>Ga0172362_10000090_pt1 | contig 59807 bp, 51 predicted proteins | sample LakKivs1_kivu2a2_FD_114534 | JGI IMG/M metagenome (GOLD analysis project Ga0172362, IMG submission 114534) | Sediment microbial communities from Lake Kivu, Rwanda - Sediment s1_kivu2a2 | ecosystem: Environmental > Aquatic > Freshwater > Lake > Sediment | place: Rwanda: Western Province, Lake... | reverse complement strand
TAGAATTAGAATTAGAATTAGAATTTGGATTTGGATTTGGATTTGGATTTGGATTTGGATTTGGATTTGGATTTGGATTTGGATTTGGATTTGGATTTGGATTTGGATTTGGATTTGGATTTGAATTATTTTCATAAAATTCTTTTAATTTATTATTTGTTATTTGGGTATTTGTGTTTAATAATTTGTTATTTTTAATAAAATTATTATTGTGTAATAAATTAATTGATTCTGATGAAAATTGATTTACACAATTATTTTTTTCGTCATTTAATTGTTTATTTATGTTAAATTGTTTATTTATTTTATCATTTAGAATATCATTTGAAGATGATGAAGAAACCATTGAATCAATTGTGTAATGATTATCTATCACATCAATACCTAAATTATTATTTGCTATTTCTAAATTATTAAAACACTTAACAATATTTTTTAATTCTTCATTATTTTTTGAAATTTTAATAATATTTAGTGGTTTTGATTTTATTTCGTTTATTGAATTTGATTTTTTGTTAGAAAAAAATGATTTTTGATTATTTTTAACTATATTATCATCTGAATCACTAATATCAAAAGATTTATTGTTAAAATTATCTACTAAATTAGATGATAATAATTGTTTTGAATATGATATACTTGTTTTACCTAGTATTTTATCTTTATTTTGATTTAAAATATAAACCAATGATTTTATAGGTAAATTTACAATTGACTTTACTTTAACATTACAATTACAAATATCTTTAATGTGTTTATATGTATGAATATTTTTATTATTATTTGAAAAATGACAATAATTAAAATAAAATTTTTTTCTAGCAATAAAAAAATTTAAAATTTTAACCGGATAAAGTTCTTTGTATTTTTCTAATAAAAAATTAAAATCAATATTTAAAAAATTTATAAATAAATATTCAGATTCTGATGAACTAAATAATATTTTTTTTTTGTAATTTTTTTTAAATAATTTAACAAAGTCATTATGTGAATCGATATTAAAATTATTTTTTAAGTAAATATTATCGTATTTATAATAATTATTAACAAATATAATTAATCTTATAATAAATTTGTTAAGTTTTATGTCATCTGAAAAAAAGTTAATCATTTAAATTATTATTTATATATAAATTAATAAAATAAAAAACAAAATTGTATAATAACACAACAAGTATTATACAATTTAACAATTAATTATATGGATTGTGTTTTTTATATTTAATATTGTGTTCAGATAAAATAGAACACATATATATTAATTTATCAGTAAACTCAATCAAATATTTATTTTGATTAATTAATAATTTAATATAAATAGGTAAAATTCTATTGTCAGAATTATTTAAATCATCATTATTTAAATCTTGATAATTTGAATTGGATTTATTGACATTATCATTTAATTTAAATCCGTCAAAACCTTCATCATAATTAGTAATTTCTAATTGATTTCCAAATGATACATTTTTTTCAAATGATTCATTAAGATTTTTAAAGTTTTTAAACATAACAGAATTTAAATCAGATACGTTATCCCATCCCATTTTTCCCATTGAAACATTATCGTCTTGAAAATTAATTATATATTTATTAATTATATCACTATTAGGATCAACTAAATCTTTTATAAATTTTGATAAATAATTTTTAAAATTAAATACAATACTTGTATAACTTATTTTATTTTCAATAAAGTAAAGTATTTTTTTTTTAATACAATAATCAATTAAATTATCAGTTAATTCATTTATATTTTTTAATTTTTCATCAAAAGTTTTATTTAAATTATCATAATCACATATTTTTTTAATATATTCATTAATGATTTTTTCTGTACTTTTATTCTTTTTACTTATATTATTATTTTGTATCATTGATAATATTAATATTAATATTATTAATTATTTATTAAATATTATTAATAATATTTGTATAAATAATAAATAATACTTGTTATACTTAAAAAAATTAATAAAAGTTTACAATAATCATTTAGATATTCCCAAAAATTTGTTATAGTATATATTAACATTAAAACACCACCAATACTTAAACTCCATCTAATAATCCAATTAGGTGTTTGAGTATTATGATCATTTTTACTAAACCATACATAACCAATTATTATTCCAATAATACTGACAAAATATATAATCATAACATAAACGCTAATTTTATTTTCTTCATTATTTAAATCTCCATAATCATCTATATTAAAAGTATATTGAGAACTAATTATTTCTGCTAATTTAGTAATTAATAAAATATATAAAAATGATATAATACTAATTACAATAATATTTAATCCATTAATTTTGTTTAAATTAGATTTATTTTCCATTTGAATAATAATTTTAATTTAGAAAAATATTTTTTAATAATTTTTATATTAGAGAATTTATTTTATACCTATACTTAAATTTTCTGTAATTTGTTCATCTAAGTATTTTATAATTTCATCCAATGTTTCTGAATTTAAATTTAGTTCAATCAATGAATAATTTAATTTATTTTTATAATTTAAATAACTATCATATATTTCAGTATATAATTTTACATTAAGTTCATTTATAAAATTAATATCATTACTTTTTAATAATATATAAAAAATATTAGAATAATATTCTGATATTCTTATTAAATTTGGTTCATTATAAGTTCCGGTTCCTAAGAATTTTGCAGTTTGTAACAATAGATAAAAAAATTTTGATAATATTGTTACTAAACATTCTCTGCAATTATTATTACAATATTTTTGTGTATCAGTATTATTATTGTTTTGTTCATTATGAATTATTTTATAATCGAAAATTTCATTCAATAAATTTAAAGAATCAATATTAAATTTTGGTAATCCATATAATATTTTGTTTTTGATTGGATTTAATTGATCTACTCTTGAACTTAAATAATTAATATTTTTTGATAAAGATGTTATAAAATGTGTTAGATCATTTGTATTAAAAGTATATCCATTGGTTATTTTTTTTCTAATTTTATTAAAAACATTTATAAATGTAAATGCCAAATAATATCCATGGATTGTTATTTTATTTAATTTACAATATCTATTGGTTTCAGTTAAAAATAATATTCCAATTATATAATCTATTTCTTCAATAGTTCCTATTTGAATAATTTTATTTTTTTGTTCAATAATAAATTTAATTAAATTTTCTTTATATAATCCAATTTTTTCATTTATATTATATTTACTTGAAATATTTGATTTAATTATGTCACTCATTATATTTAATAATGTATTTATTATTTTATAAAATTAAACATACAAAAATCGATAGTAAATATATTTTATATTAAATTAATAATTTGAGTGTTTTTGAAGTTCTTGTTATTGATGTATAAAGGCATTTGGAAGTTTCATTAATATTATTATTTGAAAGTATATCATTCATATCTATAAAGACATTTTTAAATGTTGAACCTTGTGATTTATGAACTGTAATACAATAACCATAATTTAATTCAGCAAAACACTCTATTATATTCAATTGATATTCTTTATATAATTTATTTATTTTTTTTTCAACTTCCGATTGTAAATCACATTTTTTCATATTATCAATTTTTAATTACGATATTAATTTATAACAAGATGTTTTAAGTTCCACAATGTATTTTTCAATATTTTCAATAATATTAGCATGTTTTTTATTTGAATCTAAATGAACTGATATAATAGTATATTCAGGTATAATCATTGTTGTATTATCTTTATTTTCAATTAAATCAATAATTTTTTGTACTTTCATTTCATAAACATCTAATATTTCATTTTGTATTAATATATTTATTTTTTTGTAATATTTTCTAAATTTATCATTTAATTCTGGTGTTATATTATTATTTATTTTAAATTTTAAAAGTTCAAATTTATATTTAATTTGTTTAATTCCTATTAATTTAACTTGTTCTGATGTGTAAAAACTAACAACATCTTCATTATTAGAATTATCAGCATCAATATTAACAATTATTTTTCTGTGAAAATCATTAAATATTAATATTTCACCAATTTCCCATTGTGATAAATTTTTTTTATTAAAAACATTTTCTCTTATATATTGATTATAAGTATTTGATTTTTTATTTGTCCATGTTAATATTATATTATTATTATGATTATCTATCATTTTATCGTGATTATTAATCAAGTCATTAGTTGTATTGACTATTTTTTGTTGATTATAAATATTATTTTCAATACCTGAATCTAAATCACTTGATAATAAAATTTTATTTGTTTTTTTTGTATCAATGTTATTATTCATTTTAATTAATTCAATAAAATCATCTAACCATATTTTAGTTTCTTTATTTTCTATCGAATATAATTTAATATCATCTGATTCATATTCTCCTACATGAGGAATATCATCATCTTTTTTACTAAATATCCATTTTCTATGCGAATTTGATAACTCCATAATCATTTGATTTGAAGTTCTAATTATTTTATCAAGTTCTAATTTTTTAATTCCAGAATTAAATATTTTTGAATCTACTTGATTAACTGGAGGTAATTGTGCTGGGTCACCTACATATATAATTTTTACTCCGAAATTAATTTCTTTATTTAATAATTCTTTAATATCAGTTATAATTTGATTAGACAACATTGAACATTCATCAACAACTATTAAATTATAAATTGACCAATTTGGATCTATTTTTCCTTTAGCAAAATATTTTTCACCTTCTTGACCCACATATGATTGATAATTTAATAATCTATGAATTGTCATTATATTTATTGTTTTATTCAATTCAGAATAATCTTTTGATTGATCAGGAAATAACTTTGATTTAGCTATATTAACTGCTTTATGTGTAGGGGCTGCCATTACAATTTTTTTACATAATTTGTTTTCAACTAAATTATTTATAAATTTTGCCATTAATGTTGTTTTACCAGTACCAGCATATCCTACTAATAATATTTCATTATTTATTTTATTTTGAACAAATTCAATTAATTGGTCATATATTAATTCTTGTTCTTTAGTTAATTTTATATCGTTAGTTAATTTTATATCATTAGTTAATTTTATATTGTTATTTTCTTTGATATTTGCCTCTTTTAAATTAATATTTTTATCATCTAAATTAATAGTTTCATTGTCACAATTAGATTTTAATATATAATTCATTAAATATACATATATAATTATTTTAATATCTTTTCAATTTTTATTATCACTTAATAATATATTAAAACAATGAATAATTTTTTAATAAATGATATTTGCGAATTTGAAATGGTATCACAATGGGATACAACAAAAAAATATAATATTTTATCAACTTGTTTTTTTAAAATGGGTTCACACTATAAAAATTTTGATATATACATATCTGGACTTAAAAAATTAATTAAATTAATAGAATCACAATCAAAATATATATTAAGAATATTTATTGATGAACATATTAAAGCAGATAATCAAATATATTCATTATTACTAAATTCTAAAATACAAATTGTACAATTTAAATGTTTTAACTATTTGGATAATTCAAATTACCATATTGATGTTTTTGGAGCATTAACTCGATTATTTCCAATTTTTGATTTTGATTCAAATGATGCATTAAATGTTATTGTTATTGATGTAGATTTAAATGATGAAGATTTATTAAAATTAAAAATTTTAATGAATTATAAATCAACTAAAAAAGAAATTATTGGAATGGGTATGATTGATAAGTTATTAATTACCAAGTATAGACCTCATTTTTTTTGCGGTTTATTTGGTGTTTTTAATGTCAAGTTTCCTAAATCAATAATTACAGAATTCATAAAAAATGCACCAAATATAAATGATAAAGGTATTTATGGTAAAAGATTAAAACCATATGGTTATGGTACTGATGAATTATTTTTAAATGAATATTTTTTGTATTTGGATAATTATAAATATATTAAAGAAATAAAAATAGGTATGTTAATAAATTATGATATTAATTGGTTTATGTATTATTATAAAAATGAATTACTTGAAGATATGGCTTCAAGAACTTATTCTAATCTTAAAAGTATATTGGGTAATTTTTATAAACCAAATATGACATCTGAACAAATGTTTAAATTAATTGATAAATTAACATATCAAATTAAATCTACTGATAAAAATAAAATATATATTTCTAATAATTATTATAAAATAATTGAAAAACTTAATTTTAAAAATTTAGAATGGTTTAGTTTTGATGATATTAAATTAATTTACAAGTATTTTTTAAATATTACAGACTGTTTAGCTATAATATATTTTATTCCTTCAAATTTACAAATAACTGATGTTAATATATTAGATAAAAATATTATCAAATAAAAATTTAAACTTATTTACTTTTTTTTAATTTTTTTGCCTTCATTATACAATGTTAATTTTATTGTATCATAAGCATTTTTTTTATAATTTTCACATCTTTGTATTTCATTTTTTCTATTTGTATCATCATCTTTTAATTCTTGAATATATTCATCATCAATCATATTATTGTATTTTTTTAATATATCTAAACGTTCATTTAATTTTTTATTATCTGGATGTTTAGCACGTAATTCTTCTTCAGCATCATTTGAAAATAAAACTATCTTATCCATAATTTGCGGTATTTTATCTATATGTGTTAAAACCCATTTACCATCTTCCCAAACCATAAATTTTTCTCTATTTATATCTGATATGTAAATATTTGATAACTGAGGATATTGTGGATTAAAATGAATTATTTTTAATATTTCTTCTGGTATTTTTACACCAGAAATTTGTTTTTTAACTACCCTATCAATAAATTCTTTTTTATTTATTATACCCAAATCTTCATTTCCAAAATTAATCATAACTATATTGTTTTGGGTATTATTTAAGTTTATATTGTTTGAATTTATATTTGTTGAACTTATATTATTAGTTATTGGTACTGGTATTTGTGATGATTTATCATTTAAATTTATTAATTTGTCAATTTTATCCATTAATTTTTTATTTTGTTTGGTGATTATTTTATTTTGTTTTTTTAATTCATTAATTTCGTTTTCTTTTTGTTTGTCTTTTTCCAATAATAATTTAAAAATTTTTTCCTTTTCGCAATCTTTTTCTTTCTTTATTTTACAATTATCTTTTAAATGTCTTGTTAAAGTTGATTTGGAACTGTATTTTTTATGACAATATTGGCAACCAAAATCATTAGTATCAATATTATCTTTTTGTTCAGTATCAATATTTTCAGACTCTTTACTATTATTTTGGTTAGATTTTGTTGACTTTGGAACGGCTCCTGTATATTCTTGCACAATTTGGCATAAATTTAAATCTTCATTTGATACTTTTGTATTTATACTACAGTCGTTCTTTTTATTTAAATGTCTTTTGTAATTTGACATTTTATTAAATGTAGCATTACATTTAGGACATGGATATTGTACCATTATACTTTTATAATATATATTTATATATTTTTATATTATTTTATTATTATTTTATTATTATTTTATATTAAATTATTACAGCTCTTTTTGGGCTCTTTTTAAATTAGTTTTAAATTTATTGGAGCTAATTATTTTATATATATACTTTTTATGTTAAATTTTATATATTTAAGATTATTATTCCGCTTATACACATTTATTTTTTATTAAAAGAAAAATAATTTAATTTAATTTATCAATGTGATATTATTAATTAAATTATTCACTTAATAAATTATAAGCATCTGTAATTGGTTTAATAAATATTTTTATATCTGCACCAATAGGTAAGATAAATCTATCTCTACATTCTATTTCTTTGTATTTGTTTAATTTTGCCAATACTATATCTTCAGCAATTTTCATCATATTTTCATTTTCAAAAGATTTTGAATAAATAACTTCGTGAGTTTGTAATTTGTCATATGTACTTAATCTATCAACAAAATTCTTTGCTTTACCTATTGTGTAAGTCCTTTTGAGTTTGGCATCTTCATTTGTTATTATATATACAACATTAACAGATTCATCATATTTATTTCTAGTTTGTTTTTTCAAAATCATATTTTCTAAAATTTTAATTCTTTTTTTATGTTCCTTAATTTCATTTTCCTTTTCTTTAATTATTTTAAGATTAACCTCTACTTTACCTTTGGTAAATAATGTTCGAATCCAATGGCTTACTTGAAGAGCAAATGATGGTGAAATCCATTGGGCTAATTGAATTGCCAAATCTGGATTTATCCAAGTTCCTTGTTCAAAATTATTACTATTTCCTTTTTTAATATCAATATATTCTGATATCAAATCATTAATATCATTTTTAGAATTATTATTTATTTTATTATCAAAAAGTATATTAGTTTGTGATACGGGATTTCCCGCATCACAAACTTTATTACTTTTTATAAATTCCAAAATTAATTGTTTAGTAGAATCTAATCTATACCAATCATTAAATTTTTTACCACCCGCCTTACATAATTGAGTAGCATTAATATAGCCATCTGATTTTCTATATTCTATTATATCATTATTTAAAATTAATGTCATTGGCTTGGTGTCTTCAATTTGTTCATTTTCAATAATTGTATTAGTTTCAAGTAAATCATCAAAATTATCATCAGGAATATTTGATTTAGATTTTAAATTGTTATTTTTTTGTGTAATAAATTCTTCAAGTTGTTTATCTTTTTGAATTAATTGTTCTACTAATTGAGATGAAATTGTTAAATTTGTATTGGCAGGAATACTAGTTTCCAATTTCTTAATTGTATTATGAATTTGATTAATTTGATTATTATTTGAATCATTCTTATTTAACTTATTAAATTTATCATTTAATTTTTTATTTTGAATTAAAATTAATTGATTTTGTTTCTTTAATTCATTAATTTCATTTTCTTTTAGTTTATCTTTTTCTAATAAAACTTTTAATTTATTTTCTTTTTCAATATCTTTTTGTTTTTTTATTTTGCAATTATCCTTTAAATGTCTTGTTAAAGTAGATTTGGAACTATACTTTTTTAAACAATATTGACAATTTAAATTATTATTATCTTTATCTTCATCTTCATCTATATCTTCACTTTTATTGTCCACACTATATCTTCATCTTCATCTATATCTTCACTTTTATTGTCCACACTATTTGACGGCTCTGGATGTTGGTTTTGGCATTTTTTCGCATATAATTCAGCATAATCTTGCTTATTTGTGCATAAATTTATATTTTCATTCGACATTACATTTTTTATTTCACAATCATTCTTTTTATTCAAATGTCTTTTATAATTTGACATTTTATTAAATATAGCATTACATTTAGGAAAAGGATATGATACCATTATACTTTTATAATATATATTTATTATATTTTTAAATTATTTTTATTGTTTTTTGTATTGGTCATATATAAATATTACAGCTCCTACCGGCTCTACCCAGAAGCTCCTAACAGGCTCTTTTTAGCTCTAAATTTAATTTTATTTTTAATTTTATAGAGCTAATTATTCTACATATATACTTTTTCTTTTATTTTTATTTTTCATTTTATCCTGCTTATTAACTTTTATAGTTTTTAGACCTTTGAGAGAGAGTTGAGAAAATAAAAAAATCCTTTTAAACATAAAAATCGTTTTTTTATTTTAAATTATTCACTCAGTAAATTAAAAGCATCTGTAATTGGTTTAATAAATATTTTTATATCCTCACCAATTGGTAAAACAAACCTATCTCTACATTCTATTTCTTTATACTTATTTAATTTATTTAAAACAATATCTTCTGCTATCTTCATTTTAAATTCATCTTCAAATGATTTTGAATAAATAACTTCGTGAGTTTGTAATTTGTCATATGTACTTAATCGTTCAATCAAATTCTTTGCCTTACCTATTGTATAAGTTCTATTAAGTTTAGCATCTTTATTTGTTATTATATATACCACATTAATAGATTCATCATATTTATTTCTTGTTTGTCTTTTTAAAATCATATTTTCTAAAATTTTAATTCTTTTATTACGGTCTTTAATAATATTTTCCTTTTCTTTAATTATTTTAAGATTAATCTCTACTTTGCCTTTAGTCATTAAATCAAAAATCCAACTACTTACTTGGACAGCAAAATCTGAAATTAACCATTGAGCTAATTGAATTGCTATTTTAGGATATATCCAAGTACCTATATGTTCTCCTCCTACATTTTTATCAATTAAATTCAATATGGGAATTCCCATATTGGTCTCCATAGATACTAAAAAATCTTTAGTACTTTTTAATCTCATCCAATCACCAAATAATTTTCCACCAGCTTTGCATAATTGGGTTGCATTAATATAACCATCAGACTTTCTGTACTCAATAACATTTTGATTTAAAATTAATGTCATAGGTTTTGTGTCTTCAATTTGTTCATTTTCAATAGTTGTTATATTTTCCTCAATTAAATCATCAAAATTATCGTCGGGAATATTTGATTTAGATTTTAAATTATTATTTTTTTTGTATAATAAATTCCTCAAGTTGTTTATCTTTTTGAATTAATTGTTCTACCAATTGGGATGAAAATGATAAATTTGTATTTGCTGGAATACTAGTTTCCAACTTCTTAATTGTATTGTGGATTTTTGTTATTTGATTATTATTTGAATCATTCTTATTTAACTTATTGAATTTATCATTTAATTTTTTATTTTGAATTAAAATCAATTGATTTTGTTTCTTTAATTCATTAATTTCATTTTCTTTTAGTTTATCTTTTTCTAATAAAACTTTTAATTTATTTTCTCTTTCAATATCTTTTTGTTTTTTAATTTTGCAATTATCTTTTAAATGTCTTGTTAAAGTTGATTTGGAACTGTATTTTTTTAAACAATACTGACAAATTAAATTATCATTATTATCTTCATATTTAATATTTGAAGGCTCCAGATGTTTGTTTTGGCATAATTTTGCATATGGTTCTGCATAATCTTGCTTATTTGTGCTCAAAACCATATTATCATCCAATATATCATTTTTTATTCCACAATCATTCTTTTTATTTAAATGTCTTTTATAGTTTGATATTTTATTAAAAATAGCATTACATTTAGGACACGGATACGATACCATTATACTTTTATAATATATATTTATTATATTTTTAAATTATTTTTATTGTTTTTTATATTTTTAATGTTAAAAACAATAGCTCTAATTCAGCTCTATCTGAAGCTCCATTAAAGCTCTTATTTTGTTTTTACTTTTAATTTTATAGAGCTAATTATTCTACATATATACTTTTTCTTTTATTTTTATTTTTCATTTTATCCTGCTTATTAACTTTTATAGTTTTTAGACCTTTGAGAGAGAGTTGGGAAAATAAAAAAAATCCTTTTAAAACATAAAAATCGTTTTTTCAATAAATATAAAAAAATTAAATGATAAATTATGATTTATAATTAAATTGATTTGTATGGAATCCAAGATATATATTTAGGTGTTTTATCAATTCTAATGTGAAGCCAAGCAACACCTTTTCCATGAGTAGACAACCATAATTTTAAATTAGGTTGTTTAGCTAATTCTTTTAAATATAATTCAAACATTTTAATAATTAAATTTTTTTTTTGTAAATAATTTTGAGAACGCATGAATTTTCCTATATGTATATAATCATTAATTGGATACAAATGATTATAACAAGGAGTAATTAATAATGAAGTATTTGATGGATTTGGAAACCAAATTATTTCATTTGAATTTGTATTTAATAAATCTGAACCAAATGTTACAATATCAGCATTAATTCTAAATCCACCAGTTCTAATTAAAACAAATTCAAATAAAATAACATTTATTTGGTTAAATGTAGTTGGATTGAATTCGATATAATATTCATTAAATCGGTTAGTTTCTGATAATATTTTAATAATACTATCAATAAATAATTCATTATTGTAAATTTCAAAAACATTTTTCCAACTGGCATATTGATTTGTTAAATTATTTATTAATTTAAAAACAATATAATCATAATTTTGTTCTGTAATAACCCATTGATAATTCATTTTACAAATAATATATAATTATATAATAAAGTTATATATTTTCAATTTTTTTATGTAATATAATATTATATAACCAAAAATGATAGTTATTATAATGGCGGGAGGATTAGGAAAAAGAATGGAATCAGAATTACCCAAAGTATTACATCAAGTTGTATATCCTTTAGATATAACAAAATCATTTCCAATGATTGTTCATATTATAAATACATCAATTAAAATAGGAGCAAATAAAATATTTGTTATAGTTGGAAAATATAAAGATATTATTAAAAAAACTATTGATGAATATATTGAAATTACAGATTTTATTGAATATATTGAACAAGAACCAGCTTTAGGTACAGGTCATGCAATTAAATGTGCATTACCATCATTATCTGAATATATGGATGAAAGAGCTTTAATATTATCAGGAGATGTACCCTTAATTTCTTTATCTACATTAACGAGTTTAAATGATAATAAAAATAAAATATTAATTACAGAATTATCAAATCCTTATGGTTGTGGGAGAATATTATTTGACAAATTAAATTCGGATAAAATAATTGGAATTAGAGAGGAAAAAGATTGTAATGAAGATGAAAAAAATATCAAATTCGTTAATTGTGGTATTTATCAAATTAAAGTATCGGAATTAATTGAATTAATCCCCCTTATAAATAATAACAATAAATCAAATGAATATTATCTTACAGATATAATTGGTTTAATGATTGGAAAATCAATTCAAATAGAAACTTTTGTATTAGAAAAAGAACTACAATATGAAATAAAAAATGTCAATACAAAAAAAGATTTAGAAGAATTAAATGAATATATTAAAAATAAATTCAATCATAATTAAAAATGAAATCTAGTAATCCATGTATTTTTTGATACTATATTTATATAATTTTTAAGTCTAAAAATATACTCAATTTCATCATTTATTTTATTAAGATAATTAGTTTCAATAAATAATTTTTTTTTTTCGGTATTCAATTTAAATTTATAAAATTTTTCTAATGGATAAAATAAAACATTAACATCATTATTTATACCATTTATAATATTTAAATATGAATTATTTAATTGTGATAATTTTTTAACAAGAGATGATTTATTTAATTCATCTATTTTTTCTAATCCAATTAAAACAGCATAATTTTTAATGAATTTTTTACAATTAATTAAAACTTCATTAAAAGCATCTATCCATTCTAAACATAATGTTTTATTAAACTTAATATCATAAGGATTTAAGTTAATTTCATAATTTGAAATTGTAAATGATAATATATTTCCTACTAATACATTATAGTAATTATAATATACTTTTTCATAAAAATCAAAAATTTTTCCCATAAATTTTTTACATATTTTTTGGTTAATTTTATTAATACCTTCAAAATTATAGTCAGTATCATAATTATATTTTTTTTTCCATGTTGGAAATAAACAATTTGTATTAATACAAATATTTACAAGATTAGGATCTCTTATATCAACACAGTCATTTTTAAAATTATCATCAAAAACATATGGTTGAAACAAAAAATGTGGATATAACATTAAACTAATATATTGATTAAATAATTTGTCTTGTATATAGTCATCATTTATTGTTCCTTGAATATATTTACCAGTTCCTATATTTTCGATTATTTTATTTGACATAATAAGAATTAAATCAAAAGATAATTTGTTATCAATTGTATTTTTACTTATAAAATTAATTGTATTTTTAATTTTATCAATATAATCTTTATTTATTGAATTGATGTTGTCAAAATTATCAATATCACCTAAGTATCCAATATCACCTAAATATCCAATATTTGTAATATCATTAGATTCATCAGAATCATTAATTCCATTAGATTCAATATTATCATTACTATTAGTTGATTCTGATAATTCAACATTATTTAATTCAATACCCAATTTATCTAATTCAACATTTAACTTTTGTTTTTTAATGTCATCATAAAACTCAATATGATTTTGATGTTTACGTTTCATCTTATATAAATTATTTATATTTTAAACTATATAGAAATATTCAATTACAATATAAATTTCAATTTTTTAATAATTAATTGTTTAATTGATTAATTATTTAATTAGATTCACTATCAATTTCATAATTATAGAATTTAACCCCAATATAATCAAATATTACTAATTTAGAGTAATATTTTGAACTTGATTCTAATGGAATTTGGTTAGATTTAAACTTACTTTTATCTTTTGAATTCAAATCAATAAAAAATTTCATTTGTTCATTGTTGTTTTGATTAAAGTCTAACATATCTGGATTTAATTCTAAATATTCCAAAATTTCTTCATATTTAGAATCATAATTAATTTCTTGAGATTTTGTTATAATATCAAGCCAATATTTTGTATTGGATATTGTTTTAGAATTAAAATTTAAAAATCCACCATAAATCAATTTAACAGGAGAACAATTTAAAATCATTTCAACAATTTCATTACTTCCATAAATCCAAATTTTATCTTCACCCTCAATTTTTAAATCCCTTAATCTATCACAAATTCTTACAACATAAGTATGTCTAGATTCTTCAGCAATTCTTTGAAATCTATTTGCAGAATATCCACCTTTGTTATGTCTCTTGATAAGATTTCCATTTAATCCAAATATTTTTATAAATTGTCCATGTTTAAATTGATAACCCAAACATTCATCTCCATTTGCAAATACAATAGTACCAGAAATTTTAATGCCTATATATTTTGAGGTAATTGTAGTTTCAAATTTATTAGAACAAGAATAATAAAACAAATCTAATTTAATTTCAGGTTCAATAAATTCAATAATTTCTTCTCCATATTCATTAATTCCTACAAAACAAAATAATCCCAAATTATAATTTGTCATCAAATTAATTTTTCCAAGTCTTTGATTTAATATTCCAAGTAATCTTTGAACATTTTGTCTATTAGACCTGTCTTTTATATTTGTTGCTGCAGAAATTTCTTTTACTATCCATGTGCTAAATACAGTACTTTGGTGGAATAACTAGGGTAATCATTGAACTTGGTGTTTGTCCTTTAAGTTCACCTAAATAAGTAATTTTTTCTATTAATTTAATTTGTTCTGTTGTATTTGCCATGTATTATATATTATATATGTATATATATTTTTTTAAATTCAATTTTTTAATAAAACAATTATATTTTTAAATAACTTTGGACAATATTTTTATTTAAAGTTTGATTAATTTTTGGTAAAGGGTCTTTTGGATTTATAAGTTTATTTAAAAATATAAAAAATCCATCTGTACCATATTTAAGTATAAACTTATTTTCAATATCTTCAGCAATATTATATACAAGTTCTTTATTATGCAATAAAATTGTTGTATTATTTTTATCAAATCTAACAGCGATAAGTTTATTTGAATTATTATAAATTTTATTATAATTTTGTTCACAATAATAGGTATTAGTTGTAAAAAATGGTACAATACCTATAGTTTTACAAATACTTTGACTTTCAGGTAAAACACCAGTTCCACCACTATTAACTGAATTAAATAATTCTAAATTTTTTTCAACTAAAACATTTTTTGTAAAAACACAATCAAATGTACCAAATTTAGAACCTGAAATGTTTAATATGAATGAACTAGAATTTGTCCAAGCAGCGGGAATAGTATTAAATGGATTAATACTAATATAATTTTGTAATGTTAAAGGAATTATTGTATTTGATATGAATTGAAGTGTATATAAAATATCAAACATAGGATATGAAATATAATAAAATTTACTTTTATCAAAAACAGAATCATAAACTAATTGAGTAGTAGAAGTATAATTAAGTGGAACTGGAATAAATACAATTGTTGGAATATTTTTAAATATATCTTTAGTAGAATTATTTAGGTCAAATAATGAAATAAATGAATCGCAAGGAATTTGATTTAAAAAAACTTCATTTACATAATTTATTATTGAATTTGGATCAACCAATAAAATTATTGATGTTCTTTTTTTAAATTTGTATTTTTTATTAACTTCAAGTGTATCAACATTAATATTAATTCCCAATAATTTAGCCTGATATTTTAATAATAAAATTAAATCTCTAAAAAACACTTGATTTAATGAATCATATTGAAATAATATTTTAATATTTTTCATTTGGTAATCTCTAAATATCATAAAGTAAGACATTATCATATATTGATTGAAATATCCATATGTTAGAGTATTTGATAAATTTTTAATAATAGAAGATGAAGCGGATAAACTTATAGAAATAATATTTAAATTATTAATTTCTAAATATTTATTAATTTCCAATAAAATTGAAGTTTTATTTGATAATATTATTCTATCACCAGTTGAATATTTATTAAAAAAATCATCAAGATCATTAAAAGTTTGTTCCTCTAATCCTAAGGAAGTATATTTTTCTATAACTAATGTATTATAAGGAAATAATTTATTAATTAAATCAATAACATCATTTATACCATTTTCATAAGAATTTGGTGATAAAATTAAACAAATGTAAATATATCTATTCATATTTTCTTGTTTATTTTTATTATATTATATATAAAATATTATTATTTTAATTTAACTGATAAAAAATGAAAAAATAAATTAATTGCTTGATTTATACCAATAAATGATAAATTAGGTTTATATAAAAAAGCACCTTTTAAACTATTTGCTATTTGCTTTTTGATTTACATATTCTTTTACATCATCTTTTTAAGATAAACTATTCAATGAATTATCCAAAGCACTTTTAGCAATTTGTTCAAAAAAATCAATGTTTGATTGTGATGATGGTGTATTTATTTTTGGACTATTTGTTATAATATATATTCATTAATAGTCATTCCACAATAATTTTGTGGATTAATTCTATAATCAACAGGTTGATAAATTCTAATTTGAATACTTTGTTGAAGTAAGAATTTGAATATTTTTTTAAATAAAGGAGTATGTCCATACTCTGGACATCCGACATGTGCTAATTCATGAATTACAACATACATTAATGTATTCATATCGTGAACATTATCTAATATTTTAGATCTAAGACAAAAAACAATTTTTTCTCCTTTATTTATAGTATAAGAAGTATATTTTTCATCTTGTGGAGTTTCCATAATATTTATTTTTTTTGTTCTGGTAACTAAATCTTTAATATAAGATAAATTTTCAGGAAAAATTAATTGATTAATTCGTAAATAATCAATTAATTTTTTCATATTAATTTTGATGTTTGCTAATGTATTAGCAGCTTTAATCTTATCATTTTTATCTCTTACCCAATAAAAATCATTATCAATAGAAGACTTAATTTTTACAAGATTGTCATATTTATATAAATTATTATAAATAAAATACAATATAACAAATATAATTATTATAAATATAATTAACAAAAACATTTGATTATATATAATTACGTTTTGATAAAAATATTTATTGGGAATAATCAAATAAAATATTTTATGAATATAAAAAAAATATAATTATAAAACTTTTTTTATTTATATAATTATATTATAATACAATAAATGGGTAATTCAAGTTCTTCGAATACAAATGCAAATACACAACCTAAAAGTTCAAATCCAGTAGAAAATAATATACAAAAATTAATTGTTGATAACAATAAAGACAATCAAAAAACTACAGATATTGTTGAAACTTTAAATGATCTTACAGAAATACATACACAAAAAGGTGGAAGTTTAAAAAAACAAATTCCTTTATTGTCAAATAATGAAACCAATTCATATGAAACAAGTGAAAATATTATTGGTGGTTTTGAAAATACAACTGGAAGAAAAAGATATACCAAATATGATTTATTTAAAATATTAAGAAATCTTGATTTAGAAACTGAAATTAATCAAGAAGGTGGAAATGAAAATACTGATTCATCTCTTAATGATGATCAATCAATGGAACACATTAAAAATATAATTTTGAAAGAATTAGAAACATTAAAAAATAATAAATCTCAACAATTAGGAGGTTCTGGATGTGGATGTGCTGGTTCAAATGATTCAAATGGTGTTAATGGTTCAAATTCAAAAAAATTAAATTCAAAATTAAACCTTAATAACATAATAGTTGATGATGACAATGATAAACAAGTTGGTGGAACTATAATTATTGATGGTTCATCATCTAGTTCTGATACTTCAACTTCAACTAATTCTTCTTCATCAGAATTTGGTAAATCAAAAAAATCTGCTAAATCTAAATCTTCAAAATCAAAATCTAAATCTAAATATAATAAAAGACAAGAATCATCATCAGAAAGTTCAAAATTTGTAATTGAAACATCAGAATCAGGTAAAGAATCAGTTTCAAGTGTTGAAAATAAACAAACATCAAATGGTGAAGATAGTGAAGAAGGTTTAAGTATTTTTCCATTTAATTCTTCTGATGTTAAATCAAGTCTTTCTATCAAAAATTATAGAATGTTAAGAAGAAAAATATAAAAATATAAGTTTTTAAAAATAAATCATTAAATTATATATTAATTGTTAATGATTGTTTAACATTTGTTTTAATTTTATTAATTAATCTATTATCAGAATCATTTGGGATATCATTATTATTTTTTGTTCTTTTAATGATTTTGTTGGTATTTTTATTTAAATTAGTGGATTGATTATTACTATTTTCATCACTATTATCATCATTTAAATTATCATTATTATTATTAACATAATCATTAACAGGATTAGTTTTATTTCTTCTGTTAAGTTCTTTATTAATATAATTTTCAAATATTTTTTCTGGACTTGTTGCTATATGTTCTAAAAATTGTATTGCAGGTTTCATTATTTGATTTGTAATGTAAAATAAATAATCCAATTCTATTTTTTGTTCTGAAACGAATTTTGGTTCTTCAATTCTATCAGCTTGTAATTTAACTTTACCTTTTGGGATAACATATACATATGGAATTCTATCGTTAGATTCTGGTTTATTACCTGGATTTCTTTTTGCAATACGTTGACATAATGTAACATGTGCTAATGGACAATTAACATCTTCCCAATACCATGAACCTTTTTGACCAGCTTCTCCTTCATCATCATCTGTAATTTTAGTTCCTTTATATCTTGCTCTAAGTGTTTTAGTAATAATGTATTTATCAATTGGATAATTTCCCTGAAGAATGCGTTTAAGTAAAGTTTTAGTATATGTGATAGCACCCTTATTTCTATTTGTAATATCAGTATCACCAAATTTACCATTTAGAATATAATCAACAATTCCACCAACAACAATTTTAACAATTTTGGCATTATCTCTTCTTTTAAGGACAATACCCATAGATTTTTGTTTAAATGATTCAAAATCAGTTTCATATAAATTACCAACATAACGTTTTTTAGTTAAAATGATAAAAGGCCAAAAAGTTTTTTCATATTCAAGATCTTCGGGTTCAGGTAATATTTTACCAATTACTTCTCCTGCTAATATACCCAATTCAATACTAACTCTTAATGATGCTTTATTAGTTATAATTTGTTTTGTTTTAATGTTGTGTATTTTAGGACTAAAAAATACAGAATCAGTATTTTTAACAATCATTGAACCAACACCAGCATGAAAATGTCCTACATCAGTTTCTAAATCATAAACATAATCATCGATAAATCCTAGGTCATTTATTTCAATAATTTTGTCAAAATCGCTATAATTATTAGGTCTAATTTTACTACTTATAACTTCAATTAAAGTATTATTATTATTACACTTTATGACATTAATACCCACATAATATCCACATGCTCTACAAGCATAATACATACTCAAAGCATTTGTTAAATTTTTGAAATTAAATGTAATAGTTCCTTGTGAATTAGGATAATACCCATATTTATCAACATAATAATCAATATACTCTTTTGGTTCATCATTATATATTTTTTTAAATCCTTCAAATTCTCTATTATGTAATAATTTAGTTCCAATAACACAATCAGTAGGTTTAATTTGATTTTGATAAATATCTAATAAAGAATGGTCTGATGTAACTTTTACATAAGATTGTTTTGTTATAATTTCATATATTTTTTTATTTGTTTTATGTCTAATTACACGTTTAATACTAGCCCACCCTTTATCAGTCCAAACTTTATAATTAATCATATCATCTTGTTGTTTATCAGTTAATCCTTCAATATCTGATTTAAATTGATGATAATCTTTCCAATTATTTCCAATTTGTTCAATTGTTTTAAATTCGACTTGATTATAATATGTATTTAATAACAAAATAGGTGTATCTGGAGTAACTGAATCGCCATAGATAACTCTTGGCTTAATTTTGTAATTAGGATTTAAAATTTCATTTGTTCTTGCATAAAAATAATCAATATAATCCAACATAACTTGTCTATTAGCTTTAGGTTCAACAAATTTATGAGGAGGAACATCTTTGAATAAATCTTTCATAAAATCATAATATTTTGTTTTATCATTAAGACATAAATTAACGATTTCACCAAATGTTCCTTCAATAAAATCTCTTGCTAATTCTAACATTTTTCTTCCTGTTGCTGTTGTTGATGCAGCTAATTCTTTCATATAAATTGGTGATGTAGGTGCTCCAACTTGTCCATATAAACTATTAGCAGTAATTTTATAAGCTAATTGGAGACCATCATAAATAGCTGCTAAAAATGGATTACCTTCTTCATTTGCTTTTTCAACTAATTTTTTAGTAGCTTTACGTTTTTTAAGTAATTCTTCCAAAATTTGACATAATACACCTTTAGTTCCATCAATATTTTTAGCAAATCTACAAGTGGTTGTGGTTCCATCAGAATTATTATAAACAGCTTCTTTAAATTCATAACCGGGTAAATTATCATAAGCAGGATTATTAACATAACATTCATGAGAAATATTCATATAAATCATAGAACTTGGATATAAACTTGCATAATCTAATACAGGAATTGGTTCATAATGAATTCCTTTAACAGGTTCAAATACAGTAGCACCTTCATAACCAACTTTTTCTTCATCAGATTCAGAATCTGAATCATCAGCTTTTCCAATATTTTTATAATTTTTATGTGGATGTGCTGGGTCAAATGGTTCAGGATTTTTACCTTTAGATTTTTTATTATCATCTGGTGTTTTTTTTGGTATTAAAAAATTTAATTCTCTGCATTTTTTAGATACGAGTGAAAAAATTTTAACACCTTGACCTCTCATAAAAATATAATTTAATGGAACACCACATACATTTGCCATACCAATATTATTATTTAGAACTTGTAATTTATCCATTAATTTTGACACTAATACACAATCCATAATACAATATTTTGCAATTATACCTCTATCATCATCAGAACCTTTATATAATCTGAATAAATCTTTTGGAGATATATCATCTTTAGCGTGTGCCCAAAAGATTTTATTTCCTCTAATAGGGATAATTGATTCATTATATTTAATATCAATCCAAGTTGATTGTTCATTATCATTATCATCGAGTTCTTTTTTATCAGAATATCCATCAACTTGAAAATATAATTTCGATTTAGTTTTTGTTTCAGATATTTTTATTTTATGTGTAACACTTTTCCACATTGGTTCATTACCTTCTTCAATTTCGAATATTTCTTGAGGTATTTTACCTTTGACCACTAATTTAAATAGAGATTTAGGTTTTTTAAATATAAAATTATCAAAATTATTATAAGATTCAATAGAACCTATTAATTCTTTAATTTCATCAGGTTCAACTTTTGTTAATTCTGTTATTTTATATTTGATATCATGTTTATTTTCATTTAATCCGTCATCCCAAGTTATATTAATAAAATCTTCAGATTTGATACCATATACACTTGGTGTATAAATAATAAATGTATTATCGTCAATTATTATACACATAATAATTTTTTCTTTTATATATGTTGATGCGGCAAAATCTAATTTATATGAATCAAGCTTAGCTTCTCTTTGACGTTCTTTCATCATATCGATAATAATTCTACCTCCCATATCAAAAAATTTTAAAATATTATCACCCAAAGCAGAACTTGATAAAGTTTTTTCTTTAAATTCAGACTTTTCATCACGTAATCTTGATAATTCTGAAAATTTATCTAAGATTTTTAACTTTCTAGCTCTATCGTATATATATTGAAAATCGAAACCATTTATATTCCAACCAGTTATAATGTCTGGGTCCATTTTTTGAATTAATTTTGTCCAAGCCAATAATACTTGTTTTTCTGTTTTAAAAGATTGTATTTCAACATCTTCTAATCCTTTTACTTTATTACAACCACCCAAAGTTATTATAGATTTAGCAAAAGGTTCAGATTCACCATAATAAGTAAATACAGTTCCTATTTGAATTATAGGATCACCTGGTTTAGTATCATCAGATAATTTATCATTATCATCAGGATCAATTGCTTGAGGAAAATTACCGCTCCAACTCATACATTCAATATCCCAAGAAGCTATAATAAATTTTTGAATAGAATTAGATTCATATGCTTCTAAATTAGTCCAATCTGTTTGAATAGCATTTTCACAATAACTATATGTTGAATCATATTTTTCATATTTAGATATTTTAACCCAACCACAAGCATTTAATTTACGAATATGCATACATCTTATAAATGGTTCTATATTAGATTCATATAGAGCTAATTTGATTGGATTTTTTGATAATAAACTATTTACAATTTTATTTTTTGTAATCCAATTTTCAAATGTTTTATATGAACGCATATTATGAAATATTAATCTAATAAATTTAAAATCTTTATAACCAGTAAATCCATATAAATCTTTTCTCATTACAACATCATATGATTTAAAACCTTTTAATATTTTTTGATTTGAAATTTTTGATTTGATATGATTAATTAATGTTCTAATTTTTGTATCCGTCCAATCTTTTTGTATTTTAACATAAAAGAATGGTGTATAATTATTAACATTAACAACAATTGATTTATTATCTTGTGTTCTTCCATATAATCTTATTTTATAATTATCGATTTGTTCAGATTCATTATTTCCAAATAATTCTTTTTCAATTTCATCATCAGAATTTGATTCATTTGAATCTTCTAAATTATTTAGTTCTTTTTTATCATTATATTGTATCCAATCAATAATTTGAAATATAATCGGTTCCATATTATATAGTATTACTAGTATTATTTCATAATATCAATTTTTTTAAGTATTAAATATAAAAATTAATACTTAAAAAAATAAATATTAATAAATATTAATAATGGATTTGCGGGTTAACAATCCAAATATAATTTCGTATAATATACTAAACGAATATATTAAAAATAAAAATAATTATGAATATTTTAAAAATTTATGTTTGACTGATAATAATTATTATTTAAATATTATAAATTTAATGAATACCAATAATAATCAAGATGATTTAAGTAATAAATTGAATAATAATCAAATAAATGATAATTTAGAAAATAATTATAAAAATAATCAAGTAAATGATTTCGAAGATAATATAGAAGATAATTATGAAAATAATAATTTTATTAGTGATAATATTACTGATGATTTGACTAATGGAGATGCTTGGGATTTAGCTATAAATGATGATAAATTTTATATAAATAATAAAATTGCTAGGATATTTCCAATATTAAAAAATTTTAATAATTTTTCGAAAATAAAAATAGATGATGAATCTTTTAGTTATATAACTATAAGAGAAATTTCAGAAATAATTTCAAAAATAATTTGTTACCATCTATTAGAACATAATTTAAATCCACAAAAATCAATAATTGTTGATTATACATCGGGTGTTGGAGGTAATGTTTTATCTTTTGGAAAATTTTTTAAATCGGTTTATGCCATTGAATTAGATGAGTTAAGAGCAGAATATCTAAAAAATAATATTGGTGTATATGGATTTAAAAATATTAATGTAATTAATGAATGTGCTATTGAATTTAATAATGAAAAAATGTTAAATATTAATCCAAATGTTATATTTGTGGATCCTCCATGGGGAGGTTCAAATTATAAAAATAATGAAAATTTAACTTTAAAATTAGGAAAAATGGAATTAGAAGAATTAGTAATTGATATTGCAAAAAAATTTTCAGATAAATATGTTCAAATTGTTAATTCAAATCCCAAAGAAAAAAATAATAATTATAATAATAAATTTATAATATTAAAGTTACCAAAAAACTATAATATTGAATATTTTTATAAATATGTAAAGTCAAATAATAATTTTGTTAATTATAATATTTGTATGTACTTATATATTTTAAATAAAATGATTGTAATTGTATGCGAACTTCAATATAAATTTTATTAATTTGGTTCCATTTCATACATCAATATATATGCTGAAGATTTATCAAATGATTCTGATTGATGTTTACCAACTCTAGAGTCATCAAAATGATACCAAGTTTTATTATCAATAATAGAAACAGCATCAGCAGTATAATGTCCACCATTTAAACTTCCCATATGATTAGAAATACCTTTTAGTTTATAATTAAATGATAATGATTTATCAGTTTTCATTGAATTATCACAATAAGCAGACAAATTAATATATTCAGGTATTTCAACATCTTGATTATTTTTCCATACTTTACCATTTGGTAAATTATTGAATCTACACAATTGTATATATAATAACATTCCTGGTCTCCAAATTTGTTTTTTTTTTATTGTTTTTGTGTTTGAACATATTTCACACTTTCTTTCAATAATTTCTTCTTTAATATAATTTTCAAAACATTCTTCCAAAGTTGGTTTAACATCTAAACTTAATATTGTATTAAATTCATATTTGTATACAGTATTATTACACTCTACACATCTAATAGTATTTACGTCAAAAGTTAATAAATTAAATATTAATGGATTATATCCAGTTGTGGATGTATCTAAAGAATTTTTTCTTTTGGTTCCAAAAACATTTGTCATATATCTTAAACCATTATATTTATTAATTGTTTCTTTATTTTCTTCTTTATATTTATTTACTTCCATAATATATTTTTTTTTTTCTTCAATTGAATTAGTTTTTCTAATTAAAATTCTTATTTCATCTAATAATTGCATATATTCTTTAACTGAATTTGGAACATTATTAATTACCGGTTCCGAGTCTATACCAGTCTCTTCAATTAAAATATCAAATATTCCAATTAATAATTCATGTGCGTCTTGTTGACCATACCCTCTTAAATTAGGAATATTCTTATCAATTATTTTTTTAAATCCTGTTGGAGTAACACAACTATTTCCGCGATAAATAATTACATTAATTAATTCTGCTAATTTAATTGTTAATGTATTTTCCATATATGTTTTTAAATCATTTATATTTACTTTAACTTCGGTATTTGAATTTAAATTATTTTTTTCTCTAATGATATCTGCTATTCTATCTAAAGAACATGATTTTAAATATTTAATAAATGGAGCCTCTATTTCATCTTTAATTACCATATCTACAAAACTAGAATTGTTATCATTTTCATATGGATTGTTACTGCATAATAAAAAATTAATAATAATTTTTGAATGAATTAGTAATTGGATTATAGAATTCATATAACAAGTATTACCCATATTCCTAAATCCACATAATCCAATTTTTTCATGTTTAAGTTTTTCAATTGTATTTGTGTCCATATTGATATAATATATATATATAATATAACTATATCTAATATACTTTTATTTATTTAATCAATTTTTTATTATTATTGTACTATTATATAGATTATAATAGTTTAAAATAGAAATGAGTTTAATTGTAGATTTTTCAAATATTAAAATTAAAAATCCTGATAATACTTACATTGTTAATGAATTTATAAGATATTATGATTGGATATACTCAAATTATTCTAAATCATCAAAATCTCCTAAAGAAAATTATTATAAATTAATGGTTATTAAAAAAACAATAGATATCATAGCAAAATTTTCAAAATCAATAATATCTGGTTCTCAACTAGCTGATATTAAAGGTATTGGGGATAAAACAATAGCCAGAATTAATGAAATAATTGATACAGGTAAATTAAGTGAAATAAAAAAAACTCAAATTCAAATTGAATCTGTAAAAGAATTGAGTTCAATATATGGTATAGGACCAGTTAAAGCATCTGAATTTTATACACAATATGGAATAAAAAATTTAAAAGAATTAATAAAAGCATATAAAAAAGGATTGATTGAATTAACATACCAAATGAAATTAGGAATAAAATATAAAGATAAATTGATAGAAAAAATTCCACGCATTTTAATAGCAAGACTAGATATATTTGTTTATGAGGAATTAAATAAAATTGATCCTAATTTTATTAGTGTAATATGTGGTAGTTATCGCAGAGCTAAACCATATTCATCAGATGTTGATATATTAATAACAAATAAAAAACTTACACAAAAAGAAGATACTGGAAAATATCTAAAATTAATATTAGATAATTTGAAAAAATATTTTATTGTAGATTCTTTAACTACCACATTCAATACACATTTTCAAGGATTTGCTTCATTTAAATTAATTCCTAATCTTCCCACAGATTATTCTAAATCTGAATTTAATATTAAAACTAATGTAATTAGATTAGATATTATTGTAGTACCTATACAATATTTTTATCCTGCATTAATGCATTTTACTGGTTCAGGTGATTTTAATCAAAAATTAAGATTACACGCTAAATCACTTGGATATAAATTAAGTGAATATGGATTAATTCAAACTGATAAAACAGGAAAAGAAACTTACATAGATGCAAAATCTGAACAAGATATTTTTGATGCATTATTGCTTAAATATGTTCCTCCAGAAAAAAGATTTTAATTTTATATATTTATAAATAATTTTGATAAATATATAACAAAGTAATAAAATAATTATATAATTATTTTATGATATTTTAATTTGATAAAAATAATAAAAATTATAAAAATAATAATTTAATGATACTTTTTTTACTATTAAGTTCACAATTTGAACCAGGGCTACAATCAAAATCAATTATCATACATAATTCATCATTATCACTAGCGGAATACAATATATTATTTGTAATATTTAGTTTATTATTGATTACATTAGAACTTGTTAAATCAAAAGTATGTTTAGTTCCTTTAATGATTCTAATTTTAGAATCTGTTGTTGAACAACTTTTAATTCCTATAGCAATTGTACATATTATTGACTCGAGAGATGTGAAATTTAAATCAAATAAAATATTGTAATTAATAATTATATTTGATTTATATAATTTAATAAATGATATTAAATTATTACCTGTTGTCAAATCAGAATCATAGTCATTTGGATTATTATCAAATTTTAAACCGATATATTTTTTATTAGAATAAGAATCTTTTGGAAAATAAATTCTATAAGACATTAATTTTGAATTTGGATATTGGTTTGTTTGTGTAGGTGTGTTTTGTTTTTTTTCAGCAATACTTGATTCTAATTTTTTAATTTTATTGTTTAGTTTATCGATTTGATTAAATAATTTTTTATATTCAGTCATATAAGTTTATATATAATATATATAATCAATAAATTTTTTAATTATAAAAAATATATAAAAATAACATATCAAAAAAATAAATTATAAACCCAATATTGAATCTAGTTCATCATTTGTATATTTAACTAATTTATTTTGATAATTAATATCTAAATCATTTTGATAACTCAAACTTGGTTCTAATCCAAACTCTTTTATTATTTCATTTTTTTTTAAATCAAGATATCTTGCATAAAATCTAATAAACAATATATATTTGTTAGTTTTATTTATATTGGGATCAATATTAAAATCTAAACTAAATTTGTTAATAATATACCAATTAATAAAATCGATTGGGTTAACATTAATTTTATTTTTAAATAATTCCATTTTAATGTCTATATATACAAATGACCAAGCTAAACAAAAACCAGCTGGATCACCATAATTTTTATTAAATTTAGCAAATTCATCAGAACGTGATTGAAATCCGGGATATGGTTGTATAAATATAAATTTATATCCTAAAGGAATAGCAATATATGTTTGAATCATATTATTTATATCAACTGAATTTGTAAAAATCATTTCACCATATGGTTCAAATCTTTCAACTGTTTTATTTGTATTATCAACAATAATAACATTTGAATGTCTTATTGAAGTATTATCCATTAAATAAATAGATAACTTTATATAAATAAAATTTTTATTAATATTTTTATTGATACTTTCAATTAAATTGGGATCAATCCAAAAATTATATTTATTTTTCCACATTATCAAATGTGGTAAATATTTATTATAATTTAAAAAATATAATTTAGTGTAACCAACTAGGCTTTTATCATTATTTGAAATTTCAATAAATTCTTCATATTGATTTAATTGATTATTTGACAAAATAAAATATGGTATAGATATAATGTTTTTATGTGATTTTAATATATAAATGGTATATAACATATTATGTATTATATTAGATGTAAATATACCAATATCAGATTTAATTAATTTATTTTTAATATTTATTTTTTTATATTTCTTTTCAAAAAAAGAATTATCTACTAATTGTTTTGGAAATATTTTAATTATTTTATTTACTTTTTCTTTAGGATATTTATATTTTATAAAATCCAAAAGTGTTTGTCCAAAAATATCTTGTTCATAAATATTAATAAAATCGATAAATTTAATAATAATATCAATATCAAGATTATATTCAGAAATTAACCAATAAAAAATATTTTGATTTTTATTATTTTTAAATTTGGTGATATTACTTTTATATAAAATTTTTATTATTATTTCAGATTTTATTTCAATATCAACATTAGGATTTTCACATAATCCAAAAATAACATTATCATCAATATTAGTAAATTCAATATAATTTATTTTATCTAATAAATAAATTAATACGTTATATTGTTCATTTAAAATCAAATAATCAATACATAAATATAAATTAGAATCTGGATAAACATCAAAATTATCAATTGACATTTTTTTTAAAATGTAAAATAAATAATCTTGATTCAATATATTTTTGCATAATTTTGTAATTAACATAGTATATTTTTCAGCATCTAATAAATATATATTATGAGCAATATATATAGTTTTATTTAATATTTTTTTTTTATTGTCATTATCATCTAAATAAAATATATAATCATTTGAATTTAATATTGTTATTAAATTATCTATAAAATTTACATTTGAATTATTTGGCTGTGTAATTAATTTGATTATAAATGTTCTATCTAAATTAATAATTTTATTTAAAATCAAGTCATAGAAATAATCATAACTCAATAATAACTTAAATAAATTATTTTCATAAATATTCTTAAAATTTAATATTTGTTCATTGTAATTTATTAATTTTTCAATCTCTTTAAATTTTTTATTTTCCAATAAAATTATCAATGGATTTTTATTATTTTTATTGTTTATCGCAAGCAAAAAAATATTATTTTTAATAAAATCATAATTTTTTTTGTTAGATATTATTTTTAAAATATTTTTTGTTATGTAATAATCTATCATATCAACTTGTTCCATACAAGTATCAATTGTTAACATATTATTTTTGTTATTCATTATTAATATTTTTTATATAATTAAAATGATATTATATAAAAAGTTTTATTTAAAAAATTTAAGCAGATTTGCAAGAAGTGAATAAATAGTTGTTTAAGTTAAAGGCAAGGAAAACAGCAACTAACATAATAACTTCCATAGATTTATACCATTCAGTTTGGTCCATTTCTTTTCCAACACCACCTTCAACCCAAACTCTGGATAAAAGGTTAACTAAAAGTAAGTAAACAAGTACTGAGAGGATAGCAGTAGTAACAGCGCATTTGACATCAATAGACATATCCATTATTATATATATTATAACAAAACAAAAAAATATTTATTTTATAATTAAAAATTATTTAAAATTTAATAAATTATATTTTTTTTAATTCTTTATATAAAATTTTTTAATGTATATTAAAATTTTTAATATTCTATATATTTTTTATAATTAAATTTAAGCAGAACAAGTTTCACATACTCCGTCATTTAAATTACATACATTTCTTTTATTTTTAATTAAATTAATTTGTTCTATATCTATTGAAAATTTTGTTGCTTCAGTAATTGGTAATGTTCTAATATAATAAGAACCCGTTTTTAATCCATTTTTCCAAGCATAAATATGAGCCGACGCTAACTTATTATAATTAGGCATTTCCATAAATAGATTCATAGATTGAGATTGGTCAATAAATAATCCTCTATCAATTGCTTGTTTTACTATTACTGATTGTTTTAATTCATAAGCTGTTTTATATTTATTTTTTAATTCTTGAGGAATATTTAATTTTTGAACAGAACCATTGTCATATAATAATTCCCCAACAATTTCCTTAGTCCATAAGTTTATTTTTTTTAAATCTGACACTAAATTTTTATTAATAATCATATATTCTCCTGATAATACTTTTCTGACATAAATATTTGATGTATATGGTTCAATACTTTCATTATTACCAAGTATTTGTGCTGTTGAAGCAGTTGGCATAATTGTTGTGACCAAACTATTACGTGTACCATTCAGTTTAATAGATTCAATTAATCCATCCCAATCTAATCCCAATTCCTTGTCTGCAACTTGTTCAGTTTTATATCCAGCTAAATGAAATTGAAGTAATCCTTTGGAAAATGGTGAATCTTCAAATGTACTATATTTGCCATAACGTTTAGCTAATTCATTTGACTTGGCTAATCCATTCCAATAAACACATTCGAATATTTGTTTATTTAATTTGGTTGCTTCAGCAGAATCAAATGAATACCCCATTGCTAAATAACAATCAACCAAACCTTGAACACCAACCCCTATTGGTCTATGGGTTAAATTTGATTTGGAGGTTTGGGGAACTTGATAATAATTCAAATCTATTATATTATTTAAATTTTGAACCATAATTTGAATTATTTTACCAAATTTATCAAAATCAAAATATTTTGTTCCGTCAATTCTAACTGAGACAAATTTTGGCAAAGAAACCGATGCTAAATTACAAACCGCAATTTCATCTGGGGATGAATATTCTGTTATTTCTGAACAAAGGTTAGAATTTTTAATAGTTCCCAAATTTTGTTGATTAGAACGGGAATTAATTGTATCTTTAAACATCATATAAGGCATTCCTGTTTCAAATTGACATTCAGTAATTTTTTTATATAATTCTCTAGCTTTAATTTTTTTCACATATTTACCCATAACAATATACTTTGCATAAAGGGTTTCAAATTCTGACCCCCAACAATCTGTCAAACCGATTGATTCAGAAGGATTCATTAAATACCAATCTGTATCAGCTTCAATAGCTTTCATAAATGCATCTGGAACCCATAATCCTAAAAATAAATCTCTAGCTCTTAAATTTTCATCTCCAGTATTTTTTCTTAATTGAATAAAATCTTCAATATCAGCATGCCAAGGTTCTATAAATGTTGCTATACTACCCAGGCGCTTACCACTTTGGTTAACGTATCGGGCTAAAGATTCCAATACTTTACATAATGGAATAATACCATTTGTTCTTCCACCAGTTGATTTAATTATAGAGTTTGTTGAACGAATATCAGATAAATTAATTCCAATACCTCCTGCCCATTTGGAAATCATCATAATTGATTTAAAACTATCACCAATCTGTTCCAAATCATCTGGACACTGAAGTAAATAACAAGAAGATAATTGGGGATAATTAGAACCTGAATTAAAAAGTGTTGGGGTAGCATGAGTAAAATATAATTGGGACATATAATCATATGTTTCTCTAACTAATTCTAATTTTGATTTCAATTCAATTGATTCGTGTTCCCATAATCCATGAATTTGAATTGCAACTCTTAACCACATCATCTGGGGTCTTTCAATAAAATTACTATCAGAATCTTTTAACAAATAAGAACGTTCAAGTGTTTTTAAACCAAAATAATCAATTAATTCATCACGTTCCCATTTGATAATCTCAATTAGGTAATCCGAATGGGTTAGGACAAATTGAAAAAATTTTTCAGAAATTAATTCAGATTCATATTGTTTTTTAATCAAGTCCAAATAATTTCTACCTATTTCTAAATCATATATTTTGGTTTGATAAATTCCTGCAATTTTTGAAAACATTGGATCTTTTGTTGCAAAAGTAGCTAGAGTTTTTGCCAAATAATCGTAAAATTCAATTTTATTAAATTGTTTATCCGGTAATCCTAAATTAATATCATTGATAATTTTTTCTAAATATTGTTCTAATGTAGAATCATAATTAAGACACAATTCTCTTAATTCAATGAAATATTCAAAATATAATTTTGACATGAAATAAATACTATTAATTTAATATTTTATTTAGAATAAAAATTAATTTTTTTTATATATTTTTTATTTAAAATATGATGATAATGTTGAATAAATCCTAATTAAAATTAAAGAATTAAACATTATAGAACTACATCGTCATTAAGACTATAAACCCATAATCATTTGATAATTATATTTTTTAAGTTGATTTTAGGTCTTGAAGTTTTAAATTTTAACATAATTTTAAAATAATTGAAATATAAAATTAATATAAAATTATTAATATTATAAACTTGAAATATGTCAAAATTTGTTATTGAAACAATCGAAGACAAATATTATACTAGAGAAATAGAATATGAACCCATTTTAGACGAATCTAATAGAAGATTTACATTATTTCCAATAAAATATCCTACTTTGTGGGCTGAATATAAAAAACAAGAAAAATCACTATGGACAGCAGAAGAAATTGATTTTTCTCAAGATTATAAGGATTTTGAAACTCTTGATTCAGATACTAAATATGTCATTAAAATGATTTTAGCATTTTTTGCTAGTATGGATGGGATAGTAAATCTTAACTTGGATACAAATCTTATCAATAAAATAACAATCAATGAAGCAATTACCACATATAGATTTCAAGCAATGATGGAAGGTATACATAATGAATGTTATTCGTTAATGATTGATAATTTAATTAAAGATTCTACAGAAAAAATATATTTATTTGATTCAATTAAAACAATTCCATCAATAAAAAAAATTGCTGATTGGGCTTTTAAATGGATTCAATCTAATACTTCGATAGCACATAAATTAGTTGCTTTTGCATGTGTTGAAGGTATTTTATTTTCTGGTGCTTTTGCTATTATTTATTGGTTAAAAAAATATATTGGTGGTGGTAGACTATTTTTACAGGGATTAACTAAATCAAATGAATTAATTAGTAGAGATGAAAAATTACATTGTGATTTTGCTTGTGAACTTTATAAATTGTTAAATAATAAATTAAGTGAAACTGAAGTAAAACAAATTATATTAGAATCTGTAGAAATTGCTAAAAATTTCACTACAGAATCAATAAAATGTAAACTTGTAGGATTAAATTCAGAATTGATGAATCAATATATAGAATATGTTGCAGATAGATTGGGAGTATCATTAGGATATAATAAAATATACAAATCTACAAATCCATTTAGTTTTATGGATACTATTGGAATGGTTCAAAAAACAAATTTTCATGAATCAAGAGCAACTGAATACAAATCTGCTCATTTGGAATATATAACAGAATCTACATTTATAATTGCTAATAATGATGATTTTTAATTTTGTATAATTTATAAAAATTGAATATTCTTTGTAATTATATTTAATAAATTATAAATTCATAATAACAAATAACAAATTACAAATGGTAAAAACTAAATATGACACACATTCCATCGAATTAACTCATCCTTTAGATAACTTAAATTTTCTCGTTAAAAATGAAACAACCAAATTGATTATTAATTTAAATTATGAGGAAATAGCAAAAGTGTTAGATTTATCAAATTTTAATAATTTAATAAAACTCATTATTGTTGACAAATTTAATCGGAGAAATGCTGATACTATTAAAAATTTTTATGATTGGGTTGGAAAATTACAAAAAAATAAAGATAATTTGATATTAAATTCATTGTCTGTTATTTCATCAAGTATTCTTAAAATTAATTGTACAAATTTAAATATTTCCCAGATTACAAATCTTCCAATTACTTTGACACATTTAAGATGTTCAAATAATAATATAAATAAAATAAATTATTTACCACCAACATTAAAAATATTAGAAATATCATAATGTAAATTAGCAAATAATGAAGTTAAATTAAAAAATTTTTATCTTCCAGAGTTAGAAGTATTAAAAATAAATTCGAATAAAATAAGAATACAAATAGAAGAATTTATTCCTCAATCAAATAATTTAAAAATATTTGAATGTAAGAACAATGAATTAATTGAAATGAATTCAATTTCCATATATGCAGAAAATTTACAAATATTAAAATGTAGTTCAAATCAATTAACAGAATTGAATAATTTACCATCAGGACTTAAAATATTAGATTGTTCTCATAATTTAATTACACAACTTGATAATTTACCAAGTCAAATAGAAATATTGGATTGTTCTTATAATCTAATTACAAAACTAGATTATTTGCCTTCAAGTATTGTTAAGTTAAATTGTTCTTATAATAAGTTATCAAATATAGATAATTTACCGGCTTCTATTAAAATATTAATTCTAAATCATAATCCAATTGCTTATTTAGAAAATTTACCTATTGGACTAAAAAATTTAAAATTTGTTGCCTCAAAAGAATTTAAAAATAAAATTTTAAATCCTCCGACTAATCTTGAAAAAGTTATTATTTTAAATGATAATACCGAATTAAATCCAAACGATACAAATTTTGATAATTTGCTAAAATTACAAAAAATTAATAGATTAATTATAAATGTAAATTATTTAACTAAAATCACCAAATAATATTTAATAAATATTAATTTTTATAAAAATGAGTATAAAATAAAAAAATAAATTAAAGGTATAATTTATTATTATATTAAAATATGGATTTACCAAATCAAAAAAATGAAACAACAAGTTCTTTAACAGAAATATTAAATTCAATAAAATTAGACGATACAACAAAATTAAATATTGTTAATTATGATTTTGATAATATTAATAATACCAATGAACAAAATCATAATAATAATGATAATTATAATGATAATGATAATGATAATATTAATACAAAAATACCAGAATCATTTGATAAAAAAACTAAAGAAATAAATATTGAATCATCTCAATTTAATCAAAATAATAATTTTTCTCAACAAGTTCAATTGTTATCAAATGATATAGACAGAAGAATTGGAAATTATTTATTAAATGAATTGGAAAAAAAACAATCATATATTGATGAATTAGAAGAAGCAGTTAAATTTCAAGAAAAAGAAATTCATAAATTAAAACAAAAAATAGAATCAATTTCAAAATTAGAATTATTAAGTAAAATTAAGTCTAATATGGATTCAAAATTATCTGATATAGAATCAAATTTATCATCATCAAATATGGAATCACAATCACAATCACAATCACAATCACAAACACAATCACAATCACAATCACAAACAAATAAAGTTGTCCAAGTAAAAAAACCTGTTCAAATAACCCAAGTTCAAAAAGTAGCAAGAGATGAAGAACAATCACAATATCCAAGAAACAATCCTGATTTGGTATTAAGAAAAGATACTTATCAAAAAGTTAAATCAATTCCAAAAGAAGAAGAAGAACCAAGATATAATGGAATTATGATGTTAGATAAACCTAAAAAAGAAGAAGAAAAAATAAAAATATCATTAGATTATGAAACAGAAACTCCCAGTTCGACTGAAAAAATGTCAGAAATAATTAAACAAAGAAGAAGAAATGCTAGATTTTAACTTTAATATTTTTAATTAGATAATATTATTTAATAATTAAATAATTTAATTTTTTAATTTTTTATTTGCTATTTCAAAATATAAAGAATCAAATTGTTTTGATTCTTCTTCTAAACATTTATACAAATAATTATAACTTGGTAATTGTTTAGGTTTGAGAGAATAAAGATATTTTATCCATTTGATTAAAAAATCATATTTATTTCCCGTTAATTCATTAAGAGGTGTATGAAATTTCATTTCTGCTATAGTATTATTTTTTCTAGTACATAAATTAGCAATATTATTATGATAACCACATTTACAATTTGTAATAGTATGTGATTCAAAATTGAATTTATCAATATCTTTTTTATGTCCAACCCAAGGTAAATTTGTTCCAGTAAAAATAACAACTAGAGTATAAGCTAAACTAATAAGATCATCTACAATTGTTGGACTTTTAAATTCATGAACATTTAAACTTATATATCTTAATGTACCTGTAATACTTTTGGTATTAACTTGAGGAACATGAATAACTTTATCTGGTTCATATTTATAAAATTCTTTTCCCAAACCCATATCAATAATAATTGGATATAAATTTGTAATCTCTTTAGCAGAAGATAATTTACAATTTAATACAAAATTTGATAATTTAATGTCACGATGAATAATACCAATTCGATGAATACAAGAGATTGTATGTAATAATTTATGAGCAATAAAATATTTAGATTGTTCGGTAAAAGTATATTTTTCTATTAGATTTTCAAAATTATCACCACAAAGATCCATAGTTAAAAAATTAAAATCATCACATTCAATAAAAGAATATGTTTCAGGTACGCATTTACTTTTTAATAAATAATTAATATTTAATTGAGAAGGTATTAATAACATATCATTCAATGTAAGATAATTATAAACTTTAATAATAGGATTTGTTTCTAAATTATCGATAATTTGCTTTATTTTATCTATTTCTTCAGTGGAAGATAATGATTTTGAATTGGTTAATTTTATTTTATTAAAATACTCAATATATTTAATATATTTTTTAACCATATATATTTTTCTACATATTTTAAATTCTCTTAATAAAGTAAGGACTAATGATTTTTTTGATTCACACTTGATTGCTATATCTTTTCCATCTGATTTAGCCATATATACACATCCAAATGCTCCGTTTCCTAATTTATGTTGAGTAATCATTAATTGATCAGATAATTTATTTTGAGTAATGGAATTATACATTATTAGATAATATTCTTTAATATTATTTAATATAATTATAACCTTATATAATCTTAAAAATATTTTATATAACTTTAAAAAAATTTTTAATGAATTTTTTTGTGTGATTATTTTATAATTAAAATTAATAAAAATATGAATTCATTAGAAGGAAGAGAATGGGAATTATATAATTTTAATAATATTGGAGGTTCAACTGAATACGATAATTTATTAATTAATAAAGATATAGATAATTATTTTAATGATATCATTTCAAAACCGATAGCACAACCTAATTCTAATTTGATTAAATCAAATGGTGGTTTACATAAATTTTATACTGATTATATTGAACATAACTTAATATTTATTGTTGTATTAATTGGAATTATAATATTTTTAGTAATTAGACATTATGTTAAAGATTTTGATACATTTGATTCAGATAAATTAAATAATAATATAGATAATGAAGAAAAAAATAGAAATGATATACAAAAACAAAATGATAAAATAAAAAATAAATCAAGAAAAATCGAATTGGAACGACAAAAATTAATGAATTTTAAAAAAGAATTAGATAAAGAAAAACAACAAATATTATCTATAATTGATGAATTATCAAATATAAATGAATATGAAAATAGTAAATATGAATATTTATCAGAACCCAAAAATAATTATAATAATTATATTGGGGGGCAAGATATAAATGGAATATATTCTAATAATTATAATAATAATAAAATTAAATATCTAAATCAAAATTCTAAATTAAATTCAAATACATTTGCTCAAAATAATACTTTAATGAATGGTAATCAAGATGATACATCAAATTATTATGATATAAATAAAAAACAAAATAATGAAATTAATGAAATTGATGGATTATATATAGAACCACCTTTTATGTAAGAAAGAAATGTATAAAAAATTAATTATGTAAAACTTATTATATATAATAAAATAAATGATTAAAATAAATATAGAATTATTATTAATTTCTATAATCATTGGGGTAGGATTAATTTATATATTTAGTCCAAAACCAGAAATAATTTTAAAAATGCCATCTGAATCAAATATATATATTGATACAAATAATGTATGTTATAAATATAAAAAAACATATATAAAATAAAATATTTTATTTATATATTATTATATAAATAACATTTAATAATCATATGGAATATTTATCTCAACCATTAGATTTTGATATTAATAGGGCCTTTGAATTAAGAAATACTTTTGAAAAAACAGAATCAAATAATAATATTCAAGGAGGTGAAATTAATGATATCTATAAAATGAATGAAATGGTAAGTACATTACCTTTAATGAATGATAATATTAGAACAAATATTAAATTGGGAATAGAAATATATAAACAATTAAAAAATTTCGACCGTAATTATATACACTCTATTATAAATGAAAAATCAACTAAACTTAATTAATTATAATAATAAAAGGATTCCAACAGATTTTGTTTATAATATTATTTTAACGCTAATTATTGCTTTTGCTGTTGTATGGATAGTATATGTATCAACACCATATTCACATTATAGTGTTTATTTAATTGAAAATAATAAAATTGAAAATAAATAATTTAATTATAAAAAATTTATTTTCAATCTTATTAACTAATTTGCAATAAATGTTATTGATATCTTAATAAATCAATAGCATTATTTATAATTAAAAATTTTTTATAAATATTTGGATTAAATAATTTAATGTTCAGTTAAGTTATTTATAAAAAATTTATTTCCATTAATATTAACTTTTTCTAATACCGTTATAAAATTATTATTAACATCATCAATTAATCCAACAGATTTTAGAATATCTGTACAAAGATTTAATTTTAAATTTTTATCTCTACCATCTTTAGCTGTTAAATCTGGACCTTTATTAATTTCCATAACCAATGGATTTAATTGATTGTTAATTGCAACATCAACCCCATACAATTGAAAACAAACACCTTTTGTTTTGGTTCCAACAATATCTTCATATGTTTTAAAAATAAATCCCAATTGTTCATATATTTGAGAAAAAACATAATCTGAAATTTTTAAATTTGGATGTGTTTTTTTAATATATTTTTCAATTGGAGTTAATTCACGGTTTGAATTATCTAACCATTTTCTAAAATCCATATGTGTTAGAGGATTTTCCACATATACTTGTCTATCTATATATCCAGTAGTAATATTTTTTTTAAATGAAGGATTTGAAGATTCAAATAATTCTGGAGTATAATACATAAAACCATCTTTATATACATTTAATTTAATATTTGAATAATTATCTTTAATTACTAAAACATAAACTCTTAGATTAATTTTTCGTCCTGAAACTAAATATGGGTCTTGAAGTAATTCTTGTACTAATAAATATTTATTTTTTGAACCTAAAATAGAATCTAAATTAGTATGAATTTCAATTCCTTCTTGTCTTTGATAATTATTTTTTGTAATATATAATTTATTTTTATCAAATTGCAATTTAAATAATTCAATATCACTTAAATCAGTTAAATCCCAAGTATATGGAAGCATTGTGGATGCTATTTCTTTACCATATTTTTCTTTAAGGTATTTCCATAGAGCTAATTTTGAAACCATATGATCTGTATTATTTAACATGAAAATTCTTACTCCATCACCATATTCATTTAATCCAATTTTGTTTTTATCCAAATCATTTAATTCTTTTTCTGTCGTTTCGTATGAACAAGGAACAATTAAACAAGCTTTTAATATATCCTGTGTCATTGTAAAACCATTGGATTTTAAAGAATCATAAAAACAATCATTTTTAATGTAATCACAAGGCAATCCGTAATATAACTTATTTGGAATAATTTGTTTAAAAGAAATATGTGTTGGTGTTTCATATTTTGTTTTTTTATCATTTAAAAATGTCTCAATTACTTCAAATGGTTCTGGTGATGAAGATGATAAAAAACTTTCAATATCTTTAATATCAATACCTAATTTATCTAATATTTCTGGATTTATTTTATTTAAAAAATCTTTTTTACAGTCAGTTGTTTTTGTTCCCAATTCATAATTTATATTTGGTAATTTTTCTATTTGGTTCATTTGATTTAGAATATTTAGAATGTTTTCATTACAAATTAAATCATTATTTTTAATTGTATTTGTATTAGTTTCTGTATCATTATTTGTAATAATACTTTTGTTTAAATTATCATTATTTGATATATTATTAATATTTTGTGATAAGAATACAATTATACATATAATTATTAATATTATTATAAATAACATATTCATTTATTTTATATTTATATATATATTAAATTAGATAATTAATTGATTAATAAAAAATATATTTTTATAAAATTTAACTAAATATAAAATAATTTAATTGATTTGAAAAAAATATATATTATATAACTATAATATATAATATGTATTCAGAAGAATCAAAATCAAATGAAAATACATTTTGGAATTGGTTTTTAATACTAGTTGCAATAGTTATCGTATGGTATGTTTTTTTTAGAAATAAAGAAAATTTCACATCAAATTCATCAAAATTTAAATCAGAAACTGAAGATAGAAAAATGAAAATTATACAAAAAATTAATGATGTTTCAAAAGCTATGGGAGATTCTCAATACACAGATTATGCTCAAGTTCCTGATACTCAATATAGTCAATATGCTATGGCACCATTAGATAATAACAATCTTACAAATAATGTCACAACTGGTGAACAAGTTTCTCAAGATCTTATGTATCCAAATTTAAATTCACAAAAACCATTTTCTTCAAATGATATGAGTTTAGGACAAACTGCCGGTGGTAATACAAATAAAACTGCAGATGGTTCAACAAAATGGATGAACCAAGTCGGATTTTTAGATGGGGAAAAAGTTGCATGTAATATGTTAGGAGTTAATTCTGCTGCTATGGATGATTATAAGAAAAAATTTTATAGTATGTATGCTCATCAAATTGAATGTCCTGCTAAATGTGGTATGAAAGCAAATGGAATGAGTAAAGGTTGTGGAATGGGTTCAACTTGTGGTTTAGGTAAAGATTGTCAAAATGTAAATACACCAACATCTATTCCTGATACTTTTGCATTAAATTATTTAGCATTAGATAATGCTAATAAAAAACCTTGTGTAACTTGTAATTATAAACCTACTGGAAATCAATTAAATAGAGAATGGATGGAAAAAGTCTCTCCATCATATGATGGATTACCAGAAGATGTTAAAATGGCTGATAAAGCAAGATTATCTAAATCAAATTTAATTGATGCTAATGCTTCTAACTATGCAAATTTTAAAGATAATGTTTATCAAGATTCTATTGGAGAATCTGCTCCTGATAAAATTAATGAAATAAGAACATGTCAAGATGCTTATGGAACATGTAAATTATCTGATTATGGTTCCACAATAGCTAATGCTTATGATAAATTAACTGCTAATCCCGCTTATACTTCAAGAAATTCTTGTAATCCTTATCAATTAACAGGAGTTTTAGAAGATGCTGCTTCAACAGATATGTATGCTAATGTAAAAAAAAATTAATTTAATATTGTTTAATTAGATTTATTTGAATGATAATTTCAACCGGTATAAAAAAATTATATAATTTAAATTTTAATATATATGGTGAATTTAATTGATTATCCAAAATGCTCATCAGAAATTCTAAATATTGATATTGATAGTAAAACTTTTGATATTAATTATATTTATAGAATTTTTGGTAATCAAGCATTTAATAATAAACTAGCACTTGGTGATGAAAATAAAAGTATTAGAGGTGATATTTATCTTGAATTATTAATTCCAAGTAATATCCCTAATAATGTTAATGTTTATAATAATTTTAGCTTAAAAAATGAAATAAATACAGTAGTTGGTACTGACTTATATATAATTGACCCAAATATTAGTATTAACGATAAAAGAGTATGGGTTATGGACAGACAAATACAATTAACAACTGAACCTCCTAGCGGTATTCCTTCTTATATTTCAGTCCCTTTTAATAATAATAAATATTTAACAACTAAATTAAAATGGACAGCAACAACTACAAATTCTTCAGGAATACCATATAATGAAATTCCAGTACAAAGAAAAACTATTTTTGTTTATTATCCTTCTACAACAATATTTTTATTAGTTAACCATAATATTAATGGTCAAATTAAAATTTATGTGATGCAATCAATTAATAATCAAAATGATCTCAATATAAATATATTAAATGCCCAATATCTTTCAACTAAATTAATATTACCATCTGGATGGATTTTTTCAACTATGAATTTAGATAAGGATACTTATTTAAAGGTTATATCTACAGATGTAGCATTTTTGGTAAGTGATAGTTTAGGTAATAGTTATCAATATTTAGAACCAAAATATTGTTCTTGGATTTATGAATTATATCCAGTACCTTTATAATTTTTATTTTAAATTAAAATAATTTAAAGTTTTAAATATTTTAATGTAAATATTTTTTAATGTCAAGTCTATCTATTAGTAAAGTTTTTAGTGTTTCTGAAGATTATACTTTAGAACAATTAAAAAAATCTTATGTTGAAATTATGAAAAAATTATATGATTCTGATATGACACAAATAGAAAAAGATTTATTAAGTAATCAATATAAAAAAATGTATTATAAAGGAAAACAATTATATTTAGATAGAATAAGTATGGAATCTGATATCGAATATCCAACTCATAATTATACTTTGAATAATACAGAACTTTATGATAAATTTGATAGAATGTTTGATAATAGTTTTGGATTAGGAAGAAATTATATAAGAACATATAATCCTTTTTCAATGTATGAAAATATATTTTCACAATTGGATTCACAATTTAATCATAAAACAAATACTAACAATAATTCGCAAGTGTATTCATATTCTAGTTCATATAGTTCAAAAACCAATTCAGATGGTTCCAAAACTATTGTAGAACATAAATCTGAATCAACAAATGGAGATAAAAAGAAAACAATAAATACATATAAAAAAATGCCTAATGGTCAAGTAATTAATTTAACTGAGGACGAAATAAAACAATTGGAAAAAATGTCAAATTTACAAATTGAAAATTAAAACTTAAATATATATTTATATAAATATATATTTATAATATTAGTTAAAAAAATAATATTATGGAATCTATAATAATACAAGATACATATTTAACAAATTGTGATTGTATGTCAAAAGAATTAGTTATCAATTTACCAATTAATCAAAAATATATTTTTAATGTTATTGATTTAAAAAGATTTATATTTTTACAAAGAATAACTTGGGATTGTGGTGTTAGGGATGAATCTGTTAAAATATCGAAAATTTTAAATGTATCAGTTTTATTAGAATATTTTGATTTTACAATGTGTAACCTAATAGATATCGATAATTTGCAAAATTGTCATTTACTTAAATATATTGATGTTTCAATGAACATAATAAAATCATTAGAAAAAATTCCAATGTTTGTTGAAACTTTAATTGTAAATAATAATTTGATAACTTCATTAGATAATTTACCTCCAAATATAAAATTACTAAATTGTTCATACAATAAAATATTAAAACTTGATAATTTACCTGAGAACTTGGAAATATTGGATTGTTGTAATAATTTGATAACTTTATTAGATAATTTACCGCCAAGATTAAAAAAATTATCTTGTAGTTATAATTCAATTACAAATTTAAAAAATTTACCAACTGGAATAATTTATTTAGATTGTGGTTTTAATTCGATTGGTAATTTAGATTGGTTACCTTCGGGAATTGAAATATTATGTTCAAATGGAAATTTTATTAAAACTTATGAAAATATTCCAAAAATAAAGATGGTATTCAAATAATAAAAATAATTGAAAATAATATTATATATAAGAATATACATTATAATTATATATTAATATACAATTATGCCAGACATACCTAATAATTTAAGACATAATAACAATAATAATAACAAAAATATGAAACAAACATATCAAAATAATAATAATAATCAAAATTATCAAAATAATCAAAATAAACATTTAAATCAAAATAATCAACATAATCAAAATAATTACAAACACAATAACCAAATAAACTATAAACATAATAATAACAATAATCAACACAATCAAATAAACCATAAATATAATAATCAAAATAATGAAGAATATATAATTAAAAGTTATTTGTTAGATTATTTATACAATAAAATAGAAGTAGGTGAACATAAATATACAGTAATAAAAAATATAGCAGATATTTATGACCTTAAATCAAAAAAACATTATGTATCAGCAAATTCTTGTGGAATAAATGCGATGATAATTTTTCTTAAGAAAGATGGAGAATATTTAAGTTATCTGATTGACAGAAGAAGTATTAGTTATAATAGACAAAGTTTAAATAAATCTGGAGTTAGAATAACTGAAATTAAGTTAAGTGTTGATTTAAAATTATATGATGGAACAATTTTGGACGGGATTATAATAGATTCTGATTCTAATATAATTGGAAATTCTGAAACTAAACAAGAATCAAACAAAATGAATTTTATGGTAACAGATGTTTTTATTTTAGGTTGTAAAAGTCTAATTACAATGGATTACAAAAAAAAGATGTACTTATGTAGTTTGATGTTTGAAAAATTAATATCAAATACAGATAAAAAAAATAATATTGAAATAAATATAACAAGACCTTATGAAATGAATGAAATTAAAGAATTATTTGCGAATGATATTAGTTTAGGAATTAAAAAATTAAATATAAAAGGTATCACTTTTTATCCACAATATTCAGGAACAAAATTAATATACATATTTGATAAACAAGATGAAAAATATAAATCTGAATTAATGGAAGGTAGAGCACAAATCAATTTAATTGGACAATCTGACTTGGGTCAAGATAATTTTGAATATTCAGATAAAAGGAGATTATTTAAATTTGAATTGGTTGACCCAGAATGTGTTGATGATATTGTTTTAAATTTAGAAATGGTTAAAACTCAAACACAAGATGTTTATAAATTATTTGGAATATTTTCAGGTATTCAAGATTCTAAGCAAATATTTATAAAAAAAAATATTGGCTATGCATACATACCCACATATATTTTATCAATAAAATGTAAATTATATTTTATGAATCGTGAATCAATTATAATGGAATGTGTTTTTAATACAATAAAAAATAAATGGATTCCTATAGATGAATCTGAAATACAAAAAATATCTATTTTAAATGAAGAAAAAAGACTTAAAATAACTGAACAAGAAATAGAAATTGAGGATAACGAATATGTTAATAACACTGATGAACAATAGTTTTTCTAAAAGTTATGTATTTGATATAAAGTTCTGAATATTTATCCAATACCGAATATTGTTTAAACATTATGATATGAAAAAGTTATTTTATTGAACAACTTCAATAACAATAACTGAAACATTATCTGTTGAACCTAATTCTAATGCTTTTTGTGCTAATTCTACAGCTAAATTATCTAAATTAGGTTTTTTTTTTTTAATATCATTAATAACTTTACCAAGGTCTTCAGATTCAATAGTATCCCATAAACCATCACAAGCCATTACAATATATTTTGTTTCAGGAGATATTTTTTTGTAAAAAATATCAGGTTTTTGAGAAATATATGGAGCATTATCGCCATCACCAAATGCTCTTGATAATGATAAATCACCAATTCTATAAATTCCTTCAGAATCTTTATAAATTTCTCCTCCCATTTTAGTTAATCTTGATTTTTCAATAGAATCATCTGGTTTATGATCTTTTGTTACTGGAAGAGATATTCCTTTGGAATTAACAATAGTCATTCTAGAATCACCTAAATTAACCACATTCATAAATATTGAATTATCATATTTATACATTATATTCAATAAACAAGTTGAACCACAAATATATCCATTTGAATTTTTTAATAATTCTGATTGAATTAACATAAAGACTTTTCTATGAAATTCATCATCAAAAGGTGGAACAAATTTATTATTCATATAATAATTTGGTATATTTGCTTCTAAATATTTTGAAACCCAACTACCCCCATGACCATCATATATTCCAAAAAGATTTATTTGATTTATATTTGAATCATCTCCATTAATATTTAAAATAATATTATGTCTATCTTCATTTGTTTTTCTTCTTCCTTTGATAGAAGTAAAATATATTTTTAATTCTGTCATTTAATTATTATAATATAATATATAAAATAATTACACCTTTTGAAATTTAAAATGCCGATTTTAAATTTTAATTTAATTATAAAAATTATGTCTTATAATTTTTATATTTCTTTGTTTTGGATGTTTTTTTAATATAATAATCTTGTCTTTCATAAGCACCTTTTAATATATTTTTATAATTATCTTTAGGTATTTCTTTTATTACTTTTTTAATGTTTTCTTTTAATTCATTATATTTTAATCCTTCTAATTTTCTTAATTTTGATTTTAATAAACTAAAGTAAAGTTCGATTCCATTACTAAAGTGCTGATAGGGGAAAAAATTTTATTAAATTATTAAAAAATAATTTAAAGTATGAATTTGAAAATGAAGAAATGCTAATAAGTTTTGCTAATGATATGTTTAAAAAAATGAATATTGATGATGACTTAGAATATTGGATTAAGTTAAGAGATGAATATAAATGTGATTATTTATTAAATACTAATGAAAAATCAAAAGGTGATATATGTGAAGAACTTGATGAATTATTATGTAAATAAAATTTATTTTTTATTTCTTAAAATAAATGTTTTGTGTTTTTCTGAATTATTATGAACTTCTATTGTGTCTTTTGAAAAACTACCAAAATCACATAATTCACAATAATATTTAAATTTTTCTTTTCTTTCCTCTCTTGTTGAATGTTTATTTAATATATGTTTTAACATATTTGTATAATTTGTTGTATTATAATCGCAATCTTTACATTTTCCTACTTCTTTTTTATCTGTTCTTGTTTTTCTTTTTCCTGTTTTATGTGATTCTCTTTCACAATGATTGTTCCATTGACTTATAAAATTGCATTTATAATCACATTTTTCACATATGAATTTATATTCTAATTGTTTATTGTCATCTAATGGTTTATTTACTTCCATTCTGTTATAATATATATCAATATATTTTTATATTATTTTGATTTTTTACATAAAATATATAGAATTATTTTTAAGTTTTTCAAAAAATATATAGAATTAAATTTATTTTTTTCTTAATTAAAATAATTTAAAAATAATTTTATTTTCTTTATTTATGGTATATGGACTTGGAAGAAAAACCTAAAGTAAAAATTAAGGATGGAGATTTAACTGAAATTGATGAAGTTAATGAAAAATTAGAATTTATGATTGTCAATAAGACACCACTAAAAAATATTATCAAATCTAATGAACTTGATAATAAAATTAATTTAACTATTCAAATAGTAAATAAAATTGTTATACAGGCTTGTCAATTTATCAATCTTTATTTTATACATTTATATGATACCAATAAAGATTTTCCAAAAATTGACACTAAATTTGTTATGGCCGTTTTTAAGACTATCACTTTTAGAGATGATACAAGAGGAAAACCACCATCAGAAGAAACTAAACAATTATTAATTAAATTAAAAGAATTTTACAATCTATATTATAAACAATGTATTAATGAAACAGACATTATGAATGACACTAAATTAAATTTTATTATGGCTTATGAGGCTATTGATATTGTTAAAAATATTAAAAATAATATTACAGAACATTTTCACGACTATGTAAATAAATTTGTTAATCAGTTTTATGAATCTAAAAGTTTATGTGAATATGCTAATAATAAAAAGGAATGGTCTAAAGAAGAAAGGAAACAATTTAAATCAGGTATTTTTAGTTGTTTAAGATATATTAAAAAAGATTTATTAAGACCAGATAATAAATATGAATCTAATGAATTATTTCATGATTGGATTAAATTACATAAACCATTTATTTTAAGAAAAAATAAATTTACTAAAAATTCAGTTGATTATGATATTTGTGCAAATCCGACAGATTATTTAAAATCATTATTTTATATGAATAAAGAATTAGAAAAACTCAATAATGAAAGAATACAAGAGGATAAAGACCAATTTAAATTATTTCAAGTTATTCCACAAAGAACAAGTATAAAAGCAAATTATATATGTATAGACACCACTAGTTTAATAAATTTAGTAATTGAGGAAAATTCATTAGAATATCTAAATAATGTTGAAAAATACCAAAAAGAATTATGGGAAAAACATTTTAATGTAAGCCAAAAAGAATTTAAAAGAAAAGGTTATCAATTTAATTATATGATAAAAACAGATGGTATAGGAAGTTCTGTATTATTAGTAAAATTGGTAAATGGTGAACCTGTCGAAATAACCCCAAAGATGCAAAGAGAATTAAAAGAAAAATTAGAATTAAGAGATAAATATATAGAAGATGTTAAAATAACAAAACAAATAAAGAAAAAACGAATTGTGACGATAGACCCGAATCAAACAGATTTGGTATACTGTGTATCAAAAAATAAAAAACCCAAAATAATAGTTGATGAAAATGAAAACTTAGAATTAATTGAAGAAGAAGAAATTATTACATTCAGATATACACAAAATCAAAGAAGATTAGAAAGTAGAAATAAAAAGTACAATAAATTACAAGATAAAATTAACAAAAATAAAAAGATTAATAACAAAACAGTTAAACAAATTGAAACAGAATTATCTAATTTTAATTCAAAAACTTGTGATTTTTATAAATTTATAGAATATTGTAAAAAGAAAAATGATGTTAATAGAACATTATTTGAACACTACTCGCAAAAATTATTTAGAAAATTAAAGTTTAACCGATATACAAATACTCAAAAATCAGAAAGTAAAATGATTAAAAATTTTGCCAATAAATTTGGTAGTCCTGAAGAATGCACCATAATATTAGGTGATTATGATAAAGAAAATAATATGAAAGGAAAAGAACCAATAATTAATAGAAGAATAAGAAAAATATTTAGAAATCATAAATACCAAGTATTTATGATAAATGAATTTAGAACATCAAAATTGTGTAATGTATGTGAAACAAATTGTGATACTTTTTTGAAACGAGAATCAAAAAATCCAAAACACAAAGATAAAAAAACAAATAAACAGAAGATTATTGAAGTATGGGGATTAACCTTGTGTGAAAACAAGAATTGTAGTTTAATCCACAACCGAGATAAAAATTCTGCTCTAAATATGTATAAAATAACTCAATCAATATTTGAAGGCAAAGGAAGACCCGAAAAATATTGTAGAGAAATAAAAAATAAATAACTTCATTCCAGCTCAACGGCTGTGATATAACCAAATTTTTACGCCTTGGATGACGTCAGTATGAAATATTACTTATAAAATCGGCATTTTAAATTTCAAAAGGTGTAAAATTAATTAAATCCAAATATTATGTCTGAATCTAATATTTCAGATTCATTTGAATCAATCATTCCAATTTTATATAAATTATTTATATTGTTTTTTTGATTTGATAATTTAGAAGACCCAATTGAATCTAAAGAATCTGACAAATTAATTTGTTCTGATAGTTGTGTGATATTTATTTTATTATTATTATTATTTGATGATGTTGATACCCAAATATTTTTATGTACATTTTTATCTTGTATTTTTTGTGTTTCTTTAAATATTTTATGTTTATATTTATTTGCTAAATTATTTTGATTTTGATTATACACATTATCACTATTTTCTTCAATATTTGTAATTGTGTTTAATTGATTTGGATTATTTTCTGAACTTAAAGTAATTTCAACGTATTTATTTGTATCATTGTAATTATTTGGTAAATTATTATTAAAATTTGATTGTAAAGAAATTTTATTATTTGTTAATGAATTATTTTTAATTATTACAAAAAATAAAATAAATTTAAGGCAAACTAACAAAATAATAATGTTATTTATAGTTCCTTTAGTGAAGTTTAAGTTTAAGTTTTTGTTCATTTGGATTGAATTTTCTTGTTCAAAATTATTACATTTATCTCTATTATCTTTTATATATTTAAAAATAATGGGAATAAAATTTATATTAATTGAGTTGTTAACTAGATAATAGTCATATATTTTTGATGATTCACTTGAAGTTAAATTTTTTTTTATAAATCCATTTGTTAATAAATTATTTAATAGTAAAAATGTTATTTCTAACTCTTCCAATAACATTGAATGTATTATAAGGGGATAATTAAATGTTGTTAAAGATAAATTTTTTTTAATAAAAGTATTAATTTCTAATGGATTTAAATAATTTTTTATTATTTTAAATAAAGTAGTTTTTTCTTCTGAATTAAATTCAGTAACATTTAATATTTTAAATCCAACTAATTCATTTAATTCATCTTGAAAATTCAATATATCTAATCCTATTTTAGTCATATAAATATGTGCCAAAATTTTATGTAAAAATATATATAACACATTTGAATCAGATATTATTTTTTTTTCATAATAAATAAATAAATAAGTGAATATATTTAAACCATTAATCATATTTGTAATTAAATTTTGATTTGAATTTAAAATATATTCAAAAATTATAGTATTAGATTTTTCGAAACAATTTAATAATAAATTAAAATCTTTTTTAGTTGATAAATTTATATCTATGGAATTTTGAATAAATATATATGCTGACAAATATAAATTATTTTCAATACAATATTCTAAAGGTGTATATTTTTTATTTTCAAGACTTGAAATTAATTTTACATTTGAAGTAACATAATATTTAATTATCATTTTTAATAAATTAATATATGAAAATTCACAATCTATTTCATTAGATTTATTTGAAATATCCAATAAATAAATAGATATAATATCAATATTATATTCAGTTATACTTTTATTTAATTTAAATAAAATATAATCGAGTATATTAACTTTATTTTTATGAATACATTTTTTAATTATTTCTTTAATATATGTTTCATTTTTATAGTCTTTTATATTAAAAAGAGAATTCTCTTCTTTATCAAATTCTAATATAATAGTATCTCCAATTTTTAAATCTATCAGTTTATTAACAAAATCAAATTCAATAATATTTATTTTATTTTTATTAATAATTTTTAAATATGATATTTTAGTCATAGTGTTTAAAATATCGTTATCTAGTAAAGAATTAAAAATTTTTTCTAATTCAAATTTAACTTGATAATGTTCATCATATTGATTTTTTTGAATATTTTTTATATATTTAAGCCATTTAAATGCTATTGTTATATTTTTATAATTTATACATTCGTATATATAATTAATTATTATAGCATTAACATCATAATTTGTAATATATTTATTTCTATTTATTAATTGTTTATATATATTAGACAATAACTTTTCTATATCTTGTGATTTAAATTTATTACAATTTAAATTAATGATTTTAATTATATTATTTTTATTTGACATGTAATTTAAATCTAAATAATTATTATTCAAATCATAAATTTGTTCAAATTTATTTATTAATTTATATGGTTTTTTTTCACAATAGTACATAAAATATTCTAATGATTGTTGATTCAATAAAATATTTGTTATTTTTATGCTATCAATTACCCAATTATTAACCAAATCTAATTTCATAACCATTTCTATTAAATATTTTTTATTAACTTGACTACTTTTTTTTTTCAAGCAATTAGTTAAATTATTAAATCTTATGTCTTCATGAATGCATCTAGAATCATCAATTAAAACTAATTCTTCATGATTATCTTTAATTTTAAAATATGTTTTTAGTAATTTAATTACTAATGGTATTGTTTTAATATATGTTTTAATTATATTTGAATAATTTAAATAATCATGTGTGTAAAGAGAACAATATTTATTTTTAAATTTACATTCACAATCTAAAATACCCAATACACCCATAAATTTATTTATTAAAAAATTAATATTCAATTCTAAAATAACATTTGGTTCAAAATTATTTGGTATATTTTCAAATATATTTGATATTTTTTGAGTAGATATAAATTTTTTATCTAATTCATTTAAATAATTGGTATATAAATGATTTTCACAACATTTACATTGAATTCTAAAATTTTGATGAGTTAGTAATATTTTAAATAACATATTATATATTGTTTTAATTCCTCTATTAAAATTCCAAAAACTTTTATACAAATCATTTTTATAACATTCTTTTGAACATGATAATTTATTACAATTTTTATTGGAACAAATTTTAATTATATGTTCTTCTTCATTTTTAAATAAATATGTTTTTGTATTAATGTTTTTTTTTAATTCATTTAAATTATTTTTTATAACATAGGTTGAATATAAATTTGTTTTTTTATCAATGTCTTTAATTTCTTCACAAAATTTTGTACATTTAATTTTATTATATTTTATGTATTTATTAAAAATTCTATCTTGGTATTCACTATTACATTCTGTATTAAAATTACCATTTGGTTCAGAATCACTTAAATCTGAATTATTCAATTCTGAATTTGATATTTCAGAACCAGATAATTTAGTTGATTCAGAATGTGATAATTCTGAACTGGGAGATTCTGAATTAGATAATTTTGATAATTCTGTTTTGGTTTTTTCTGATTGAATTTCATATTGACTATTATTTGATGAATCGTTTTCTGATATATTTTTTTCAGATAAAGTTTCATTATTATTTGTTATTTGTTGTGAGCTATATATAGATTTTGATATACCTGATTCGGTTTTAAATATGAAATTATTATTACTCATTTATATTATAAAAAAATATTTTATTATTAAAATTAAAACCTATTAAATTAAACATTTAATAAAATCCAATTATTATTTTATTTTCATTAATTTTCCAACAATGTAATGTATTATTTTTATTAATTTGTATTTTAATCAATTGTTTAATTTGAATTGAATTAAATTTTTTTTTAATACTTTCTAACCTATTAATTAATTCATTTAGAGTTTTTGAACTAATTGGAATTTTAATTTCTCCAAATAATCTTGACCAAAATATTTTATTAATTTTAATTTCGGAAATATTAAGTTTAATTACATTGAACATCGCTTGATTATGATTGGATAATGTATTTATTGAATGTATAAATATTTGTTCTTTAGAATCTAATGTATCTAATTTTTGTAATCTATCAATCCAACTGGACACTAATAAATCAACACATTCCAATGTTTCTTTCATTGTTATTGTTAATTCTTCAAATCCTTCTAAAATTAAATTATTCCATTGAATTAGTGATGGTCTTACAATATCTCTAATCATACCACGTTGAGACCATTTGGGTGTACTATCAAATAAATATGGTATTTTAAATTGATGAGCAAAACTATAGATATTAGATTTAGATATTTTTAAAAATGGTCTTGTGAAATTAATTTGTGAATCATTAAAATAAATATCAGATTCAAATTCCATTCCCATTAAATTATTATATTTTGTTTTGTTAGCAATATTTGTTAAAATATTTTCTATACAATCATCATGATTATGACCCATTAATATAGTCCAGTCAGATTCTTCCCAACCATTTATTTCTGCAACATCAATATATGATTGATACCTAACATTTCTTGTATAATTTTCATATAAATTTCTTAATTCAAATTCCATACATTTTGGTCTGTTGATTTCATAAATATCTCTTACATATAATTTTACTCCTAGATAATTAGCCCAATTAGATAATAAATCTTTTTCTTTTTCACAAATTTCTCCACGATTCGCATAATTAATATGAATCATAACAAAATCTATTGATTGTTTTGATAATATCCAAGATAAAACCATTGAATCTACACCACCACTTATTGACAATATATATTTTTTTTTGCCACAGTTATTTTTTAAATCACCGCTAATTTTTAATATTTTTAAATCATCATTATTTAAATTAAAATCTAAATTATTATTTGTATAAGCATTACACTTTATGTCTAATATATCTTTAAATTCATTTGTAAATTCTAATATATTAGTATTTGAATTATATTTGAATTTATTATCCATTAAATATATATTACCTTTTGCAGATCTTTTGTATGTGGCCTCTAAATAATTTTTATATATTTTAGTTAATTCTTGACTATTTGATTTGGTTAAATCAATATTTGATATTTTATTCCAGGTTTCATTCATTACAAATGATTGGTATTCAAATGAATTGGAATGTCTAAATGGTAGTAAAGTAAAACAAAATTCATATTCTTCTAATTCATTTTTATATTTTGGATAAAATATTTTAACAAATTCAATTACCAAATTTAGATTCACAATTATATAATCATTTGAATATTTTCTTGCTCTCCCAATATGTCTAACAATTTGATCAAATAAAATAATATATCCAATTCCAAGTTCTTTGTTAACAGTAAAATCAAAGTCTAAATCAATATTTAAATAAATATTAACCAAATGTTCATATTTATTAGCAATAACTATATCATCTGATTCAGTAGAATCAAACCATAATTTAGGATTATTAAACCACCACTCTTTTAACTCTAATATATCTTCCATTACTCTTAGTAATATTTTAAAATAATAAGTTGATAAATATATATAATAAAAAATATATTAAATATATAAAATTTCAATTTTTTTGAAATATATAGATAATATAATGGAGGATATAATTTATATAAATTTTATTTACATATATGATAAATTATTTTTTTTTAAATTAAATGATAAATTGACAATTAAAATTAATTATTTAAATGATCTTACTTTATTTGAAAATTCTTTTGATATCAATTGTGAAATTTACAAAAATATTAATGATAAGCAATATTTTATAAAAATACCAAAAATAATTATAAATAATTTGACTGTATCAAATTTTATTGTAAATTTACCAAAATATTATTATTATGACTATGCCTACTATAAAAATGATAAACATAAATCAATAATAATATATAAAGATTATAATTATTTACCATTAATTTATTTAGGTTTGCCAAATTTAAAATCAAAAAAATATTTTAAAATTAATTATAAATATAAAGAAATTAATTCTAATGTTTTTTCAGATTGTTCTGGTAATATTATAAATGATTGTAATTGTGATATTGATTGTTCAGGTAATTATACTTCTAACTCAAACTGTCAAATAACATTATTTAATAATTATTTTGGAAATAGTAATTATTTTTTGAATAGAATTAAATTAAAAGGAAATATTTATGAAATTTGTATAAATAATAATGGAATTACGAGTTTTGATAATGGTATCACACATAATTATAAACTTTTTAAAATCAAAAATAATTTAGATATTGATATAAATACAAATATTTATTTTTATGATGATACTTCAGGAAATTATTTATCTTATATTATAAATTTAAATAGTTATAATTTTTCACCAATTAAAAATATACCAATAGAACAAGAAAATTTAATTGCGAATATTAATTATATAACGGATTCATCTGGTTCAGTATATAATTCAATATTATCTCTTAATATGCAAACATTTAATCCAAACCAATTATGCCAAACAAATTTAGACTCAAGTGGTAATTTTTATTACAATACATTATTTTTTTTTAATTACATTAATCCAAATTATACTGTTGATTATTTAAATATATTTTCTTATGATTATGATAAATATTTTGATAATACAGAAATTCCTCTTGAATTTTATAATGTTAATTATTGTCAACATAATTTGTATGACTATATTATAAATTTGGATTCAAATTTGTCTATTCCAATTATTTTAAATATATTGGAACCATATTTATTTATAAATTTAGATTTTATTAATTTAGATATTAGATTAATTAATATGGTAAATTATGCTAATGATTTTTTTTATAAATCAACCAACTCAAACAAAATTAATTTAGATATTTTGGTAAAATATCTGATAAATTTTACAATAAAAAAATATAATGTATTTAAATTAACTAATATTCGTAATATTGATAATAATGATAATGTTACTACATATGATATTGTACGAAATGAATTATATGGATATTTATCACTTTATGTAAAATCATATTTATATAAAGATCCAAATGAATATATAAATTTTAATAATAATGTTGTTAATTGCATAAGATGTAAAGTTATTTTTTATTATAAATCTAACACAAATATGCAAATAAATGGATATTATGAAGTTGATGCTAAATTATTTTTAAATAATTATAATTTAGAATTATATCATAAAAAATATAATTTTGAAAATGAATCTTCTGATATCAATAAAATAAAATTAATAAATTTGTTATTATTTCTACAAACAACAACTTACCAAATCAAATTATATTTTTATAATAAAAAAAATAGTGTTATTCCAGCATATTATATATATAATCAAGTTGATTTGTTTAAAAATATAAATGATTTTGAAACAACTATAAATGTAGAATTATTAAATAATACATATACAAATGGATATTTAAAATATAATATACAAGTAAATAAAAAATATTATATTTTGTTTTTATATGCCGATATTGATTCTTTTTTGAATTTATCTAATTATGATGAATTGATATTTTATAATAATAAAATTACTTTTAAAATATTAAAAATAGATAAACCAAACGGTAATACATTAGAAAATAAATTATTATTTTATATATCTTTTCAAAATCTTAAGGAAATAAATATGTTTATGAAATATATAAGTACAGGAATTTTAGATACAAATAATAATAATACCAATCTATCAACATATTTTAATATTCAAAACTCTATAACTTTTTATAATTATTATGAATTAAATAATTATTGGATAAAAGAAGAAGGAATGCTACCAAATAAACATAAAATAAATTTTTCGATAAATAATTTATATTTAAATCAAATATATTTATATGGAAATTTATTTATAAATTGCGTTATATAATAAATAGGTATAACATTTTATTACCTATACATAAATATTTCTTAATGAAATTAGTTTTGACATAATTAAATTTAGACTGGGTCTTTTATTGGATTCACAACTTAACATATCCAATATCAATTCTTCAATTTCAATATTTTTAATTTGTTTCAATAAATTTATATTATTAGTTTTGTGTAATTTTGAAATCATATAAATTTTTTCACTTTGGGTAGTAAAATTTATAAATAATTCAATCATTATTATTCCTAAAGCGTAAATATCGATAGAATCATCATATTTTTTTGAATCTATTTCAGGAGCTCTATATATTCCTGTACCAACATATTCTCCCATAGATTTATAATCCAAATCCAAAATTAAATTATTATTGGAAATATCTATAATATTTTTATATTTATCCTCATTATTATTATTATGTATTTCATATTTTATTTCCTTATTTTTATTTTTGCTCATACCAAAGTCACCAATTTTAACAATATATTTATTAAATTTAGTAGTTTCGTATAATTCGTTATTTACTAAAAATATATTATCTGGTTTTATATCTCTATGAATAATATTTTTAGAATTTAAATATTTTAAACCATTAATTATTTGAATTAAAATATCAATTTTATCAACAAAATTATCATATTGTGACATTGTTAATAAATATTCTTTAAGTGTGAAATCACACAATTCCATTTGAATAAATAATATTGGACATACATAATTTATTATATCATATTCATCATTACTATCAATAGTATTATTGTATTCTATTATACTATTTAAATCAATATCTATCCAAGAACTATAATATCTTACAATATTATCATTAATTAAACTTGAATATATTTGAATTTCTCTAAAAATATCATAATTATCATTGACAATTTCTTTTGTAATAAAAATTTTTTTAATAGCATAAAACTTTTTTTCAAATTTATGGAAAACTTTATAAACAGAACCAAATGCTCCTTGACCAAGTAGTTTTATTTCTAAAAAATTAGTTATATATTTATTATGATTATTAATAATCATTTGTTGATGTATTTTATCGTTTGGATTAAATAATTCTGATTTTGATTTGGATTTATCATATTTTATGTATTTGTTGATATATTCAGGAAGCTCATTATTTAATATTAAATTAGTTTTATCGATATTAGTATTAGTATTAATATTTGTGTTGGTATTAGTATTTGTATTTATAATATTTTGGTTATTCAATTCATCTGATGTATTATTAGCAGAATTTATTAAAGAACTTAATGTATTTCTTAAACCATTGTAATTATTTGAAATAACATCTAAATCCATTAAACCATTTTTGTTTAAAAAATTATATATTTTATCTAATTTTGATTCTTTATTTTTAAATATCATTTGTAATAATACAGCGATAATAAAAGACATTTTTTTTTCTTTTGACATTTTATTATTTAATTTAGACATTAATTCCATTTCTAAAAAATTGGTATCAGAATCAGTTATATGTATTATTTTATTTTTATTATATATATTGGTTGATATTTTTTCTGATTCTGATTCTGATTCTTCTAATTCTAAAGATTCAGAATCAGATAAAGAATTTGAGTTAAAAGATTCATCTGATTCTACAGATTTAAAAGAATTAAATGATTTATTATTAGATTTATTATAAATGTCATCATCATCTATAATAAAATCATTATTCCAAAATTCATCAATATTAGAAATAGATTTTTTTAAATCATAATTATATTTTGAATTGTTCATTTGTAATATTAATTTTAATGGTGTTAGTTTTAATAATATTAAAATTTTATTTATTATTTTTTTCAATTTTTATTAATAATTTTTTATAACTTATTCCTTCAATTGTATTTGTTGTAATTACTGAATCTGATGCTAATCTCATTAACACTTCGATATTTTTAAGTTTAAAATTTAATGTTCTAAAGTCATCAACATAATAATTAACCAATAATTCCCATTTATTTTCTAAATTTAATTTACCTTCATTATTTATTAAATATATTGTAATGTGAACTGAAAATAATATTTTATTTTTAATGTTTTTATATTCTTTAATGTTGTTAATTTTGGATAAAATATTTTCATCCATAGTAATTTTTATTTCAGCAAATTTTTTATCTTTATAATATTCGCCTTTTTCATCTAATATATTTTCTCTTATTTCTTTAATTGAATGAATATTACTTTTAATTTCTTTCTTTTTAATAATAATTGATTTTTTTAATGGTTTAAAATCAACTCTATCTGCTATAACCCAAAAGTTTGAATGTAAATTTTTATTAACTATTTTTTTATAAAATAACAATAAATTTTTTTGTATTTGTTCTAATGTATAATTGTTTATTTTTACCATATTTTTAAAATACTATATATTTATCTAATAATATAATTTTTATTGTCATTTAAAAAAAATTGATAAATTATATTACATCTTTTTCGGTGAAATTCGGGACATTTTTATAAAAATATAATTAAATTAATTTAAAGAAATAAAACCATAATAAATTATGAATATGAATTGAAGCCTTACAATAATGATTAT
>Ga0172362_10000089_pt1 | contig 60369 bp, 61 predicted proteins | sample LakKivs1_kivu2a2_FD_114534 | JGI IMG/M metagenome (GOLD analysis project Ga0172362, IMG submission 114534) | Sediment microbial communities from Lake Kivu, Rwanda - Sediment s1_kivu2a2 | ecosystem: Environmental > Aquatic > Freshwater > Lake > Sediment | place: Rwanda: Western Province, Lake... | reverse complement strand
TTCCTTTCACAACAGCCCCTCGAACCAATCTATGTGGTGGCATATACGTTTTACCGGAAGGCAATACAGCCTTTGCGGCAGGCTTCAAGCCTTTCCATATTTGCCTTCCACCAAAAATTGCAGCGCCACCAAGAAGTTTGCCGACGCCCCTAACGGTGTTCCATCCAAGCCCGGCCCGTTTTGCAAACAACTCATTAATTGGCGCACTTGCATTGTCGAATACGTCTCGACTTGCGTCATGCATTTTGTGCATCTGTTTCTTGATGATTGAGGTTTTTTGATTGTTCCTGATCATATGGGTAAGAGGCAATACGCCATATCCAGACACAAGACCAGCAATCCCAAGAGCAACAGATGTTGGCATTTTCTGCCCGAATGCTCTTGATAGTCCAAATGTCGTGCCGCCAGTAACACCAGCGAGAAGCGTTCTGTTCAACAAATTGTCTTCCACCGGCGAGTCTTCAATGGCGTCGGCAACTCCCTTGAGGAGCTTTATCTTGGCCTCTATTCCAACATTGCTCACACTCATGACTTAGCCATTTCCCTGGCGATTGATTCACTTATCTTGGACGCGACCCCTTCGGCCCGATCGTGCATTGCCTTGAACGCGGCGGCCTTTTCAATAGATAGAAGGAAGGTTTTAACCGGTTCAAGTATTGTAGATTGATCGTTTATCGTCATGGATGACAGCTTAGTGAATTCGCTGTTAACGACAAACCCGTGCTTATGCAGATCTGCTTGAATAATACTATATGCAGATGCAACCTTTTCAAAACCAAGACCCATAGAAACAGCAAGCCTTGCAGAAATCTTTGCCATGTCGCCAATCGATTCGTTATTGGCAACCATGACGCGCGCATCATGAGACATTTTTGTAAACGCCTCTTCGGCATTTCCAACTTCTGATACACGCATGGATTCAAAATCTCTCGCGAGTTTCTCCATCCTGTCCTTGAGATTCACCATTATTCGCAGAGATCCAAGCTTCTTGAATACAGATGCGTCCTCTGCGGTTTTTTCAGACTCGACGACGCGAGGATTGATCTGTGTTCTGAAGTCAACCGGAGGAGTGTCGTATTCTTTCATTTCGATCTCTCTTTGCTTGATGTTGGTAAGTATTTCGTTCCAATCGGCCATTTCGAATTGTATGTTGGATTTATCTACAGATGAATCGTTGAACAGGGATAGGTAAACATTCTGGTTAGCCTGCTCACATACTCGTTTGAGAATTTCATCATTTTCGATCTCTCCAGCGACGTACGCTTGAAAGATAACATCATTCATACTGTTGCCGGTCAGCAGATAATTTTCTGCAGCACGGTGAGCAACCTGTTTGATGGAATCGATAAGTTCCATGTCAATATCCGCTCATGTTTACTTCTGGTGGTTCTTTCATGCCTTTATAGAGCGCGTACGCCCCAACTCCAGCAGCGCCAGTTGCTCCCATTGCCAGGGCGTTTCCAAGTCCAGCAAAACCCTTCTTGAACGTTGGAAAGTATTTGTTAAACGACCCGCCAACTATCGATATTGGCTTATGCAGGAATGGCATCACATTGGTAGCCATCAATGACCCGAGTGATGAATTCTTTTCCAACTCGTTGCGGAATGAAGCCATGGCAATCTTATTCATATTCGTCCTCTTAACGCAAATATAGCATGTAATCAACCGCCCATCAACAAAATACCAGCTTGCCATATGCGAAATGCAAACGTATATTACCGACAGCCCTAAGGAGGCCGCTCATGAGCGATGAATACAACTTCCAGGAAGAGCTGGTCAAATCGGTAATCAATGCAGACCCGAAGCTTGACAGACATGAGCTTCTCGTTGATATCTTCAAGGCGTATGTCGCAAAGCTTTTCGAATTGAAGATCAGCCGTGGGGACAGGATGCCGCTCGATGTCCTGGTTGTCGTCAAGCGCAACCTGATCCACGAATTCAGAAAAGCTAATCTGGCCGAATACCAGAAAAGCGTCGAGTGGTACGAAGACTTGTTTGATAAGACGGTGCAGGAGATTCTGAGCGAGGCAGCTCTGCGGCACAAAGGACAGGACTCGGTCAGTTTGGCAGACCAGACCCTCGGTATCCACAAGAAGCAATATGCAGCATCACACGACATGAAGGTCGCTCCGTCCGGCCTGATTGTTCCAGGCTAATGTGGCGTCCCTTTTGGCGATGAGCTTTTGGTTACCACATTGCGTTTTTGAGCAAGGTAATTGCGGTACTCAACTATGTTCATCCCCTTTTGCTTACGATCCCTCTCTGCGGCAGAAGCTTTTTGAAGAGCTATGGCTGCCGGAACTGGCCGAGTGTTAATGAGGCGTTCGGCCAGCTTTGTGAACAATTGAATGACCTGAGCCTGCTTGACATGTTCTGGAAGATTGTCGATATTCTTGGTCTCTTTGGCCCACCTCTTGGCAGTACCTTTGACAACTTCTCCACGCTCTTCTTTCGCGAACATCATCCGCATCTGTGCTTTTGATTTGAATGGCATAGCTTACCCCAGAACCCTGTGGGTGTCTTCGGCGTACTGGTCTTCATTCATACCACCAACAAGATACTTGTTGTATTCACCACGATGTATGCCGGCCGCCATCCTGCAGAACATGTACGCGTGGAAGGCATCGTCTGGTATGTTGTGGTCGTACTTGGTCAGCCTGGTTCGATCGCTATACTCGGAATAAATGCCAAGGAAGTCATCGGAGAAGTCTTGAAATGACGCGTAATTGAAGAAGTCGACCTCAGCACGCTTGATCTGCATGAAGATGTCGGTCATCATTCTTGTGCGATTGATGAGATAGGTTCCCTTGAACCTGTCCCATTTGATCTTCTGCTTCAGTGTCGCGTGCTCATAGACTTCGCCGAACTTTGAAGCGGTCAGCTTCTGAACCATCATAGCGTTCGATGTACGCCCGTCCCCGGTATCGGCAAGTGTAAGGGTGACTCCATACTGTTCGATGATCCTCAGCATGTCTTCAACCTGGAGAAGCGGGTCTGACATTCTTCCTGAGTATCGCTTCATGTACAGCAATCTGAATCGACTGTTGATGAACGTGCCGATACAAATCATGCTATACGATGTCCCGTTCGCCGTATCCCCTTTGCCCCAGTCTATTCCTGCGTATTTCGGAAGATCGGATATCAACGGATGACCAAAGGCACGTTCTGGTTCGATGACCTCAATACTGTCTTTGCATACGGCGCGGATCTCCATGATGTTGAGCGGATGGCGTGCGTTGGCGTACGGAAGGGCAAGAACTTCGTTGAAGTACTTCTCAGTCGAATAAATCTTGCGGGTGTTGATGACGTTGATCTTCCAAGCTTCTGGATTCCTTGGGTTGTTGATCCACTCAAGGACAATCTGAGGAAGCCGGTATCCATCAATAAACCCTTCCGGGTTCATGGATATCCATCGCCCATCCTGATAATGGATCGGCTTACCGCACTTGTTACATATCAGGCATGTCGGACCAATGTTGTTTTCATTGATGTAGTTCCATTTGTTGCAATGGGTACACTTGATGATCCACTCATTCTGACTTGAGTTGCCCCAATACTTCTCAAGCGTATTCTCCATTGTTTTCGGAGTACCTGCGTATATGCGGCTGTTGAACAGGTGCATTGGCAGGCCAGGATGAATTTCTTTCATCTGTTCATACTTGGCCAAACTGTGGCTCATACACTGTTCGATGACCGGGATATGGTCACTGATCATATCCTGTATCTCATCGAGGCACGTTTCATCAGCAGATATTCCACGGATTGAGTCAGCAGAGTGGAAGGCCGATCTGAGATAGATGCGACTTCCGTTGACCATTTCCTTGTAGTACACCTGGTCTTTGGTGCTGGTGTCTACATAGTGGTTGCTGATGATTTCTGATCCGCGCAGTGTTCCGTCAAGCTTGTCTGTTGAAAAAACCGATACCTGGTTTCCAGTGGGCGCAACGTACAGGGCGTGATAGTTTGGATATTTCAGGCATGGCAATGTAAGCTTGTTGCCAATGGTGGTAGACTTATGGGTCTGTCTGCCAAACTTGAGAAGCAGTGCATTTGATTTACGATTGTATATAGGAAACAGGTGGCGCATTGTATCTGGCGGCATATGCATTGGCATGCCGTTGATACGAAACACGCTTGTTGCGAATGCAACAGGAGAAATGTTCATTGCATGTCGCCCTTAATGTCTTTGATGACATCAGGGTTATCTTTGATGTTGACGATCTTCTCATCTGTAAACTCAGAGAACTCAAGCTCAACCTGCTGCATCCGCTCGAAGAAGTCGTCTTTATCCATATTCTCAGGCGGCTTGCCCTTATCGGCCTTCAAGAACGTTTCAAGCCATTTTCCTGCAAGCTTAGCCCGCTGTTCTTCAAGGTTGCGATACCGAGTCATCTTCTGGCTGAATTCGCCGATCTTGTCGTTGAATCCAGTGGACTCCTCTGACTCTACGCTCTGAGTCGCGTTCATGGATTCGTAGTATTTGAAGTACGAATCCCGCTTTACCTGGTCAAGAAAATCGGCCGTGCCGGGGACCCTGGTTGAGCGGTACCCGATCTTCCACTTGATGTATTCAGAATCATGGAAGACGAACCCTATGTCTGAACCATCATTGGACGGTTCATTTTCAGTAGGTAGAAATTTTTCACTGCCCTTCCGTATGCTTCGGACGATGACAGAGTTGTCCTGGAATGGAATACACGACTCAACGGCATCCTTTGCCGTCATGCCATCTGTGTTCCAAAATATTGATTGGTATCGGCCTATCGCATCGACGCCAATCTTCTTCTTGTATTTGAACTGGACAACATCCGATATCTGGTCTGGCGGCTCGCCGTTGAACAAGAAGATGTTGACAAGGCACATGATGTCACGGTAGGTGTGAATCCACATGCAGTCGTCAAACCACTTGAAATACAGCGGAGATCCATCGGAGCGCTTGCCGCTGGAATTGATATAATCGTAGAAATCCAGTATACCAAAGTGTTCAAGCCATTGTTTATGCGTCTCATCCGATGGGTCAAGTGAAGTACCGCTCTCAATCAAAGACTTGATTGAACTGGGCAGCGTGTCCTTCAGCTCTTTGAATATCACGCCAACTGCAGCATCTTCGACGTGGTACCCAAAAGACTTGAGCTTGTCGACGATGTATGGTATGCTCTTGTTGAAGAGCAGAAGCGTTATGATGAAGCGCTTGAATGGTATGACCACCATAGGTATGCTCCTACATTACAAAATATACTACATTTTGTGTCATGCTCCACCCTTAGCTTGCATTCACCCCTTACCATAACTATATTATTGTCGTAACGAGGAATTATCAAGGAGAATGCTCATGAATCTCAAGCCAGATATGGCTAAGTTGCGGGAGCTTGCAAAGAAAATAAAGACCCCTCTGATAAGTTCTGCTGCCGGCGTCGCTGCTGGCAGCATCGTCGGCGGTGCCGTTGGCCATAGGATTGGTAAGAAGAAGGGCGCTAAGCGTACGGCTATGTCGTTGGCAACGGAGTTTGGGAAATTCAACAAGATTGAGAACCAGGCTCTTGCGCAACATGCGTACATGGCCGGCCTGCGAGACGCTGCGGCCATGAGAAAAACATCATCTTTGAACAAGACTGAATCAGTACTGCAAGAGCAAACAATCCAACACAAGGAGTGTGTCATGAACAAGGTTGCGTATTTGGATCAGATCAAGGGGGCGGCGTTTGAGGACGAGCTGAGCAAGATCGCTGCCGGTGGCAGCGCCAAGAGTGTTGCGGCAATCAAGAAACTTCTGGCTAGCGCAAAGGTGCGCGTGGGAGAGTCTCTTGCGGCAACCAGAGATCTTCCCGGGTCGATTATTCGGCAAGTCAAGGCTATGCGCGCATCTGGCCCGGCAAGGAACTCCGCGCTTGGTCGGATGATGGCTTCGAATGCTCGTTCAGAGATGCTGAACAATGCCATGAAAGCGTCCCCAGTGCTTGCTCTCGGTGGCCTTGGGCTTGGCGGCGCCGGACTGGCGCTTTCTGGCGGCAAGAAGAAGAAGGACTAACGATTCGCACTGTCGAATCTTTCGGCCCGGCTGGAAACAGCCGGGCCGTATTTGTATGAACATATCAATACTGCGTGGAATGCTGAAGTGTGCCGAATCGATGGGGCAAGGCCTTGCTGGCCTTTCTTCATACTCTGACAGTATTGATCAGCCAGACGGTCTTGATGAATCTCCAACCTTTCACAGCTACACGCGGCGTTACGATCCCAATTCGACCATGTCGAAGTTTCATAAGAACCGGGATCTTCAGCAGTACACTCCAAGCGGTAAGGATATGGACACCATCCAATCCATTACCACAAGAGACTCAAGACTATCGGATATCCAGGACCGGCGCCTGCTGGACTCCCACCTGAGAAATCAATAGCGGTCGTTATTTCGACCCTCTTTCTGCAATAACAATTATAGACAGATTGTTTCGCTCACCATCTAATGGCAGGAGGTGGCATGAAGCACATCGTGTACCACCACGATGTAGACGGCATCGTTTCAGCAGCAATTTTTTTACACAATCACGCAAGGGGAGAGACGTATCGGCTATACCCGCTTCCGTCGACAACGCGCGGTGTAGCCTTCTCAAAAATGGTTGATTCTTTGAAGGCTGATGCAAATGGGTATGATGATCAAAACTATGTCGCTGTTCTTGATTTCGAGTGGCACGAGAAGGCCGACCTCTGGGTAGATCATCACTTTACTCCAAGGTTTGGCGAGTGCGTAGTATCCAATGAGAGCATGTTGTATGATCCCAAAAGCAAGTCTGCTGCAAGATTGGTTCATGCAATCCCCAGTCGGTATAGGAACTATCCCGCCGGATTTCTGCACATGGCGGATATGATAGACGCTGCCGACTACAAGAGTGTTGATCAGATTTTTTACGACACGCATCCGCTGATGGCTGTACGCACATACATTGAGCAATCGTATCCATCTGCCATGATGCTCAATCGTATCGTCGAAATGATGGCTTCATGCCATTTTGATTTGAGAAGATGCAATGCACAACTCGGAATTGGAGATGAAGGCATTACAAAAGCCAGAGAAGACGCCCACAAATGTGAAAAATCTGTAGTGTTGATGCGCTCGTTCTCATATTTGGAACAGCGAAGACCCAATCAATTCCCAAGGTATGCTGAGTTCTATGTATACCCGAAGATCAAGTATTTCATCAGGTCATCAACTGCCGGAAACGGTGTTTTGTACATACAGATCGGGTACAACAGGTGGCTGAGGGAAGGAAGCAAGATCAACATTGGTGAGTCGATTCGCAACTGTAAGATGTTCATCACAGGCGGCGGCCATTACAATGTTGGTGCTGGCACGATCAAGCTTGCGGATGCCGATGCGGTACTCGAATATTTCGATGAACTATTCAATGGTTCGGAGGAGTCAATGGAGAAGTACGGTGTCGATCAATCCGACAGTGTCGAGGCAAGAGCAATTGATCTTGTGAAGACCGGAGCGGTCAAGACGATTGATGAGGCTCGCAGGGTTGCGTCTGCCTTCGATGGGGATAAGTCAATCGGTATTCAACCAAAGCCCACGAATGGAGAAATGCCAGATGGCGGACCAGCAAGTTCAGAGTAACTCCAATTTCAACTTGGGGGAAATCTTCGGAATGCCATTCTCCGAAGTGTTGGAGCTGATAAAAAACATCAAATCTCATATCCGTAGAATTGAGATACCAAAGAAGGACGGATCAAAGCGCAGGATTACCGCGCCTGATGAAAAACTCAAGTTTCTTCAAAGGCGTCTCTACTACTATGTTTTCAAGCAGTACAAGCCAACTGATTATGCTCATGGGTTTATCGCAAGACGGAACATCAAGTCCAATGCATCTCCCCATGTTGGCGCCACGGTTCTTGGAAAGATTGACATCAAGAGCTTCTTTGATACTATTTCGGCAGACCATTTGAAGAACTGTTTGTTCGGGAACAGAGGTCTGTGCCGACGATGCAAGTATCACGAGCGAATGCTTGATGGCAAATGCCATCCGTCCCTGTATGCCAACAAGAAGAAGAAGTACGAATTCGGATGCGAGGAAATGAAGGCGGTATTCATACCGACGTATTGCGAACGGCGCGGATATCAGCCGCTCATCAAGACAATGATTGAACTATGCACATTGGACGGGTTTACAGCGCAGGGATTTCCGACGTCCCCGGTCCTGGCCAATATCGTCATGCGTGGCGTCGATCTTCGTCTGGCGGCATTCTGCAAGGAACATGGTATTGTGTACACAAGGTATGCCGACGACCTTGCGTTCAGCAGCAGCACATTAACAAGAGACCAATTGAAAGCATTGGTACTACCGAAGGCAAGGCGTCTTTTGTGGGCCTTCCAATTCAGAGTCAACAACAAGAAGATCAGCTTTGTGACAAGAGCGAGACGAATGAGATTGTGCGGGGTGGTCATCAATCAAAAACTATCACCGACGCGACAGCTCGTCAATACGCTCAGAGGTCAGATCCACAGGGCAACCGTTATGCAACCCGGTCAGACCACGAAAAAAGATATTCGACACCTGAAGGGTATAACATCTTTTGTGATGTCAATCGACAGACCAAAAGGTGAGAAGTACATGAATAAGCTTCGCGAGTTCGAAAAATCCAGAGTAGCAATATGAGTACAGAGAACTACATCAATGGTGCATCACCATTGAGGCGTTATTTGGACAATACAGTCTCCGACAGTCGATTTTTGTCTGTACTCACAAGGGGGCAATACAATGAATGTAGTGGCCACAATTACAACCAGCCGCGAATATCCATCTCAGTTTCATGTTGGTATTTCAGCTGATTGGCGTGGAATCAGAGGAGTGATCAATGGGCGAGCTTTCGAATATAACTGGTCTATCAACAGAACCGAGTTGATCGCCATCCTTGAATCAATCCGGTGGTATACCATGAACAAACGAGAATTCGAATCGCATGGATTCTTTTCTGAGTCTGAACCATGCAATTTTCAAGTATACACATCATCAAAGTATGTGTTTGATCATATTGGTGAAGACCTTCGCCGATGGGTCACAAACAGGTGGGTGAAACACAATGGCAAACCAGTCATCAATAGAGATTTGTGGGCAGTAATATTTGACGAATTGGGGCTGATAGGCTCTTTCAATGTGTGGTACAATGGCTGTTTGTCTTTATCTTTATTTGATATATCCCATATTTCAGAAGGAGCTATTCATGGATCAGCCTGTACCGGAGATCAGACGGTCTGCGGAAGCTATTCTCACGACATCGAATGGGGCGGGTCTGCCATCGAATCAAGTGTCTTCAGAGAATTCACAAGGCCGCAGGCCTTCTACGAAGCGCCGCCGGAATACCCGACGTACGGCACGCCGTACGGACTCTCGCAAGGTATCTACACGGCAACAAGCAACTCAATCCGACTCTGAAGCACAGGAGTTCGACCGGATAGTGGACGCTTCCGCCAATCTCGTCAAGGCGGTAGCGCCATCTGTCCGTCGCCTGATCAAAGATATGTAAGAAAACCAAATAGATTGAAAGGGGAGTGTCGAATGCTCTCGGCCACGATGTAACATCGTGGGTGACATGTAGTCGCTGGGCACCAGTTCACGGGTGATTTTCGTTCGCTGGTTTGACTCAATCTCCTGCCTGGACCAACCGCTTGCGCTCGATGTGATCGCAAGCGGTTTCCGGGTCAGTCAGGTCTGAACCTGCCTGCCCCGACTCCAGACAGGTTCAGTTTCAATCTAGTGGATCCCAGCAAGCAATTGCTGGGATTTTTTTACCTATTGGAACAGCTCAAGCGGAATGCGTGCCGTGAGCGCCTTGGCCTTCTCAATGAACAGGTCTTTGTGCTCAATATCGCCGAACTTCTGGGCGGCCTTTGGAAGCGTGCAATCAATGCGGTGGAACTTGATGTCTTTGCGTGATGCCGACACGTATTCGCAAGCGCCGACCTGAAGCGGTATCGATTCCTCACGAGCCTGTCCGATGAACTGGAAGGTTTCGCGCAGGTACGACATGCGCTCTGCTTCTTTCAGCGACTTGTATGCATCCTTTGGTTTTGGTGCGCCGCATCCAAAAGACACAATGTGCACTTCTTCTTTCTCCCAACCCTTGGCGACCGACTCGATAAGATCAAACATGGCGGTGCAGCAATTGACGCCCTGTCCGCCATCCTGAAACACCTCACCGACTCTGTCCTTGACTTCGTCAGTCTCAACATCTCGATACGACCACTTGTAGTCAGCAACCGATATGCCGCCGAAATACCAGGCAGCAGAAAGAGCAGACCAACTGATGGTGTCGATAAGCTTGCGGTTGCCATCGGCGGTATCCCACGACTTGATGAAGTGGCTTCCGCCTTTACACAGGCCCATCGCCACCGACACACACGGGACCTCAACTGCTTTCATCAGACCGGTTCCAATGGCCTGTTCCAAGCCACGGTAGAAGTCCTTGCGGTCAAACGCCGGCCGGAACCAGCTGACTGGATTGTACCAATGCTTCCTGTCCTTCTTGAACCAGTTGATCACATCGGTCGTGTAGGACGTATAGATGCGCTCGCCGGTCAACCCGATCGCCTTGGCGCCGGTGATGACGGCTCCGGTCGAGGCACCAGAGTACATACTTACACGCTTGTTCATCGAGTGCCCGGTCTTCTGCTCAATCCAATTGAACAAGAACGCAGGAATGATGCCCTTGCTGTCTCCACCATCGACTTGAACTATAAGCTTCATCGTACCCTCCCTTTGGGGAAGTAGTGTCTCTGTTGCCTTGACGTCAGAAGATTCTTCATGGCTTTGTTGGATGCATTGACTGCGGCTGCAAACTGCCCTTTGGTATTTCCGCCCATATAGATTGCATCGGTTGATTTCACAACTTCAGTTCGTATCTTTACTGGAACTGACGAGCGTTCAATTGCTCTGCGATAGTTGCCAGACAGGGCGACGTCGCTATCGAGCTTTGGAAGCTTGAATGACGCTGATGATCTCAGCGACTTGCTTCCAGAAAGGTTTGGGATCGTTCTCGTCTTGACTCCCAACGAAAACGATCCCAGGCTTGATTTCGGCAATTTGAGATTCATTACTTGCCTATGGCTATTTTGATATTCTCCAGGCCAGTGACAACCGTATCAAGTCCATCCATGGCCTTTTTGACAGCCCCTTCATTCAACTCGGACAGACCCATCCGCGAGGCAACCAACATGCTCGCAAGCTTCGATATTGTCTTCTTCATGCTGCCGATGTTGTCGATGTAGTCACCAAGGTTGTCCTCGTTGATGAAATTGAGGGAGAGGACCACATCAACCGCTTCTGGGTCATCAATTGCACTGGCCTCTTTGACAAGGTCGTGACGGAGCTTCATCGACGCCTCTTTGAGCAATCCCCTGAACTGCACCTGCTTGTCGCGGAGGACCAGCGAGTCCGTGGTAATGTAATCGCCGCGAACACCATAAACAAGAACGGGCGCACTGGCATGCTTTGTAAAGCGATACGCCGCTTCAAGAAGTGCCTGGTTGGCCTTGGCATTTGACATTCCCATCGTGCCGAGGGCCCCCTTGGCCTGAATCGATGTGAGCGACGCATCCTTTTCAATACCGGTCACGGTCCTGATTGGATCATATGCTTCACCAGAAATCTTGAAGCCATTGCCATCAAACGCAACTGCGATTTTGGGGATTCCGGCTTCTTCGTAGATCTTCTTGATGTCAGTGTTTGGAGATATGAAGTCGTTCTTGTTGATGCTGTTCATTTCTCCAACACTGAGAATAATGGTTGTTTCGGGGATCAGGAAGACTTCCTTGGCGTCGCCGATAACCATCTTGTAAACAGGATCGATTACACCAGAGACGGCCTGAACAGACCCTATCTTGGCCGGGATCAAAACGGTTTTCTTGGAACGATACGCCTCAGTGTCATTGATTCTCAGTTTGCGGAATTCGCCACGGAACTCAACACACTCCCACGCGTCTCCGGCGCCGTATATGACCAGCACTCCATTGTCATAGTAGTCTGACGAACGCGGGTTCATCTGGTTGTAGTATCCGTCTGCCGTCTTGCCTTCGTTCTTTTCCGGAACCGGGTTGAACAACTTGTCTGACCCGTCTCCGCGATTCGCCCAATCAATCGATGCCATGAACGGCTTTGCATTCGCAGCAATCGCGTTGATGGCCTTTTCGACAGCCCCTGGAACCTGGCTGATATTTGATGCGTAGAATCCGATGTTGGTTCTGTCCCAATCGTCATGGCGAGAGTAGCACTTGCCGCACAGGGACAGAAAAATCTGGTCTCTGCGAGGCTTTCTAGGAATCTTGTTGCCATTGGAATCTCTTGTGTAATCAGCTTCAACCGGTTCACAACAATCACTGCTCCGCTTCGCATCAAGGACCACCCCGAGAATTGGCTTACCAACCTTCGACGCCACGTAGCGCTCAGAGATGGTCTCTCCACTTTCGATGAAGTCTTCCATGGTCGGGAATGTCGCAATCCGAAGCTCACATACTGATGGTGGCCTGACCGGGACGAGCCGATTTGGATCGATGAATTCAGAATCAAGAACTGTCACTGCGCGCTTGGCGTCAACAACGCCATTGAGGTTGATTGGGCCCTGCTTCTGCTGATCAAGCGTCACGTACTTGTCGTTGTCCTTCAGGCGGATGATGTTGGTGATCAGATCACCAGTATTATCCACGAAGTTCTGAGCCACGCTGGGCATGGCCTGAACGTCAGATGCAAGCTTCTCGATGTCGGTCTTTCTCGGCTTCACCCTGGAGATCAGTGACGACATCTTTGAGAACGGAGGCTCAAGAGCGCCCTCCGGCAGATCGTATATCGGAACTGACACCTTCGGAGCAATCGTCCCTGGAACCTTCAGATCCTGCGGCATCATGTTGTCGTACCGGTTCTGTAGAGTAGCCATCTTCTCTGAGAACAGGATCGCTCTGACATTCTTCAGATTCGCTGGGAAGTATTCGATTTCGTTGCCGTTGTCATAGATGAACACATCGAACGGCGACAGTTTGAAGTCCCTGATGATGATCGGGAAGTTGATTTTCTTGTTGTTGAACCAGACAACGATGCTGCCCTTTGCGTAGCCCTCGTTCGGCTCCATCGAGTTGATGACCACTTCCGTGCCAAGCTCCTTCGGCAGGTAGTTCACCTGCTCGAAGAACTGCTTCATGATCTCTTCGTTCCACTGCATCGAATCGTGAGAAAGGTCGAACGAGGCGACCTTCTCAAATGTTGGCTTTTCAATAACTGCGCTCTGCAGGCTGAGCATATGAATTCCTTTTGTTATGGTTCAATGCATTGAGGTTTCAAGATATTGAATATCAGTGTGCCAACAGGCGTTCCGGGGGTTCCGCACACTCCGGCAGACATGGCAGCCTGAACTGATGGGCTCGTTAGTGCTTTTGCGATTCCGTATGCGATTGCGTTCGCGAGGGCTTTTGCCCCATCGTCTGGTGACGATGAAGACGCCAGCGCAGCGGCATCATTGTTGGCTTTTATGAACGCCTCAATGTCGCCGACAATTGATAAGCCAAGAGCAGACAATGTTATTTTGACTGGCTCCATTGGTTCTCCTTGCCATAATATAATCTACCATTGACCATTCGCGAAAGCAATAGTGGTTATGTCATTGTGAAATCTGGAATAACCATTATGGAAGCCTTAAATCGCCATACAGGCGAGGACTTCCAGGGGGATCCCCATGACGTCTTACGCAGCCCACAAGATGGCGACTGAAAGTGGATTGCCGACGTGGTTGTTTTTGTCGGCTTTCGATAATTTCTCCGGGAACGCAGACGCCCGGAGGAAGGTGCTGTCCCGCGCCCTGAAGGGCTGGGGTACGATAGTCCTGAACCGCACGCTGGGTGAGGCAGAAATCCACGACTCATTGTTGGGCTTCGCGCGCCTACGCGGAGTCCGGGTGATCGACAAGACTCGCGGGGACTAGCTCCCCGCGTTTTTTACCTATGCTGATGAAGTGTGCGAATCCTGATCCTGTATGATGCCTGTTGGCGCACCAGATACCTCAGTCGTCGTGAACCCGTTGGCCGCCATTGGAGACGACAGCCCAGATGTGAATTCTGGCAGTGCCGATGGGTGAATTGGTGCAGGCCCACCAATGGTCGTAACCTGACAAAGAGCAGCCTGATATTTTTGCATCCAGTCAAGATATGCCTTCGTTACAAGCTCTACCCCATTGACCTTCATGCCCTTTTTAGCCATGATCTCAATGCCAGAGTCTTTGCTCATCTTGATTGAATTCTGAGGTTCGTCCTGATCACCATGAGTCATAACAATGGAGTTCGCCGTATTGATGAGGAGATCACCGTCAGCCGTAATCTTCAATGCGAAGGCGTTTTGGTTGGATGATGGTATGCCCTTGCCGCCGGCCCTGAGAACAACTTCGCCTTCATCGCTTATCGTGAGCTTGAATCGGTTTCCTACGGTTGCCGGGGACGCAGAGCCAGATGCATCTTTTTCTGGATTGATTACATCATCAATTCTGATCTTGACGAATTCTTCACCAGGCTCTCCAGCTTCAATGGTCAATCGCTTGTCTTTGTAATTGACAATCTTGGCGAACAGTGTCTCGCGGCCCTTAGTAATGCTGTCGCTATCATTGTTCGGGCCAAGCCACGGATTGAATGCGCCTTCGCATGTAGAGACGTAATTCTCAATACTCTGGGACTGAGTCACAAATCGACGATACGAAACAAGACAATCCTCTGGTGTAGCCTTGGACATCTTATCATCATCATTGGCTCCAAGGTACACGCCGAAGTGTTCTCTGGCAAGATAGAATGGCCCATTCTGGCCGACGATGCGATGATGGTTCTGGGCGGTAATTCGACATGAGTTCTCATTGAGGCCATTGCCAAATGATGTCAACAGAAGGCTCGTCGCCCCGCCAGACACGAGCTGTGCTGAACCGCTGTCTGTAAGAACGAGCGCTGCCAGACTTATCGGATTCTTGAGTCCCATGCGGTCGCTGTCATTGTAAGCTATGGGATGATCGGTGCCAACATCTCCCATAATTGACTTCTCATTGTACAGCCCGAGTATGTAATGTCCGCGAGAGTGGTCTACATCTTTGTAGCCACGCTCGACTCCGCCGTACCAGAAATTGACTAGAACCTTCACGGTATGGCCTACCTTGAAGTTTCCTTCTGTCCCTGGCGAATATATCAAGTCACAGTGGATCGGGGCAGTGAAGTCTCCTGTTGGAGACTTGTGTATTTGAACTTCAAACAGACCGTTTTGGTCTTCCAACTTGCTTGTTATTCGTCCGGTGCAGACGCATGGAACCGACACATATGTGGTCTCATTCATACTGCCCTCCTTGCAATTCGCATCTGTAATATACCTGTTAGTTTTCTCAGATTTGTGGAATAACAGTAGTAGTGTGGGACATGCCATTACGATGGCGCCCGCACATCATTCAACGGCGGAGATCCCGCCAGGGAGGGGCAGCAGTGGACAAGAAGCGGATTCTTAGTTTTCTCAGAGGGGTAGACCCTGCGGGTGCGAAGAAGTACGGCAAGGAGGTTGGCGCCCAGTTTCAGCGGGAGGTGGTTCAAATCGTCGAGGCCGCAAAACATCATCCCGAGGAGGCATGCTCGGTCCTGCTGGCGATACAGGGACTGCATGAGGCATTGTCGAAATTCGGGGAAGTAGTTGGGGATAACTGGATTCTCGACCGCGCCACAGCGATAGCCTGGGTAGGCAAGATAATGTTCTTGCCTGCCGACAAGTAAGGCGTCCATTGGCGCTCACACATTCGTGTGGGCGCCATTCTTTTACCTACAATGAGGGAGGTGTCATGCGTTATGTAACACCGGTTGCAGATGTGCGGAATGGCATGATCAAGCTGAAGTCGCTTATTGACTCGGCGAAGGTCACCAATCTCGGCCTGGCTGTGAAGAAGGTCGGCATGTCGAATTTCCTGTACACCACGGCCTTGTCGCAGTGCGGATTCGTGCACAAGAACGGCGATGGGGCCTACAAGTGGAGTGGCCCCATCACCCCTGACCGGGTCGCCAAGGCGATGAATTGTGTGCGCAAACTTCAGCGCGCAGGAGAAGCCACCAAAAAGGCAAGAAAGATCCACAAGGCAAAAGTGCAGGCCAAGGCTCAGGCCCAGGCGCAGCAGATACAACAGGCTCAGTCTTCCGACAGCGCCATCGCTTCGATCGCGGCAGATATCTCCGAAATCAAGCGTGAGTTCAACGTCATGAAGGTCGTGCTGTACAACCTTCAGAATAGCGGTGTCGTATAATGGCCAAGCAGAAGAAGGTGCCGGTCAATAGCGAGGCAATTGGCGACCGCCAGTACATCCCCATACCCGACGAGATGGTACAGGCTCAGTTGCAATTGATCGACGAGACCCCAGGCATCGGATCATATCGTTTGGCCGAGCTGCTGTTGAAAAAGAACGCGCGCTGGGCGCCATTCTTGTTCAGAAGGCATCCCGCCTTGATGCTGAACAAGCAGGCGCTTGACAAGATATCGGCATGCAAAACTGCCGAAAAAGCACGGAAGGCATTCAACGCAAGCGTTGTTGATGCCAATGAAATTGATCTGTACGAACTCGACCTCCGCGTCATATCGGCAATCAAGCGCCGCGCAAACAAGGACGCAGGAAAGACAGTGATCTACAGTTCTCGTTTGATCGGCTACTGGCCGGCAAACAAGATCAAGAAGCATACGCTTTCAATCTGGCTGCAGCAAAAGCTCGACAGGATTGGCGTTGAAGTATCGATGTCTTTGGATGGATGTCGAAAGTTGAGCGAATTGTCAACAGAGAAAGAGCGGTCAACTGTCAATCTTGTTGGCAATGCTCTCGACAGCGTCAATCAGAAAGATATCGCGGCGTCAATCGGCGAACTTGCCAAGACCTACGGTATCAAGGCACGATAGTTATTCTACGGTGGTTTGTGGAATAATTATTGTGGAAGATTCAGGCGGCCGAGATATGGATAACCGAATCCAATATCTAGCGGTATGTCCCGCACGGTCGGTGTCAGGAATGGAATGTTGGCGAGCCGCTACCCGGCAGACCCGACTCCATTCCTGACACCCATTGGCCTGTTCTGTTATTTTTACCTAATTGGTGAAATAACTATAATGAGTTGAGAGCAATCTCGACTCATTTTCCCTATGAGCTTTTTTTACCCATCACGATTGGAATGGGGTTTCAGAATTGTTATTTGTCCCAGTTGCTTGGACTTGTCCTTGCTCTTCCTGTGGATCTTGTTGTTCTTGACCATTCTGCTGCTCTTGCCCTTGCTCTTGTCCTCCACCCATATCTTCTTCAGCAAGACTTTCCATTTCAGTCAGATATGAATAGTACATTGGGTTTTCGCACAGATGGTCTGCAGTAATCTTTGTCGCGACCTCAATGTCAGGGGTGTGCTCTTGTTCGATCTCGATTCCCATCTGGAGCTGCTCTGGATCAAGATCATCGTATGTCAATCCGGATTCTGCAAACTTGCCGCCACGAATCAGTCGGGCAGCAATTCCAGCGAGCTTGTAAGCAGCCTGCTCCGCCATGTGAACATCGATACCAAGCTGTTCTGCAAACGCATGAAAATCGCTATCCGCAATGTCGTCGTTCTGTGCAAACATGTCAATAATTGCAACGCCAATATTAGGAGTTGGCTCACCCTGCGGTTCTGGCTGTGCCGCCGGCTGTTCCTCAGAAGAGCTTACTCCTGGGGCTGCCTTTTCCATGTTCGGAGTCTTTGCCGAAGAGACACTGGTGTCTGAAGATCCGTTCTCATTCCCCGCAATCGAAGTGTTTCTGTCGGTCGTGTTGACAGAATCTGCCAATTTGATGAGTACGCTGCTCATATTTCCTCCTGGTATTACTGATAATACTGTTGTGGTTGCTGTTGATATGCAGGCTGTTGTTGATAGTACCGTGGTTGATAGTATGACTGTTGTTGAGAGCTATTGTTACCAGCATTTCTTGCCATAGAAATACCACCCACCGCAGCAAGCGATCCGACTCCAGCCAGGCCCGCCCTAGCCATGTAATTTAATGGCTTTTCCATACGCCTTGCAAACTCATACGTGTCTTTTTGTTGTTTAGTGGCGCTATTCACCATTGCTTGGCGGTGTTGCCGTGGGGCAGACGCTTCATTTCGAAGTTTCTTCAGATTTCCAATAACTTCCTGGCGTCCGGTGGTTGTAAGTTTCTGGTAATTGGAAGAAGCCCTATCAAGCCTTGCCTGATTCGATATCATCTGCTTGTCAATCGCTATCGATTTGTCGCCCTGCCTATTCAAAACCCTTCGATGTTGCGCCCTCGTCTTGACCATTCGGTCTTTAATGCCGAACCCAAACTTTGATGCGGCCTGATCAATTTTCTGCCTGATGGGCGATGCTTCGAGTTGTTTCCGCTTTGCATTCAGGACGTCATATTTCTTACGATATGAAGATTGCGATTTTTCGGCTTGTTGTAGAATCTTGTTGTTCTTCGTAGTAAGTCTTGCTTGCCGACTGGCCAATTCAGACATGTTCTTGGCAGCGCCATGAACTTCTCTACGATGCTGTCCTATAAGTTCTGAGGCACGAGGAAGAACATCAACTTTTGGATGTGCGGCATACGCTGCACTCATCGCTTTGTTTCTGACTGCTGTAAAAGCCTCTTCTGCTCCCCTTCGTATGGCGCTGCCGGGGCTAAGCAATGTCTTAAGAAAACCAGCCGCAGCAGTTTTGTCTATTTCTTGAGATAGCGCATTCAGCGTGCTTCTTCGATCATCGATTTGTCTTGAAATGTCCAAAATTGCTTGATTCATTCTATCTCCTTTACCATGTGTACTCGCCTGTAATATACTGAGGGATTGGGTGCCCCGTGTCAGAAGCAATAGATTTCCAACCCTGTGTCGTTCCTTCTTCAAGAACCTGCTTGATGCGGTTATGTGCGAGTCTGGCTATCCAGTCTTCTCCAGTTGCAGACTTCGCTCCAATGCCTGCAGGCGTCAGGAACGGTTCATGCTTGATGCGGTCTTTGAACACATCAAGCCTCTTGACGCCTTTTTTGCGCAGGTCTTTTTTGATAGCATCAGTGATCTTGATGCCTTGCTTATATCCGAATTGGTCGACCGCAAAATGATCCCCGGTCGCATTGTCAACATCTTCTTCTCTGCGATTGTTCTTGTTGTACCATTCAATCGTAGATAGTGGTGCGACGTCCCCAGGAACATAATTGCTTGATCCTGGCTTCATCACCTTTGTGGTATTGGTTATGCCACGAACAATTGTCTCAATGTCGCGCTTATCGAGCTTGTTATCAGTAAGGGCATCTATCCTTTTGACAAGGAATTTCTGAGCCTCTCGCATCCCGCGATATTTCAGCATGTCGTGAGGGCTTGGTATTCCATCATCAAGCTGCGCACCCTTTGATACCCTCTGCCCTTCCTTGACTGATACGTGGTTACCCGGTTGAACATATCGCACTTCTTCAACATCTCCGTCATTAATAATAACGTCGTATCCGCCGATGGACGATGGTTTGATTGATTTCACGACGCCGTCGATGCTGGACAGGGTGCCCTTGTCTGGTAGGTTTTGTGTAAATCTCAGCGTTCTATCAAGGGCATCAAAAAATGTACCAGTTGATCGTTTGGCAATTTCGAATGCGCCACCGGTGTGAAACGACTTCATGGCCAGGTTGACCGACGGCTCCGTGATTGTATGCGACGAGATGATGCCGATATGGTCGCCACGATTGTGCCTCTTACCATCGTAGTCGGCACCATACGACCAGCTTGAAAATCCATCGCCTGGAGATGGATCCGAAATTGGAGATTGTACAAACACCTTTGATATCTTTCTGGCCATCATTTTGTTGATCAGATCGCTATCAATAAGGTCTCCGCGCTTTCCAATAATCTTGCCGCCAGTGTCTTTCACGTCCTGTGCAAGATACCGGTTGGCAATCCCCTTGCGGTCCCCAATGTCGTACTCGATCCCTTCGTTATCCATTGGATCTTCGGTGGCAATCCTGGTCTCATAAATCGAGTTGATCAGATCCTTCGTCATCCATCCAGGCTTTGACGACGATATGGACTTCTTGATGTTTCCGCCACGAGCACCATGGGCAGCAGCCCAATATCCGAATGTATCAAGCCCTTCTGAGTACGATCTGGTGATTGGCATTGGAATCGGCCGGTCTTGGGCGTCCATGACAATTCCCGGCATCAACGTGATGGCGGCGGTATTTCCAATCCCCTTGCCACCACCAGACTTGATGCCTATGCCTAGCATGGTTTTATCTCCATGCTTTTCAACCAGCATTTTCTCACCAGCGCTCTTGGCTTCAGCGTACGCCTTGATGACACTCATGTCATCGCCAGGTTTGACCTTCTTTTTGGCCTCTTTCAATACCTTGTTGCGAACCTCTTTGTCGGCGATGGTGTCTGAAAGACCAAGGGTGAAGCCAAAAGTGGTAACGTAATTGTTTCCAACCTGCTTGATCTTGTCGGCAAGTTGAAGTCCCAATTTGCCGTTATGGGATTTGGTGACATCTTTGATCCACCCAGACACGCCCTTATTATCAAGGGTTATGTCCCACCTTTTCATGTCATCTGGGACAGATTCATTGATGTCATGTATTGCCAGCGTAGCCTTGCGCCCATCAATGGTTACACGGTCCGCATAATTGATCGTACCCGCCTTGAGTGCCTTTATGGCATCGTCAACGCTGTCGAATTTCAGACCGGTGTCTGAACCACCCCTGCCGGTTGATGCAAGCCAGCTGCCTACAACCATATCCATCGCTGGAGCGTTGAGAACCGAATCGTATCCCGTCTTCAACATACTTGAAGACGGCTTCATCGACTCAGCTTCCTTGAGGGCTTTCGGGCTGATCGGAGTATGGATTTGGAAAGTGTCCTGAACGATAATTCCATTGGACAGCATAAACGTGTATGGTCCAGGGGCGGTGATATCGTACATATCAACGCCGTGTCGGTTAAGTCTAACAGAGGTGGCATATATCCAGGTGACATTTTCATTGTTGACAATGTCAACCCATCTTTGTGGGAGCCTGTGATTCAAATCGAGCGCTATAAGCCTTTTGGCCGATTGACGCGAAATGCGCCAACGGTATCTCTTAGAATCATTAATATTGTTATACAGGGCCTTGTTTTCAATATGATGAACAAATTCTTTGGCTATCATCAATATTTCAGGACTAAATGGAACAAGATCTTGCCGAGCGGATATTGAACTATCCTTTAGTGCTGATGAACAAAATTCGGCAAATGCTTTCGACTTGTCTCTGTGTACCAATGATAGCTTTTTCCCATGCACAGTGTTTGTTGACAAGACCGCTCGACGCTCAATTCCACCCGGTCTTTTATTGCCCAAAGAGATAGAGGCTGATATTCCAAGGGATCGACACAATGATACAATTTCGTCAATCAATACTTCCGACATAGAACTGTACTGAATGTTAAACTGTCTACCGTTCTTCTTTTGGAGCCAGCACACTGCTCCATCGGTATCAAGCAGGCCGGAAAGGAGACCTTCCCTAAACTCGCGAGGCGCTGACATATAAAAAGGTGGCAGGTGTTTGTTGTAGGCGCCCCTGCCTATCCATGGAACAAAGTTGTTAGTTAGCGCAGTCGTGGTAATCGAATACTTCCTGCTAAAACATTTGCGCCCTTCAAATTCATGCGGCCTATCAATAATAGTTGGTGTCGCGTCTCTATCAAGCATCGTGTTGACGACGCGACAGAATTTGGCGCCTATGTTTTCATCCATTGCCGCAAGACATAGTTGATGTGTGCCAATAGAATTTGAGACCCATCCGTCTCCAACCATAGCTCCTATGAGCCATCCAAAATCATTATTCAACTTTACTGATTTCTTACAATGATTGGTTGGATTATGGCTTGGACCTTCTGAAGTTGAATAATCTATCAACGGAACCTCAAAGATCGTCTCGGCGATGTTGGTATTCTTAATCTTTGGAATCATCCTGCCGTCTTGTAGATCTTCTGGTGTAACCCTCTCAATTTCCCAGGTGGCTCTATTGATGGCGACGGCACTTTGGTCGTGTGACAAAAGCATCGAATCACCACTCGACGTTTCAATCGTATAGTTCGGCAGATTTTTGTGAATGCTGAACGTCTTGACGGGGACCTTTGAAAACTCGTGGGTCACATTGTCGATTGTAAATATGGAGACCCCATCAGGAACATCATATTCCTCATTGCCGTTATCTTTGACCTTTTTGGTTTCTTCAATCCTTGGAAATTGGCTGATATGCATATGGACCACCACCTCATGGTCCACAAGCAACTTTTCAACACTTGGCATTCTTACCTCCATAGGCTTGAGTATGGAGGTAATATAGTCAATATTACTGCTTAAGTCAATGTAGAAATCACTGTCAAAGCGTATTTTTTGATTTTTTTGAATTTCTCGTTGTAACTCGTTGAAATTTATGGCAATTATGACGTTTGACAAAGTGCAATCGCCGTCGAAATCGCCGCCGAAGTTCCTATTTATCACCACAGACGGAACCTCGATTGACTTTCCGTCAGTCAACTTCGGCTTGAACGCCGTCATGTTCCATCGATGCAGCGTAGGAGCACGGTTGGCGATAACAAGGCGCTCATCCGATACAACCTCAAGGGCTCGGTTGAATATTGAGGTCTTCTCTTTGATGTGCCTCTGAGCCTCAAGCGGAGAATAGCCCCAGCTGACCATCTTCTTCATAATGAATGGTCTGAATATCTTCTCGGCCATGGACTTTGGTATGCCCATTTCATCTCCGCCGAGTTCTGGATTCAGAATGATTGTTGAGCGTCCAACCAAGTCCTGCCTGCGCTCAAAAACCTTGTCCTGGAAGAATCCTTCTTTGCTCTGCTTTTTGCCACCATCAATCTGAGAGATGAATCCCTTTTTGTCTTTTACCCTGTGAAGGAATGCGGTGGGCTCGCGAAGGCCGGCCACAGCCTTAACGTCCTGATACATCTGCCCGCGAACCTCGGCAAGATGGAGATCCTGAGCGTCTTTATCCTTGACAACTTCTTTGAGAGACGATTTCAGTTCAGACACTGATTCGGCAGTATGCGCAGCCTGTTGATACAGCTCATTAACATCTGACATGATGACGGTTCCATCGGTACCCATGGTAAACATGGGTCGATACTTCGATGGAACAACAAGAACCTTGCTCATCATGTAGTCTGTTGGCTGTAGCCCATTCTCTTTGAGTGCTCTGAGATATTTGATACGCTTGTTGTACTTGTTGAGCGCCGTTGAATTCTTGGTAGTCTGGGCAAGATCCTTGAGCGATTTGAGGTCACCATCAACATCGATTCTGCTCAATAGCAATTCTACTGCCGGGCCGCCGGAGAATGAGTTGGGGGTTCCGGGATCAACAAGCTTTCCGGTTGTCCTATCCACAAACTGCTTACCATCAATGATATTAACAAGCCTGGTTTGAGGCATGTCCAACATTGAAGCTACAGCAGCCTCTGTAATTGGATTGAGTATCTTTTCTGGTAATTTGAAATGCGTGTAATTGTCGCCGTGTATTCCGCCGGCCTTTGATGGATCGAACAGGCCGCCATTGATCGGCGCAAGGTCTTTCTTGCGATATGTCTCTGTTGGCTTTGACAGTTCCCCGGTAGAAATAGAGTCGATGTCCTTGTCGGTCATCGGCTTCATGGTAAACGTCTTGCCCTTCTGCTCGACGTTGATGCCAGAACCGGCCATCATTGCAAGCATCTTGTCCCACACGAATGCGTTCTTCGGTGGCGGAAGACTTTGGCCCATCTCCATCGCGCGCCAGTATTCGTCATTGCGCTGACCCTTAATCTTGAACATCTCTTTCAAGTTGGCATCAGCGCCTCTGGCAAGCAGGGCGGCAAACTCCATGCGGCCAAGATTCTTTGCTCCTTCTGGGCCGCCTGACGCTGGCTGCTCATTTGAATCGTAGCCTTCACGGTATCTGGCAGAGAACTTGTGATCAATCCTGTGCTCAAGTTTCATGATATGAGACACACCATTGGCGACAGGGTTGATGAATGGCTTGTTGGTTTCAGGATCAATGAGCACATCTTTGTCCGACAGTCCGGCGGCCTTCAGATCCTCAAGCAGCTGTTTGGTATTGTCTACATCTCTGAAGTTCTGAACTTCATATTGCTTTCCTGTCTTGGCGGCTATCTTACCGGCCGCATTTTCAAGAAGCTGAGATGTATTGATACGGTTGGACACTCCGATTGGGCTCATCGTCAAATCGATGCGTTCACCGGTTTCTGGATTATATGGCATCTGATCGTCTGGAACAATCTTGGATATGATATGCTTATTGCCATGCAATCCAGATATCTTGTCTGCGACCTTGAGTGGTTCTTCTGACTTCACGTTGACGACTACGTTGTTGCCATGCTTCTGAACGCTCGTGACAACGCCAACCGAATCATGGTCCCACTTGACGGCATGGCTCGTCATGTCTCTCTTGAGCTGCTTGTCGAGACGCCCGACCGCTATATCGTCTGCGGTCGGCGTGCGCCTTTCAAGGTGGGCTATGATAATGTCGTCGCGCTCGACCCGCTGCCCAGGCTTGATAACGCCGTCCTTATCAAGCTTTTCTGCAACCTTGGCGGACATCTCTTCTGGATAGTATGCCCTGAACTTCTCACGAGAAAAAACACCCTTGGATGATTTGCGAGCTTTCAAATCATACATGTGTTCAGAGGTTAGCTTCTTGGCTGCGCTCTCTGAAATGATGGCAGAATCTTCGTAGTTGTATCCCTTGTATGGCAGATATGCAACACGTAGATTGGCGCCAACGGTGACCTGGCCATCTTGTGTGAAATTGTTATCAGCAAGAACCTGGCCCTTCACAACTCTGTCGCCAACAGATACTCTTGGAATGTTGGATATGAAGCTTTCAGCGTTCAATGAGAAGTCTTTGTAGAGAGGGAATTTCTTAGTTTCCCCGTCCTTCATCCTGATCGTAATGGCCCTATCAGTAACCGATTCGACAACGCCATCATCGGTTGCCTTAGGAAGACCGAAATTGGATGCTATCGATTCGCTGAGCGACCTTCTTTTTTCATCGACTATCTTAAATAGCGGCTTCTCGCGGAATTTCAGTGGAAGAGCCTGCTCCTGCATTTTGGACGCCGTGAGCCCACGGTTTCCCTGAATTGAATCAAGGAACGGTATCATGTTTGCCGATGTGTCAAACATGTTGATGGGGCTTGATATTACAAGGTCAATTTTCGATTTGGGAACATCAACAAGCTTCCCCCTGTAGACTGCTTTGATGGTTCCAGACTTAGCCTTCATGTTGCCGCCAGAAACATCATACTGGTCCGGAAACGCCACGTATTGGTTATATGTATCCACCGGGCGAAGCATTTGCTTCTCGCCACTCATATTGTAGAATTGACTGTACAGGTCATTGCCCATTTTAACAGTCTTGATTCCAATATGAACTGCAATACCAATATTGCCACCCTCCGGCGTATGCAGCGGGTCTATAAACCCGGCCTCGCTGTTGGATATCTGGCGCGTATCATTGGTGACTGCGTTGGCCGATCCGATGCCGCCCTCGCCCATGACCGTCATCTTTGTCGTGTCTCCAACGATGGACATGACATTTGTTTGAGACGGTGGATTGGCAAGAACGCTTGTAGTCAGCGTTCCAGAGATAAACGGGTCGAATGTCTGTGTGCTCATCGACTTGTTTATCTGGCGCGTCTTGCCAAGCTTGAACCTGATGTTGCTGCGGATCTTATCAGCGTTCTTGATCAGGCGCTCTCTGACATGATCATCGGCATCATGGAATGATTTGAATATGAGCGCCTCTCGGTCGTCCGGTTCGACATCGCCACGATGGATATCGATAACCTTCTTCGACGCATCGAGAATGGCGCCCTTATCAACCTTGCTGTATCGCTTACCGAGAGTAATCTGAGTTACGTCTGGATCAAGTTCAGTGTCGAACAGGCGCTGTTTGATTTCTTGCTGTATCTGTTCCTGGGTCGCTTTTGGATCAGGATTCTTACCGAACACGGCAAGGTAGAACTTATTCTGATCTCGGTTCTCATGCTTATCGTATGCGGATGCGTTTGCCTCATACACATCCTTGCCCCACATCCTCTGCATTTCATCCTTGGTGGCACCAAGCGCTCTCATGGCATTGATCAGGGGTATGTTCTTGGTTCCGTACTGCATGAAGAATGCGCGACGTTCAGGATTGAAGCTGATCTTGAAGTTGTTGTTGAATCCGCGCTCGAAGTCAACCGTCTTGTCGACATTGAAAAACGAACTGATCTCGCCGTTATTCTGAACCTTGGTATACACACCAGGCTTCAGCCTGGCCTGTCGTGTAAACTCAAATTCATTGCCGTTGATCAAGTATGTGCCACGATCTGTCATCTTGGGAATCGTGGCAATCTTGATGCCATTAACAGAGTCGATCTTTTTGCCAGTGACAGAATCGACCACATCCAGATTGGCGCGAAGTTCATCTCCCCACGTTTGCCCTTTGTTCCGTATCTCTTGCTGTGACTGTATGTCTGCGTTGTCAAATCTTTCTTTGACGAACACATCCCTCACAACAAGCTTTGTGCCCTCGCTCTCAATACCATCCAGGATCTGTTTAGCCGTTTCGACTACAGAATCCTTCATGAAGATATTGTTGCGCTGTTCTGCGGAAAGATTAATGATTCTCTGAAGGACCTTTTGCTCAGATGTCGTTGGCATCTTACGATCCATTAAGATAGAGGAGAGTACACCATGAATATACCATACCAAATTGCGACATCACAACACTATTGTTATCACGATGTGTTTTATGGAATTACAAATATGAGATGGCTGTTCCCTGTCATCATGTGGTGATGGGGGTAAAAAAACCAACCAATGGAGGGTGTAAGATGAAGTGCTTCACGTACCACAATGGTGTATTGGAAGAAGGCCTGAATGTCACCATGGCCGAAGATCGCAAACGTGGGATTGAAATCCCAGTTGTGTATCTGGGATCTGAGAACAAGGTATTCTACCACCTTAGGCTTTCAATCCACCATCCCCCCGTCATCACGGGGATGCGGGTCTTAGAGGCATTTCCTTTCATCGTGGACTCCCGCAAGGAGCCGTCCACGAGGCCCAAGTTCCCGGTGCTCGCCAAGCCAAAGTACGAGATGAAGGGCCAGGCTCTCGTACGCATTCTTACTTCGACCCCGTCCAAAATGACGGGGTCAGGGAAGATCGAGGTATTGTCTGGTCATCCTCAACGCGTGGCGTTTGGTTCGGGCTACGAGCGTGACCGTGGTGGGCCGGTCTACCTGGATGAGGTGTGGAGACTCAAGTCCACGCCCATCAACGACGCCCTGGTGATCACAATCAATGGGTGCAAGACCGTTATCAAGATGGGGCAGTCGTTGACTGCAATGGCGTACGAGCAGTACGTCATGGCAGTGGATGCAATGGGTGGTAGAGCTGTAGACTCGTCCTCAGAGGACGAAGGCGACGACGGCCTGCTGTCGGACGAGGAAATGAGTGTCGCCCTGGAACCGACCGACGACCAGAAGTGACACAGGAAGGGAGGTCATTATGATCTCGATGATGATCCTGATCGACTTGTGGTGAAAACAACAAGTGGACCGCAGGCACTGGCGCGCATTGCGCCAGTGCCACCTTCCTGTTTTTTGCTGACACAGCCTGGACGAGTATATAATTCTCTTTTTTTCGCATGGTGTATACTTGACATATGCCCATTGGGGTGTCGGCAAATGGCAAGCCAGCAGGTTTTGGTCCTGCTATTTGGTGGTTCGAATCCATCCACCCCAGAATTCTACCGGAGGATAGATGAAACGTTTTTTCGTTGCGCTATGGGAGGGGCCGCTTGTTGACCTCATCCTCGGCCTGGTGATCCTGTCATCGATTGGATTTGCGATTTGGAAAATCCCAATGTCCAACATGGCGCACTGGATTGATAAGGCCTTTTCAGTTTTTGTTTATGGACTCATTGCAGGGTTCGTCGTCATGGTCATAGGGTTTGGTGCATGGTTTGTAGGCTTTATGATCAGGTCTACGATCAGCAGCTTCGCTGAAGATGTCAGGCATAAGCGAAATATAAAGAAAATCTTACACCAGGTGGAGGAGCACAACCAACATGTCACCTGACAAATTGAAAGAACACTGGATTGGGAAGAAAGTCATATCTGTATCCAATTCCTTTGAGGCAAACCCGGACGACAACTCTCTTCGTGTAGGAATTGTTACAGACTTGATTCCAGTATCAAAAAGCATGATCTTGATTCCCAAGGTGAAATTCGATGGCGAAGAGGTTCTTTGTTTCTCTGTTGTCATGGATTATTCAGATGAATTGCTGACGGCGCTCAATAAGCTTGGCGCCCGAGAGCGCTGGACGATCTTGCAGTCATTCACACTACGATTCAGTAGCCGATAACCACAACGGGAAGTAGCTCAGTCTGGCTAGAGCGCTTGGTTTGGGACCAAGAAGTCGCAGGTTCAAATCCTGTCTTCCCGATTTGCCTGGAGGGGTATGCCTAATCAATTCAGTATTCGCAGAGCCACTGGATACAGACTGGTGGATTTTCGTTTTGAGTCATCGGTAAGAAGCAGAACTTGCGGGTGCCATCGGGCAATCAAGGCTGGAACCAATCACCTTGTCGTGCACATCGCCGGCGGGTTTCCAATGCCTGTTTGTCAATCGTGTTGTAACAAGATGGCCAATTTCCTGGTGAGGGGACAGAATGCTAAAAAAAAGAATAAAAAGGGTTAGGACCAAGTCGTCGATTAAGGCGATCGAGAAAGATCTTGTCAGATATGCTCGCGCATTTCTGAAGTCGCAGGGTGAAAGCATTGATTGTCTGAACAAGATCAAATCGTTCTCAAAGTCAGATAGGGTGGATAACATTATCGCCAACTCCCTAAGGTTTATTCTTGGAGATGATGAAAAGACGTTTGGCCAGGAATCACTTCAAGACCGCCTGAAGAAGGACGGCCTGTTGCGTGTAACCTGTCTGTTGTATATGTATACATGCAAAATCGTCGGGCGGGCATACCTGAGCAATGCCGAATTCTCAATGTTTAGGTCGCTGCTCGGAGTATCGCTTGGATCAGATTCCCACCATGTAACAAACGACGCCCGCATCCTGATCAAAATGGGTGCTCCAAGCAGTATGCTGCCACAAGAGTATATGGTGATGTTGATGCAGCTTGATGAGTTTGAAAAAGCAATGTCATTCATCATCAAAAAGTGCGACAGCCTTCGCGAAGTTGGAACCTTTTTGTCATTCGACGAAGCAAAAGAGTACTATTCCATTGAAGCCGGCAAATTGATTGGCGAACTCAATGCGCAGGGAATGTACGGAACACACAATATCGAACTCTTCGCATTGATGCTGATTGGCCAGAAGATCGGGGTTAATATCAATTACCCCATGTATTTGGTCGGGGATATGGTCAAAGACATTAAGGATCAACAAATCTCAGACTCACTCAAAGAGACACTGGAAGATGCAATCAAAAAGTCAATCAGGGTCATCCAGGCAATCAACAGCGACGATGGCGATGAATGATTCTCTGCTGTTCATATCAATATTGATCGCATTGTACGCGATGGTACCTACGATACCTGTAACGTACAATGCGGTCAGGGTTTTGATAGCCACTAACCACACCACAAATGAAGAATGGTCGCTCGGAGATGATTACAGTACGCAACGAAATGGAAGGAAGCCCTGAAGAGTTAAGGGCCGGCGAAGAACTGATTCAGAAAGAAGAGAAGCGTCTTGCCTCTCTCGGCCCTGATCAGATTGATGCACTGATCGATATAAACTTTCCATATCGTCAGGAGAGTGGCGCACCGGATTATCGCGCCCATCAGAAAGAGACTATCACCAAGGCCATCATGGCCATGCGCGCCGGGAAGAAATTCGTGCTGATTGATGGCCCGGTTGGATGCGGAAAATCGGCCATCAATTACACGATCGGCGCCGTATGTGGGTCTTCATTTTACCTGACATCGCAGAAGCAGCTTCAAGACCAGATCGCACGGGAGCACTGGAAGAACGTGAAGATGGTCAAGGGCAAGGGCGCCTATTCCTGTAATTTTGTATCAGCGGCACAGGATGTGGCCAGATGCGACTATAAGGGTGACAGGTTTGTAATGTGCAACAACACGACGTTCTCGAAAAAGAAACCTGTTGACATTTCTACATACATTGACAATGTCCGCAAAATGCTTGAAAGATTCGCATCAGATGAAAGAATGCGCCGCATGAAGACGGCGTTTGAATACGAGGACGATGTACCAAAAGTTGTCGGCGCAGTGAAGGACTTCATACGCAACGCGCTCCCTTTGAACACTAGCCCGGACAAGGTGCGGGGCATATTCCAATCAAGAATGTGCTGCCAGTGCAATCCAGACCTTGAATGCCCGGCAAAGAGTTCAAGATTTCTTGCCAGGATGTTTGGAACCAAGGTGCTGAATCCAGACGTTTTGTATGCACTGCAGAACTTCGGTCAGAGTCGATTTTTCCCTGGCGCCGAGGTCATGGTAATAGATGAATGTCATTCCATTGAGAGCTTCATTTCCAGGATATTTGAAGTCTCGATACCAACAGAAATATTCCACAAGATGTTTGGCGTGCCAATGAATCCGTTATTGGCGAAATCATCTACTGGATTCATCTCGGCATATCCAAAATTCTATGCGGATGTGATTCTTCCGACCATCGCGGTTGGGAGAGTTTTGACTGAGATGCGCGACCTGATCAATGTTGATTCGTTCATGGACGTCATGGCGTCGAAGCACAAGGATTCATGGGCTTACAGGCCACTCATCGATGACATGAGAGCCGGGAACAATGTCGGCGGCGAGGGCGGGCTGTCAACGCTTTCGATTATTGCCAGGGCGCTCCGTGGAGATTCTGTTCCCGATTACCCCAACTTCGCACATGCCGTATCTGCCAAGTACTCCGAGTATGTAAGCGGTACGGAGGTACCAGATAAGCGCTTCTATTTTGACATGGACAAGTGGATGATCCCTGGGGCAATCAAATACTTTGAGGCCTGCGGCGGAATCAGAAAGAATGAAGGTATCAAGAACGTCGATACGCATTATTCGCGGCACATCGTTGTTCTCGCCGAGATGCTTACTGAGATGAGCAAGGGGATTGAAAAAATCATTTCTGTTACCAACAAGATTGGCGACAAGGAATATCCCGCCTTCATGACAACCGTTGATACAGAATGCTTCTTCAAGGCATCATGCGAAGGCATCGATGGGCTTGATTATCTGGCATCCAAGTATTTCGGGCCATCGTGTAAGGACAAGGTTACCAATGTCATGCTTACCCCGGTGGCCATAGCATCGTTCCTTCATAAATTCTTCTTCTCGCAGGCCAACCATGTAATCCTGAGCAGTGGAACATGGGTCAATCTGGAAAGCTCCAGAATCACATATGGCATACGAGAATCGGATAGCGAATACATCCGCATACCAACAACATTCCCGAGATCTAATCGGCCAGTATTTGTCATCAGCAATAAGGGCCGAACCAACTTCAGCGAAAAGACCGATAAGGGCGAATTCATCTACAAGACGAAGGACGGAACCAAGAAGTTCTGTGATGAATTGTACGAGGTCCTTCAAACGGCGCGCGCACGCATACGTGACAAGATTGGGGTTGAGCCGAACGCGATTGTCCACTGCCACACGTTTGATCTTGCAAGACGAATAGCTGAGCATATGAAGGGTATCAATGCCAGCTACCTTATGCATATCGGCCCCAATGATAGAGAGATCACCAATGTTCATACTGGGCACATCACAATGCCGAGGCACAAGGACGATCTGGTTCAGCAATTCATGGATCATCCAGATTCAGGGATGACACTTGTGTCTGCCTCAATATCAGAAGGCGTAGATTTCAAAGATGGCATAGCCAGAATACAGGTACTTCTCAAGAAGCCGATCCCATATCTCGGCGACCCATACGTGAAGTCGAGATTTCAGGGTTGTGAGGATGTCGGCATAGAGCGCGACCCCATGTTTATGGATCGTATCATATTTACCGATACAATCCAGCAATATGGCCGCATCGTAAGAACTCCGAAGGACTGGGGAATCACCATTGTGTTTGATCAGGCAATGGCGAAAACCCTCTGGTATATGCTGAGGCCTGGTGGTTCAACCAACCTTAACGTTGATTATTTCCTCCAGGGCATTCGTGGCGGGATAAAAAACGGAAGGGTGTATTTCGACGACCTGTAAACATACCGGCGCCGATAAGGCGCCGGTTATGTTTTGACTATTTGTGAAACAACAATAATGAGAGCCTTTCTTCCACAGGAGAACCAGATGAGACCTCCATTTGGACTGCATGAATATGATTGGCGCATCATTCAAGTCATCATCGTCATGGTTGTTGCAAACGTTGCGTTAATATCTATCATCAACTCTCTTGCGTATCACCATTCTGGCGAGAAGCACACTCAGAGGTATCTGGAGAAACACGGATACTCCAATGTTGAGATATTGAAGTTTTCACCCAACGAATGTGAGTGCGTAGAGAATGGTGGATACGAATTCAAAGCCGTTAACATCAATGGCGTAAGCGTGGCAAGGAAAGCTTGTTACGTCGGACATGGTGAATTCATCATTTACGAGCTGTATGGATGCGGTCAACCAAAAGAAAGGTGATCATGAAATTGTTTCCAGTGACTCATTATGAAGCAATGATGAATTCCGTCTATGGGGCCGCAATCAATGATCTGTTTGGACGGATGGATGCTTATCGAAGCGCTGACTACCTGACGTTTTGCGATGCGCTCGTAAAGGAGATTGAGTCTTCCCTTCTTGGAAACGCTGATGAAAACCAGCTCATGGTGGGCATCCAATCACTACAGCGCATGATGGCTAATCAGGAGTCCATGAATCTGATGGGCAACATGCTGTGGCATTGCTGGCAGATGAGGCATAATGGAGAGCGGATCTACTATGTGGCAAAAGATCTGTGCCATCGCCTGATACACACAAGGGCAAACGTAAGCTGCGAATACGTCAAAGCTCCATTTGACGAAATTTATGTCTGCCTGGATCAAAGTGAAATCGTGATCGATGATCGAATCGACAATACCGTGAGGCCAATGCGCGGCATGTACATCGGCCTGAAGAAAGAATCTAGTGGCAAAACGCGCATGAGAGTCATGGCCTCATCTGGCGGGGCGGGAATTGAAAATCGTAGTGACATCAACTACCACTACGTTCTGGATATACCTGACTCGCATGCAACTGTTGATGATGCAATAAACATTATGATGAGAGATTTGGGTGCTGGTAAGATTACCGCATTCAGCCTAACCGACGTCAATCGCAATATGATTCAAGAATCGTTCAGGCTGGCTGTCAACATCTTGCTGTACATAACAAGCAAAGATGCCGACACGCTTCCCGTAAAGCCAGACAGTTTTTCAGAAGCGGCTGACAAAAAGACGAACCCAGCCAAGGCGAAAAAGCTGTTGGAAAAAATCGGTAGATTTGCACAGTATCCATTCATCATGGTTGGTCCGAACGTTCCACCACTTGAGTCGGAAGCAATTTCGTCTCGTGCTGGCGGAAAGATTACATGTATGTTTTCCGTCTCCGGGCACTGGCGTTGGCAGTGGAAAGGCCCAAAAGACACCCAAACTCAAGAGCATATCTGGATTGCCCCCTATACCAAAGGCAAAGGGTTAATAGAGGGGCTTCACAAGAAATACATTGTAGAAGAAAGGTAGACGCCATGCAGCACAAGATAGTTCTGGATGTAAGAATTTCCAGCAATTTGAGCGATCAAGGTCAGGACGATGTGGCAACGCGTGTGTTCCACATGCTCAACGATTTCTGCGCAGTGGTTAGGGAGCGCATGAGTGTTCTGGTGGATGCCACTATGTACTCTTCGCCAACAAATCCCGTTGTTGGAGACAAGGGCAATCTCAACAAGGTTCAGGATTTGTGCTCGCACGCATTCGAGATCGTCGAGGACCTGACCGGCGTCAGCACATATGTGAGGTGTGTGAAGTGTGGTTCAAGGTTCTTGCTTGATGACGACATCCCCGAGGGCAGCCATAGACACATGCTCAATTTCGATGTGGATACTGGGGAGATCACCTGTCTCAGGTGTAATGATATCTTCGACACGGACCTGGACAGCGATGTGCTCACCTGTCGGCACGAGTTCAAGTACGACAATGCGAAGAAGATCGTATGTTGCACTTTGTGCGACGCAGTGTATGATGTTCCGGAAGAGGGTGAGATTGAATTGGAGCCAGAGGAGGATGCTGCCTCGCCAGCCCCAACAATTGACAACCCGGTTCCGAAGTTGGCCGAATCGGCGAGCACGCCGCCGTATGAAGATGGCCTTATGGATTGATTTGAAGTGCATGGGTGATCTGACGCGTCCATGCACTCAATCCATGAGGAGGGTGGGTGAATCACAACAAGCTTGTAAGCAACGCGCAGGCCGTACGGTGGTGCAAGAGTCACAGTGCCAGAACGGAGTTTGGCGAAGGGGTATGCACGGTATCCTATCAGTCATTCTCCCGTTCTGGCAAGACTCTACTTTTAGCTGTTAACACATTGATTGATTTTTTACATGAAAGGAAGAAGAGTCTTGGAAAAGACTGAAATTGAAAAATTGATTGAGCAACTTGACAAAGATGTCATGTCAGTGGTAACGATGTATGTGGATGATGAAATGTCTCACTATATGACATGCTCGCGCAGAGACAAGCGTAAACATATCTTTCATAGTCTGTCGCGTATGCCGCATACGGTAAGGAAGCTACGAGCGCTTGTGTGTAAAAAGTCATGACATACCAGATTTAGTGGCTTGACAAACACATAATGTATGTGTAGATTTTCAGTTGCGCTTTCGGGGCGCACCTAGTATTCTTAACCTAATCCCCTAACGTCGAGGCGGGCTATGGCTGAAAAGATTCTCACTCAAAAGATCGATGACGTAACCTTCACGATGATGAAAGCCCCAGGATTTGACAACAATTCTCAAGTAGCCCTGTTTGTCGAAGGCGCAAAAGAGCCGCTGGTAGTCATCAATGTCAGCAATCGCAGCAAAGATATGATCTTCCTCAAGCCGACTGTCACCAACAGTATCCGAATCAAGAGACCTGACGATAGCGCACCTGGAGCGTCGTCAGAAAAAACACCTACGTTGTCAGACGTCCGATAAATCAGCCAGACGGTAGGAACGGTACAAGCGTATTGTACGTCTTGCCTGTGGTATCTCTGTAGGGAAAAGAATGCGGAAATACGCCTTCAAAAAAGAAGATCTGGCCTACATCTACAAGACCATCGACATGGTCATGGAAAACCGTTACCACGAGCTGTACAAACAGCTCGGTCTCCACCAGGGCGGTAATGGGAATTTCCATTGCTTCGAAGCGTCAGCACATGGTAAGGGAACCGATCGTCACCCATCGCTATCCATCAACAACCAGACCGGTTTGTACCGGTGTCATGCCTGCGGTATCAAGGGTAACTTCCAGAGCTTCTGGCGTGACTACCTGAAAGGGCGCAGTGGCGGAGAGCATTATCTCGACTTCGTCATTGACCTCCTCAATATCGCGGGACAGCTGCCGGTCGGACATGGTACGGATACTGCTGAGTACGCGACCAAGATGGATCAGTTCAAGAAGTTCCAGGACCAGTTGGATGCGGCCTATGAGAAGAAGTATGGCCGCAAACACATGATGGGTGAAGCGTCGAGAGTGGCAGAGAAGGATGATTCTGCCCTCGACATCAGCGCCCTGAACGACTGGAACGCGCACCTTCTGGAGAATGCTGAAGCGTGCGATTACCTGCTGGCGACTCGTGGCATAACGAAAGAGATGATCGTAAAGTACAAGCTCGGGCTTGACCTCAAGAATGAGTATTTCGTGTTGCCCCAGTTCAACGAAGCCGGCGAGTGGGTCAATGCCAAGGGATACAACCCGCGAACCGACATCCCCGAACTCAAATGGAAGTACTTCTTTGTTGGCCGACAGGTGAAGCCGGTTCCGATGTCGAGCCTGGCCGGGAACAAGATCGTGTTCTTTGAGGGGGAGCCGGACATGTATTGTGCGCTCGCCTTCGGTGTCGACGGCGCGTTTACGCTCGGCTCAGCGTCAAACTACGACCTCATTAAGGCTTTCGGCAGCCAGGATCGTGTGATCCAGCACTTCAAGGGCAAGGAGATCGTCATTGTCCCTGACAGCGATTCCGCTGGAAGGCGAAATGCCCAGAAGCTGGCGGAGCAGCTACACCCGATCGCCAAGCAGATCAAGATCATCGACCTTGACAAAAGCGAGATGAATCCCAATGGTCTCGACCCGGCAGTGGTCAATGAAACGTATCTGGGGGGGACATGGCATAGCAAGAGAGCCGAGAAGGATTACACGGACTTCTTGAGAAAGAATGGATTCAATGAAAACGCGGCAGCTGTATGGTACAAGCTCGAAGCGTCAAATCCCGTTTTCACCCTGAATCCAGACAGAGAGCGCAAAGTTGTATGCAAGGTGTCAGTTCAAGAAGCGCGAAACCCGAAATACTACTCGGTTGATGGAAACATACAGCTGGAAACAATAGCGTCAGTATCCGATCTTGACTCCAATGCGTACCTGTACCCAACAAGTGTGATAGTCAAATGTGATGGGTGTGAGCGCAGATCCAGAATGGAGAAGTCTGGAAAGAAGGGCAGACCAGGCATATGCTCAGAATGCATGATACCGTTAATGCCTGGGTTCACAAATGAAGAACCAGTCGAAATACACATGCATGTCAAAGATATCCCCACAGAGCATGCAAACAAAGTGAATCACATCAAAGTTGACCCGCATGACATTCTCGGACTTATCGGCGTAACCGAAGACCAGAGAACCAAGCAATGCAAGAAGCTGTTGAAGATCAATATGAGGTGCCCGTCAGTAGTGATTGCTGACAAGGAAAAAGAAAAGCTACTCCGTGTTCGACTTGTAGATGACGTAACAACCCACCAGATGTCAGATAAGGTTCATGAGCCAGGGTCAGCAGATATCGGTATTGAGGGATTTCTTCTTGGTGCTCGTGACATCTATCCAAACCGATCATATCGATTCAAAGCGCAACAGACTCACAATTGGAACGATCAATACGCTGTCCTGTTTATCTGGGAAGCGGAACCAGTTCAGACGTCAATTGAGATGTTCCAGATGAGCGACAGTGTCATTGACATACTGCAGATTTTCAGGCAGAAGCCAGGTCAGACTGTTGCCGATGTGTTGAAGCACCGATACAAAATCTTCGGAGATGCCGCAGGACTTACCGGAAGAGAGGACATATTCCTTGCTTGTGATCTGGCCTTCTTCAGTCAGGCGATTCTCAACAATCAGGAATTGCTTCCGCGTGTTCATCGCGGATGGGTTGAGGTCTTGATATTTGGAGACTCCCGGTGCGGCAAAAGTATCGCAGCAGGATTTCTCAGAGACCACTATCGTCTTGGCGAATACGTTGCAGGATCAAGTGCAACCACTCGTTCGGGGCTACTTGCTGGAGTCAGGATGTTCAATGGTAAGCCCAGTATTTCATGGGGCAAGATACCAATGAACGACATGGGGATTGTGATTATAGATGAACTGAGTAACCTCGATGTGCAAACGCTTCAGGATATGACACCAAGCCGTTCGGATGGCATATTGGATATGGCCATGATCACAAGCGGAACAGCTTATGCTCGTACCGCAAAGATCATGCTGTCAAACCCGCGAGTCTGGAAGACAGAAGACGCCCGCTCGTCCCAATATGGTGTCATGGAGATCAAGAATTTCTGCACAAAAGACGAGGTAGCAAGCCGGTTCGACTACGTGTTGTACGTCAAACAGTCTGACGTTCCGGTATCATCACTACAGTCATCATATACCCCAATATCAAACATCTTTACGCCGCTTCAGTGCCAGACCCACCTGAAGTGGGCCAAATCTCGCAAGCCAGATCAAATCGTGTACGAGGAGGGAGTGACTGAACTCATTCATTCAATCCAGAATGAAATGTCGGCCAAATTCCACGAGTCTACACAGTTTGTCAATACTGAAATGCGAGCGAAGATATGCAGGATGGCCATATCAGTAGCGGCGATAACAGTGTCAACTCCAGACGATGACTACGAAAAGATCATGGTCCGTAAGGAACATGTTGAGTTTATCAGAGACATGTTGATGAAGACATACTGCGGTCCCAATCTTCAGATGGACATCTATTCAGAAGCCGTCTCAAGATCGAAGAAGCTTGGCAACATGGATTTCATGGCCAACATCTTCAAGTATATCCCATGTGAACCACTCATGCAACATGATGATTTCACCACAAATGACCTGATTCAGATATTCTTCGATTACCTTGGGCTTGTGTCGGCAAACAAGATATTCATGACGGGAGCCAGAGATGATAGACCGCAGTCGCGCACAATTGGCGGCCCGCCGTATCAGAATATCCACAAGCTGATAGGAACATTGGTAGCGAGGAATTGTTTTTCAAGAACAAGGTCCGGTCGATACAAGAAGACGGAGATGTTCAACCTATGGCTGAAAGATTACGTGAGGCTTGGAGACAATGCCCCCACTAGCGATATCCTCGAAAATCTACCAACTCAGCGCAGTAGCAATGTCAACCAAGATGTTGCGGAATTCAGAAGTGTTGTTGAGGATGCTGCACGACGATCAACTGCTGCATGATTCGCAATATTTGATGAAGATGTATGGAAGGTGCCTGCAGACATATAAAGAACTTGGATGGATACCAAAACATGCCGGCGGGGCGGATGTCGATCTAAAGCAGTTCCTTGCAAAAGCAGGAGAAATCAACATTGATTACCTGGATGTGCTCAGGAGTCTTCTGCCTGTCAATTCGCCTACCCATTGGTATTTGGTTACACATGCGGCATTTCCATGCAAAAGAGATATATGCAAAGACCAGTTTGTGAGCGCAATGCTGTCAATACTTCAGCCGTCAGCTCGACAGATGAGATCTGTGGCTGGCACAATTCCAATACCGGACGAGCTTGCGGATATAGTCAAAGCGTTTGACGGCGAGCCACTGTGTTGGGTGAAGTACAACGAAGTGGTGTACATTGTTCCGATCTTTTACAGTCCGCGTATCATTGAACCAATGTACATCGATGATGTTGATTTTCGGCAGTACACGGAATCAATCAGCATCGAAAACGTGAAGAGAGTTATAGAAGATGTCGATGTGATTGATATGTCATCCTCGGATTTACCATTCTAACCAGGAGAAACGGTCAATGGATTCACGTAAGGCTGTAATGGATATGATGGAGGGAAGGTCGACTGATCAGAGGACAATTGCCCAGCAGTCGAGCGATTCCGCACAAGAAATTGAACGAGCGCCAATTCTTACTCGCGCCGGCCGATACAGGATGAAAGTTGATCCTGTTGCGTGGAAAGACAAGAATACCGGGCAAATCGTGCTGTTCCCGCGAATCGAGAAGACAAAGAAGCAAAGCTATGCCCTGGTCGTGCGCCTTGCTGTTGTTGATGGAACTCCAGAAGTTCAGAAGGGGTCATCGACAATCGCCCGCATCGTTATCATGCCGCCCAAGGGAGCGTCAACCAAGGAGGATTTTGATAAGGTGATGTCGATGGCAAAGCCTCGGCTGATTGCTCTCACAGGGGCAAAAGGCATACCAATCGATCCCGAATGGATGATCAACAATCTCACCATTGATGCCGAGGAGAAGAATGGAAAGGTCGTCATCACTCGGACTCACAAGATGAATCAGGAAGTATACATTGCATTCAAGGACCAGCCGTATGTATCAACAACCGGGCAGGCCCGCGACGGCGTAGCAATCGAAACATTTGCAGCAGCCAAGCCGGATGACAAGAGCATCACGTACCCAGTTGGCGCGTCCAAGTCAAGTGTCGGAACAGTACAGGACCGTTCTGGATTCGGAAGTGCCGAGGGTCAGGCTCCAGCGGCAGGCACGGCTGAAGTTAATACCGGTGGAGATGTCGATGATGGCGAAGACATGCCCTTCTAAGGTCGGCCGTAAGGACGACCAAGGGAAAAGGCGATGGGACTTACTTCCATGGGGCGCCGTTGAAGAAATTGTCAAGGTTCTTGAAAACGGAGCCGCCAAGTATGGCGATTTCGATTGGAAGTTTGTCCCAAACTCTCGTGTTCGCTATTTTGCCGCAGCCATGAGGCACATGGTTTCGTGGTGGAATGGAGAAAAGCTTGATAAGGAAGATGGGTGCAGTCATCTGGCACATGCTGCGTGCTGCATCATCTTCCTTATGCACAATCTTGATGGAGACGGTCAGCAGGAGAAAAGGGCTTCGCAGGTTTCCCAGCCCTCCCGCAAATGAGAACCTGCCACATCAAGCGGTATGCAATCATGTGAAGCAAGTGATGGCTCACAGAAACAGTGGCTCGCTGGGTCGCCAGTCCATGGCTGGCAAAGTAAAGCGAGTTCCTCAGTAGCGAGAGGGCACATGATTGTCATGCCTGTTATCATGTCGACTTTTATGAAATACCAATAGTAGAGGGCTTTTCACCACGGAGGGCACTGCATGATTGTGGGCATAACGCATAACGAAGATGGTGTTATCCAAAAGACTACCACCTATCGTGGAAAGATTTCGGCAGGATTCGCGGCCGGAGAGGGTATCAACAAGTCCAATCACCCAATCCCGGCTGGACACTTCAGGATTCTGAAGGAAACAGTATCCGCTCAAAGAACCCAGAGTGGCCAAGTCGTGAACACAAAACAGTGGGTTTTGAACGGCCCTGTTCAAGACAAGCTGATGGAAGAAGCGAAATCCAAAGAGCCTCGCAAGATTTCATTCATATGTCTGTACAAGACACCCGAGGAATTCTGGGAATCTTCATTAGCTATGTATTCGCAGTCTGATGGTCTTCTGTGCAAAAGCCATGGCGCTGGCACTGTTGCCCGATATCTGCAATACAACGAAAAGGGCGAACGCACATGGATCGACAGGCAATTCAACGAAGTTGCCAAGTGTGCATTCGAAGAATGCCCTGATTACAAGTCTGGGGCATGCAAAGCCATAGGACTCATGAAGGTGTTTCCAACGGCAGACATGGCCCCAAACCCATATCGGTTTGAGACAAGATCAATCAATACTATCATGAGGATTGAATCCTCGCTGTCCGACCTGTGGTCGCTCCTCAATGCGGCGCACACAGTCAGACAAATTGAAGCAGGAAAGCCATTGCCGTTTGATGGCTTCTTCGGGCAGAAACTCATCTTGTGGCATCACAAGGTAAAGTCTGGCGGCAGGGACGTGTACATTACCGAAGTGCTTCCATCGGCCGAATTTACACAGTCTGTCATGGAGCCGATCAAGAGGGGCATGCTGAAGAACGTCGGCGCCGCCGCTCTTGCCGGATCTGCAAACATCGGTATGCTGACGGATCAAACTCCGCAGAGCATTCCCGAAACAGAAGCTGTGCCGATTGATGTGGAAGATCAGCGAGATATTGCTGTCAACTTCGGTGCAGACGCAGACGCGGTAGATGATGTTGAGGAATCAGGATCGCATGGAGAGCCGGCCCCAAGCAATACTGCCGCGCTCAATGCGATCGACAAACTTGCTGGTAACGGACAATAATAAGACATCAAGAACTTTAGGCGATGCATCATCGCCATAGTCTTACGGAAACACCCGTGGAAAGACCGCCCCGGGAGACGCTCCGCTCCTCGCATACTGCTTCGTCGCTGTGCATCTCCCCGCGCTGCTTTCCGTTTATTCGATTTTGTTGATGTCTAGCATATAGAATACCAAGGACTTATACTGGTGTATCACCAGTACGTTGAATCGGTGGAACCCACGTTTCGACCTCCAGGAACCAGGTCGCTTTGAAAGCGCTCACCGGTTCCAGGAGGATCTCCACTTACATTCGATTATGTTGGTATTCGAAAAAAATAAGGGTTGAGCGACTTGTCCGATGCATCATCGGAAATCGTAAGAAGTGAATACATCTGCGCTCTTGAAACAATTTATTAAAACCGGGGGTTTTATAAATTGTTTCGCGCTGGATGGCGACCTATTGTCAACCTTGAAAGGTGAGTCATGCCAAGCAAAGTGAAGAAGCATAGGGCAACAGTGGTGTTGAGTCTTGTTGTTGCCGTTGATGAAGGCAACAGTCCAGAAGATGTGATCAGAAATGAAACAGAGTTTCTGGCTGAGCCGAAATCGGCAAAGGGGTGCGTTGTTGCAATCAATGTCAAAGACGTAACGATAATAAAATAGCACACAAGGACTAATGTCTGATGTACCATCAGGCCAGTCTGTTGATCATTGCCTCACTCGTTTCATCGATTCGCTTGCACCGTATATGTCTAGCTGTCACGCTGCCATACGAGCTTGATAATAGCGCTCGCTCCACTCTTTATTTCGGAGAAATCAAAATGCGCGCTCATTGGATTAATTGCTAGGCGCTTCGCTGCCTACGCAATTATCCCATTCGCGCTTTGATATCTCCTCCCATAAAGAGTTACGCTGCTCGCGACAAATTGCAACCCATCCGCCGAGAGGCGCCGCTCGCTCGCCAGGTCGCCGTCACTCCGTGTCGCGACGCTGGCGTTCTTACGGCGCTCTCAGCGCGCTACGACACCTACGCCCTGCTCCCTTTGGTCGCCAGGGCTGTAGATGTCTCCGCTCCGGGTTACAATTAGTCGCCGTGCCGCGCTATCATCGGCGCTCTAAGCGATGGCCGCGTCTCAGCGACATATACGGTTGCAGCGATTCGATTCTCTCCTTCGTTCGATCTTTGTTGTGTGCACTTATATTTTGTAGATAAGTGGGGGTAGAAATACCCCCACAACATTCTTCGCAGGAGGTCTTATGGATGTCCCGTCAATTGTTGATGATTGGGTCTCGGCCTATGAAGAGATCAAAGACATGCTTCATCGGGCAGGAATGGACCCCAATCTGGTCAGCAATCCTCGTCGATTGCGGTATCAAATGCAGCTCAACAGACTTTTTTTTACTGATGATGAGTACCGCAGGGTAACCAACCTTATCACGGTCATATCATCGTAGGGAGACCAAATGTCTATCGCAAAACTCATAAGGAGATTGTTTCCTAGCATCGACTCTGAAATATCATCTCTTGAGCATCGTCTGGAAAAAATCACTGAGATATCGGAACTCAGAGGAAAGAGCATAAACGATCTTCAAGCCGAGTTGGCGCTATTCAAGACGCGCACGGAAATGCTGGAAGACAACAAGTCTGAGGCATTCCAGGTGCGGTTGAGACAAGTTAAGAATATCGTACATTCGCAATTCAGCAAGTTGGAACTGGTTATCATGCTGGCCGGCACCATGAAGATAGCCAGGGAGTCTAAGGACATCGCAGATATGGAGATGGCGGTAACACTCGCCAAAAAGATCTCTGAGCTTCTTGACAAGATGCCGGACTCTCAGGAACTTACACCGAACCCGTGAAGGGATTGAAATGGAGTTCAAATATGTATCCATCGATGTTGAAACAACCGGATTGAGTTCTGAGTCCGATGAGATTCTGGAAGTGGCGGCAATCGAATTCGATGAAGCAACTGGAACGCGCGGCAGACGTATCGTCAAATTCTGCCGTCCAATCCGTGGGCTAATCCCAGAAGATGCCACTCGAATACACGGAATCACCATGGAGATGGTGAAGGGGTCCAAGGTCTATCTGACGGAAGGCGTCCAGGAAGAAATAGCGCAATTCGTTGGACAAAGAACCATTATCGGCCACAACGTCATCAAGTTTGATCTGTTGTTTCTCAAGATCAAACCGGTATCTGTCAGAGACACTCTCCAGATGTGCCGGTCAAGATTCAGCGGCAGTAACAAATTGAAAACCGCATGCATGAGGCTTGGTATCGTATGGACCGATGACAGGTCACACCGTGCGGAATATGACGCCGAGCGCACGATCGACCTGTTTCTCAAGATACGCGCAATGGAAGATCGCGAATCGACATCCGCGACCGTGCCGCCACTCATTGCGGCCATGATGCAACATAAGGCCGCAGGACCGGTTGTAATGGGAGTTGTGCCATCTGATGCCGACAAGAGCATGATGGCAACCCAGGCGTATTCGTTCTCCCGGATAGAGCTGTTTCATCAGTGCCCCTTCAAATGGTACATGAAGTACATCAGGAAGATGAAAGAGCCTGATTATTCGTACTTCCAAATTGGAAAGATATGCCACCGAGTGGCCGAACTCGCAAACAAGCTGTGCGTCAGAATGTTGTTTGCCAACAAGTTTGAGGCGTACGTGGCAAAAAAACCAATACAGCTACCTGATCGATATGTCGATATTGTCAGAGAAATAGAGACATCTGAGAAATGCTCACGCGAAAAAGCAGTGGGCATGTTTCTGTTTGACAATCGACAGGTCCTCAAAGACTCAACATCCATGGGATATGCCCATTTCATGAACTCGATGGATGCGGCCCTGACTGATGACGAGTACGAGAAGCCATCAATGCCGTCAAGAGATGACTATGCTCGTCTTATCAACAAGGCGGTTGCAGAACACAAGTGCGAAGATGGCATGGTCATATCTGAAGTTCAAACCATCATGTGGCGCTTCTACAACAAGAACGATTTCACCCTGTATCCTGGCGAGATAAGTGTCACAGAGCAGAAGCTCGCGTTCGATAAGGACTGGAATCTGATTGATGACTTCTATGCATCCAACGTCTTCTTCCGTGGCATTATTGACGTAATCGATTACTCGACCGGCATTGTCACCATCACTGACTACAAGACGTCGCGCAAGATGATGACCAAGTACGAAGTGATGAATGATATGCAGACCAAGATATACCTGTCATTGGTGCATATGATGCTGCCCAAAGATTCGTTCAGCAGGGCAATCATACGCATCAACTATGTCAGGTACGGTACCGTCATACAGCTTGAGATTGAGGACGTCAAGGCTGTGGTTGATTCCGCAATGGAATGGATCAGGACATCAATCCAAGACATTGAAAAAGAGATGCTGAAGACGGACGGGACTTCGTTTTCTCCAATCCGAAACGAATACTGCCATGCATGCTTCCTCAGCGAAGATGGTATATGCCCGCTGTTCAACAAGAAGTTTGTCGGCAGCATCGACGACCCAATGGGATACGTTGTCGATACGGTCGACAAGTGCCGAGAGGCCTGGAAGCGCATTGAAGCCAATAAGGCAGAGATAACCAGGCTTGCCAAGCAATGCAAGTCGTTTGTCAAATCGTGCGATGCCAAAATTCAGATAGATGAGCACGCAACTCTGGACTTCTGGGTCGAGAAGACAAGAACGTACGACCCGATTGCGGCCATCGCCCTTCTGAAGAGCAAAGGTGTAGATGGCAAGTATGCCATGAAATTCTGCTCACTTCCAAAATCAGATTTCGAGAAGCTGTTGCAACTCAAGCAGATCGAGCTGACCCCGGAAGAGATCGAGTCAATCTCAAGCACATCCACAAAAAGTTCGTTTGATGCGTTAACCGCTGAAGAAGCCGCAAACAAAGGATACCTTAACGCGTGATCTCCTGAAGCCAGATGGGTAGCCCTCCCGAGGGTTGGCCGTATGGCCGCCTAAGGAGCGCGTGTGTGGAAAGCCTTAATTGTAGCTGTATTTGTCGGCATAGACGTATTCGTCTGTTTGAATGTCGACAAGTTTATTGAATCGTTGTTCAGTGGTTATGAGGGGCGGGAGTAATCCCGCTCCATCATTTTAGAAAGGAGGACCATGCTTGTCACTGTGGGTAAACGGGACACCAACATCATGGTTCCCATCAAAATGACAAACGCATATGTAAAGTATCGTTTTGCTATTGATTCAAACGGCGACACTGTTGTTGTTGCGGTTGCCGGAAACATGCAGACAGAGCGCCTCAATAAGGAATGGCACAAGGTTCACACGACAGCGTTCAGATCGTTTACGAGGACGCCGTCTATACTCAAACCATTCATTGGCAAACAGTTCGAGCAACAGATTGAGACCATGTATCCGGAAGACAATGAGATATTCAGGATGTCTCCGCGAGAGTTCTCAATCAGCAGCTTTCTGTCAGGATCAGCAGAGCGCACCATTCCGTATCTTTCCAGGAAGGGCATGTTGATTCTGCCGACCAGATTCATTGTTGACCGGATGAGTGCGAAAATGATTGCCTTCAAGGTCTCGTTCGCTCACAATACCGAGGTGAGCCTAAGAGATGGAAAGATGTTCGCATTCTTTACTGTTGATGATGATCCAAGGAAGATGACGTATCCAATTCACAAATATCATGGTGGAATGAAAACGAGGCAGATGACTCAATTGGTGGCTTTCTTGCGCAAATGCGGGAAAGAACCAAGTGACTACGCGTTTGAAGAGATCAGCCCCATTGATGGTTTTGATTTTCCCATTCTCGTATTCAAGGAAGGCAAGCGTGATTGATAACGATGATTTGTATATGGAGTTTGCTGAAGGTCTCAGCATGATGAACGATCTTGGGATTCAGTTGTATAATCAAAAGCGGCTCATTGACGATCTGCGCAAAAAACTGTCGGCTCCTACGGATGATGGCAGCTATCCGCTGGAAATAACTGCGCATGGATTCAGACAGATATCGGAGAGGCTTGAGGTTATCGCAAAAGAAGAGTCTGTCATATTCTCCGATGTGTTCAACGCAGATCCGACCAAGTCGCTTCTGGTTCCATCGAATCTCGAATCGTTTGTATTTACCACACTTGCGGTTGCTCGCAAGTCTGGTAAGTTCACCAAAGAAAAATCAAAGAGCAATCAAGCAAAATTAGAGTATCATTACTCGGTAACCATAGATAAATGGAGCGTTGGCAGGAAACTTGAATTCGTTGCCATAGTCGAGGACAACCGAATCAAGACTGGATACTTCAACTGGACGGGGTGAGTGCATGCACGTATCAGTGTTCGATCCGAATCATCTATTGATCGGCACACCTGATGGCGTACTACTCAGGGCCATGAGATCGAAGATGGGCGGGACCAAAGTTCGTGAGAAAAACCAGATCATCGTCCCTCTTCGGTCTGGCCCGAAAATTGATGAGTTTACTCATCATGAAAGGGCAAACTATAGCCCCGGAGTCAGAGAAGCAATAGATAAGATTGCATCGATTGTTGCTCGAAGAGAGAAAATGGCAGATGTAATCAAGGGTCAATATCAATCAGGCAACATCACATTCAAGTATGACTACAAGGGGCAATACGCACCACTGAGCCATCAGAAGGTCATGTACAACATGGCTGCCCACATGGATGTGTGCGCCCTGCTTGCAGAGCCCGGAACATGCAAAACCGGCCCATACCTGTGGGCAATCGACACTAGGATACAGAGGGGGCAGGTGCAGAAGTGCCTGGTTATCACGCAGCCATTCCTGAAAGCCAACGTGTTGGGTGAGATGCGTGTACAGGTTCCACACATGTCTGGAGTCATACTGGATGACAAGATACAGGCCAACAAGATTCTAAACAAATCGTACAAGGTTAAGAAGAAGAATGTCGACTACCATGTGTACATAGCGAATTACGAATCGATGTATTCGCTTGTCGAGCTTATCCCGGATGGTTACTTCCAGATGGTGGTATTGGATGAAGCGCACAGGATTGGTTCTGCACAGTCCAGACAGACCAACGCCATCATAGACAAGTTCGAATTCGTTCCGTACAAGGTGATAGTAACGGGATCGCTTCATTCAAACAACGTCATGTCGTTCTATTCGCCGTTCAGGTTCCTTGGTCCTGACGTGGTGCCGTATGCTGATTTCTATGGATGCAGAGAGCACCTCATGTATCCGGTTGATGATCAGAAACACATATGGGTTCCAACGTCTGGATCCGAGTCAATTGTCAGGGACATCGTCGGAAAGATATCGGTGTGCTTTACAAAGGAAGAGTGCCTGGACCTTCCCGATATCATATACGAAAGAATAACGTTCTCATTGAACGATTCTCAAATGGCCCTGTACAATAAGATGAAAAACGAGATGATTGCGCAGATAGATGGCATGTGTGCAAAGTGTTCTAAATCAATCTCATGCGATATGTCTTGTAAGGACACGGTTGAAGCAAAGAATGCGCTCGTTTTGCTTTCCAAGCTACGCCAGATTACATGCGGCTTCTACATTCAGACGCAATACGACGTCAATCAAGAGACGGGTGTAAGAACGGGAAACAACGCTATCATCACTCTTGACAGCAACGCCAAGCTGTCGATACTAATGAATGTATTGAACAACATTCCTGATGGCAAGAAGACAATCATCTGGACAACATATACCCATGCTGTTCGCACGATAAGAGATGCGATCGCAGACGCATACGGAGAAGATTCGGTACTGACATGCTATGGTGACGACGACTCATTTGCTCAGGTTGAGAAATTCAAGTCGCCAGAAAAGCAATGGATGGTTGCGAATCAATCCAAAGGTGGGGTGGGTCTCAATATACAGTTCTCGTCATATCAGGTGTACTTCAACAATTCATACTCCTGGGTTCAACGAGAACAGGCGGAAGCCAGGCAGCACAGGCAGGGCCAGAAAGATAAAGTCACCGTTTACGATACAGTGGCCGTCGGAACGATTGACGAGATCATATTGGACCGGCTTAATGCTAAAGAGTCATTGGCAGAATCGTTATTGCAACTTGCCAAGGTCATGCGGTAAGGTCTGCATGGTGCAGGCCTACATTTCAACACAAGGAGTAGCGTCATGGCACGAGTGTCAGAGGAAATGCAGAAGCGCATCGATGAGCTGGCGAGCGTCATCGAAAAGCAGTATATCGAAGCTGGCGTTCTGCGCCAGAAGGCAATCGAGGAAGCAACCGGCATTGTAATGCGCGCCGGAAGCGGCAACGAGGAAAAGGTCGGCAAGAAGCGCGGACCGAAGGCCGGCAAGAAGCGTGGGCCGAAGCCTGGCCGCAAGGCTGCAGGTGATGGTGAAGCCGCCGTCGCACGCAAGAAGTTCGCAGCAAGCATCAAGGCCGGTGGCGAACAGGCTGCAGGCTAGAGCGAATTGGTGGCGGTCACACATCGGTGGCCGCCACCTTCAAACGGAGGGCATATGAAGATCTGTCGTCTGTGTAAGGCCAGTTTCCCAGAATACACAATTTCTGGAGATCTGATGTCTGCAATTAGCGGCAACATTGATTCTGAATGTTGCCCTGCGTGTGTAGATACGGCTGCCCGCAAGAACGGGCTTATTCTTTCGTGGACTGCATCATTCGGTGCAGCGGCATCGTTGCATGAGCCTGAACCGTCCATGATTTCTGTCCCGAAGACGCAATTGACATACCACTCAGAGTGGAGCAAGTGCCAACTGTGCGGAACCGAAACAGTATTGAACGGAAGGTGTACCAACCCCCAGCATGACTCGCTGGAGCTGAGTTGACATTTGCGTATTGCATAGTGTAAATTGCATGTTGAAATGGAGGGAACATGCCGCAAAAAGTGAATATAACCAAATTTCAACTTGCAACACTTCAAAAAGAACATGGAAGCGACCAGAACATTGGCGCCAACATTGGGATTACGAGGCAGGCAGTTCACCATCTTCGAAAGAAGTTCGGTCTTCCGTCGTTGCGAGCCAACAGCGGTGAAAGAAACAGAATCATCATGGTAGCCTACGAGAAGGGCAAGACTGGTATTGAAATCGGCCAGAAGCTCGGAATGTCTTCATCTCAGATATACAGGATCATACGTTCCGAAAGCAAACGGACTGGGATCGACCCTGCTCCGCTCGATAAACGAAGATCAGTATAACATCAGACTGTCGCGCGGCCAGGAGAACCTGGCCGTTTTCATTGGAGGTATCATGAGTTCAGATGATGCTGCTGGCAACATCTTGTCTCTCAGCGTCAGCAAGACTAGCGTTGAAGATCTTTACACGCAATATGAACAACTCGCCATGGGGCACTCGTTTTCATACGAGTCTAGCGTTGACGGCTCGTACACATTGAGAATCTTCGTCACGCGTGTTCCTGGAGGGTACATACACACTATCGGGAACGCATGCGTGTTTGTTCCAGGCAGTAAATGATCATGGATATGCGAAACGTTCAACCGCGAGGCAAAAGCGGACGATACGAATCACATGTTATGATCATACGGATTGCAAAAGCCGTCATTAATCTATTCTGCAAGAAATCACGCAGATGAAAAAGGCGCTTGAGTCAAAACTGCAATCGTCAATCCTCTCGGATCTTGAATCGTATGGGGATAAATGCGAAGTATTCAAGATCGAAAGGGCAAATAAGAACGGATTCCCAGACATCTTCTTTACCATGGAATGCTGTGGTCCATGCATGGTAGAAGCAAAGCGAGAGGGCGAGAGGCCATCTGATTTGCAGAAGCACAGAATCGCCAGACTGAACGCTTGTGGGTGTAAGACATTCGTTTGTGATACCTGGTCCGAATGGATGAAGGTTAAATCAGTTCTTGGTATACCTCCTCCTCCAGGCACAATGTTATCTCCCAAGAATTTGTGAAACAACAATAATGGGAGATTTAACCGCCGGGCAACGTTCGGGTGCCCGTCAACAATTCTTTTTAACTAGGGGACGATATGAGGCCATTTATTGGATTTGCCGATCAGTGGTTGGTCGACGCGCTTGGCATTGAGGCAAAGATTCCTCATGCCCTCATGGATGCGACGTGTTATGCGATTCCGCAGGAAGAGTTCTCATACATCGGAATGGTGTATGATTACATCAGAAGACACGTAGATAATCAAACCCTGGCATGGTCGCCAGTGACGACCTGCGCTGCTGATGTACAAGGGATGACGCTGTATATGTGCGCCTATTACTCACGATTCAGTGTGGTGGACTCGCTTACCAGCGATGCCGTCAAGGCGTCTCGTGAGTATCGAAGGTGCGTTGATATAGTTCGCGCCGTGCCTGATGTGACCGTCGTGATTGCTGATCTGGTGGTCAGATACAAACAGGCGCATCCATTCCAGTCGACGTTTGAGCGGTTCGAGATTCTGCAGCCGACGGAAGCGGAAGATTTCAATACAGGCATCGACAACAACGAAATAGAGGCAATAGAGGCGGCGACTGGCGCTATAAATGTCGCAGCTCAGGCGCATCCAACAACCAATGTGGTGAATGATATTCTTGGTGTCACTGAAAAGAAATCGCAGGCGAACGATCAGAAGCCCAATCGGTCCGAACCCGGTAAGGCTGAAGAAAAGTCGCCTGCGCCTGAAGATCCGGTGAAGAAGCGGCTCGATCGCCGGAATGCTATTATCAGCACCTATCAAAGGTTGCGCCATGATTACGAAGGGCGCTATGGCATGGGGGCGTCGATAGACTTTCCCGAAGACAAAGAGTATGCGATCATGATGTTTGGGATCAAGCGCTTAACTCTGGACAGTCATGATTACGACGCCGTCGTTGCAATATCCAAGCATCTCAACAAGCATGTGATGCTGGTACACTGTGGGTATCGAGAGGCCGATACCGTTACAAAGAGGTTCTTGGATACCACCACTGAATATCTGGCAATCATGACTCGGCCGGAATACTCAGGGTTCATGTACTACGAGGACGGCGGCGAAAACATAGCATCTGTTCTTGGTGAGCCCATCGCAATAAACGAGATCGCATTCGTGAAGTCTCAGGGTCTGAATGCCGAATTGGATAAGATACGGCTTGATAGGAACCTCACCGCGCAAGCCAGGACAACAAAGCTCAACGAAATAATCAACACCGCCAAGAATCGTCCGCTCACTGGATACGATAAGATATTCAGGGATTGGGCGACCGGTGTTGTATACGCTGTCATGAAAAATAACGAGATAGTATTTCTCGTCAAGAGCATCTGGAGGATCCACGGTTCATTTGTTGATGTTCATTATCAGCTCACCAATTCTCAGACGGCCTGTGCTGAGCGCCATGAAGAAGTTTATAAGTTGATGAGGCAGGCCACCAAAAACAACCTGATTCGGGCAGCCACGTCGTCGATCAGGAGGGCCAAGGAACGCATTAAGGAAGAACTCGACGAGCAGATTGACAGGTTCAATAATCTGAAGACCGAAATGTTGGAGCTTTCCAAAACAATCAACACATCATCCATGATGTGGAATTCAATGGATACTTCTGCGCAGCACAAGAGTGCGGAAGAAAAGGCGGCTGCTGATTATGAACTGATTATGCAAATGAAGAATGTCAGATCAATGTTCATAATCAACGAAGCCGTGCATATCTACACGCGTACAATCTACGCGAAAGACGAGCGCACAAAGCGCTGGCATGAAATTGGTGATTTCCATATCATCATATACATGCACAGTGACAGGTATGACACGGCTCACACCGTCAGGGTCAGGAATTTGAAAAATCACGTCGTGGCGTTCAGCGGGAGAGTCATGGAAGCGCCGCATGTATTTCAAGATGGTCACATATGCCATGGCAACTTGGCAGTCGGAATGGCGGAAGCGTACAAGAGCAAGGACTTGTATCAACTGGTAATGCAGTTGCTGCTGTTCTTGGGGTACGCCAACACCGACGATTCTGCCGGAGCGTATGTCAACCAGTGGCCAGAGGTATCAGAAGATATCGCCCTTGGCAAAGTTCCAGACCCCTCAATTCCTCTCCCATACCCGAAGGAGCAGGTTGCAGAAGAGGTAAAGTTTGATGAGGAACTCGCAGGGGCAATTCCAATTCCTGTTTCAACAATCGCATAACGAAAGGCAAACATGGTCTATCTGAGGGTGGCGGCCGATCTGTTGGTTGGCGATCGGCTGCCAGTGCTGATAAGGGGCGCTCAAGAGTGGGCGCCCGACGCGACAGGCGGAATCCAGTTTGTATTTGAGAGCAGAGATGATCTCGTGGATGCCGCCGAAGAAGTGGGTATCGGGTTCTATGAGAACACACACAATGTGTGTCTTGCTGCCAATAGTCCCGGACAATACCATTTCACCACCGACGAGGAAACTCAGGATGAAATGGATGAAATGGATCCAGACGACGAGCCAGGAGATGTCGACGAGCCAGGAGATGTCGACCCGCAGCATCTTATCGATATGACGGTGCTGCCGCCACTCGAACCGGTTGATGCGAACGCGCCTGCGGCCACAACTGTAACACATCAGGTAACAAATCCGCAGACTCCGTTGCCGACCGCGACGCCACCGACACCACCTGATATTTACTCGATGTACACAAATCTGTCGATGAATTCTGCTGCCGAATCTGCAAGAGCTATTGACAGGTTGAGGACAAGGGTCGATGAGCAGGCTGCGCTTCTTGTGTCGGCACAAAGAGATCTTGCGTCATACATCCATCGCATGGATTCAAATGGAAGCATCAATGCTGCGGCGAATTACAATAAGCTGGTTGCGGCGATCGAGCGCGTGCGCCAGTGTTCCGATGTGGAATCTGTCGGAATGTTCAACACGTATCTGATTGTCAAAACGAAAGAGATTTCAACGGCTGTCGAAATCGAAGGCCACCGCCGTGTCATTGGACGCATGCTCATAGGTTTCAATATGAGATGGATTGCTAATCCGACCACTCTCGGCGCGAACAATGAAGACAATGCGACAATACGGGTCTGGAACACGGAACGTGAATATGACCATTTCCAGTGTGGCCATGTTCGCGACACCTATCCGTGCCTTGGTGGATACATGTCTCAACTCGCGATAGCGGCAGCAGAGTGCCATCTGGATCAGATGGTTGAGATCATGTTGCGATTCCTCAAGAACCCAGAGCCAACTGACGCGTACTGTACGCATCTTGCATATTGGCCTGTAGCCGAGGAGACAGCGCGATGAAGCCAACAGACGACAAGTGCACATATACGTCGATTGATGTTAGGGCGAAAATCCCCCCATCAATCACGTTCTCGGCGATGTCGATTCTGTGGATTAAGGCTCTTGTCGAAAATCATTCCGAGGAGGTTGGATTCTTCGGAGTGGTTGACGACACGGAGCCGAATACCTACAAGATTCGCGACATATTCTATCCAAAGCATCAGCTGATCACGTCCGGTACATGTGAGATTTCACCGGAAGGCGAGGCTCAGATTGTCAACTGGTTGTGTGAGCACGGAAGGGTAGCCGACCTGAGTAAGCTGCGCCTGTGGGGTCACTCCCATCACACGATGGGGGTGTTTGCATCTCATCAGGATGAGCAGCAATCACTGGAGCGGATGAACCAGAATCAATCGTATCTCATCCGCGTGATTGTCAACAAGGACTATAAGATGGATGTGGCGTTCTTCGACTATGAGCGCCAGATCAAGTTCGAGCATGTGCCTTGGACGATCGATGCTCCAACTGAAGCAGAATTCCAAGCCATACTGGACGAGAAGCTGGCACTCATTGCGTCCGTATTAGCCGAAACAAAGTCCGCATCGGAAAAACTGTCTGAAATTGATAAGATTACCAAGCAGGACCCGGTCGCGGATGAAATCAAAGCCAAAGTGTTGAAGCTCAAAGCTCTGAATGTTCCGGTTCAAACCACCCATGGTTATTCTGGCGACGGCTATCATGGTGGTTGTCATTACGATCATCATGGGGGCTATCCCCCATACTATGACTATGAAGGCTTTGAGAACGAAAGTTTGCCGTTTGCTTCTTCTCCTGGTTCACCTGGCCGTGTAGTTGTTGTTGGCGGCCAACAGAGAACAACGGCATCTCGGCAGGAGTACGGCGCGATCGTCGACAAGCACATGAGGGGTGGAGGAAGAGGGAAAAAGAACCGGCAGGTAATCAGGTCTGGGTCGGTTTCTCCGCAGTTCACCGGACGATTCAATGGTGGAGCATAACAAACAATGGACTACGTACGTCAAATCGGAATACTCGACCCGAGAGAGATAAAAGGCAAAAGCATTTCTCTCATCGGCGTCGGGGCAACAGGAAGCACGATTGCTTTGACTCTGGCCCAAATGGGGTGGGGCGACTCCAACACGGGCCAGGGTGTTTTGAAACTGTTCGACGGCGACAAGGTCGAAGAGCACAACCTATGCAACCAAGAGTTTTATCCTGAGCACATTGGGATGCACAAGGTTGAGGCAATGAAAGACCTGATTCACCGGAAATGCGGCTTCGATATTGAAGCCTACCCAGAGATGGTTACTGGCCAACCATCCGCCCGCTCGACATATGTGTTCCTTCTCACGGACACGATGAAGAGCCGGCAAGAGATTTACGACCAGTGTCTTGGGTGCAGCTTCAATACCGAGCTGGTAATCGAAACAAGGATGGGGCTGAAAGAAGGCCGCGTGTATGCCTTCTGCCCGCAGATCCCGTCCGAGGTGAAGGCTTGGAAGGAGACACTGTACTCAGACGAGTCGGCTGACAGATCCCCGTGCGGAGCCTCTCAGTCGATAGCTTCAACAGCTTCATTCCTTGCGTCTCTCGCTGTCGGGCGTGTGATTCAGCATTTCAACACGCACTACGGTAACGGGAAGCTTTCGGATTCGAATGGTAAGATTCCGAAGATGTGGAATGAGGTGTTTTTCTCGCTGTATCCCGAGCAGTTTGTTATGCGCGTGTTCGGGAGCGACCCAGTCATGGCAATGTAGCCATGACATTATTCACTCATTCGTGGAGGAAGTAGAATGTTGGTAGCAAAGCTTGCGATGCTGGGTGCCGAGATCAAGTCGTTCGCGATGGAGGATGGTTCGACTGTCGGTCGGCTGTTCGAAATGGCCGAGGAAAACTTCGTCCAGGGCGCGGTGTCCATCAACGGTGCCATTGTCAACGAGAACACGATTCTCCGCGACGGCAACCTGGTGTTCATCGCCCGTCAGACCAAGGGCAACCTTCCGTTCGAGCTGCAGATCATCCGTCTCGGTGCCGCCGAGCCCATGATCGCAGTTGCGGTTGAAGAGGGTACCACGGTCCTGTCGGCGTTCAACGCTCTCGACGCGGGCCGTCGGTCAAACTTCATCCGTGCCGATGGCACCCAGGTGTACCAGGAGTACCGTCTCGGAAACGGCTCGCTGATCGATGCCAACGCGCCGATCGTGCGTCCCGCCTCTGGGACCGAGCGCATCATCTGCGCCACGAAGACCAAGGGCAACTGACCAGTTGTCATCCGGGTCCGGCCGTCTAACGGCGGTCGGGCCTTCCCTTGGCCTATAAGGAGTACAGATGTTGAAGATAGTGAAATCGGCAGAAGGCATAGATGCGTTAGATGTAACGTACGTCGCCGCAACCGAGATCAGCTCTTTTCGTCTTTCGTGTTCCAAACTCAAGGATGACCAGGAACCGGGTTCGGAAGCCCTTGAGGGTCAGGCTGAATTGGCTCTCAAAAATGGGAATATTCTCTCGTTTGATCTTTCAGACGAAGAGGACACCATCATCTCATGTTCGTCTCCCGATGGCGATTTCCGACAGATTAAGACGATCTCTGATCTGGAGAACTACTTACTGAGCGCAAATGTGAGCAGGTAGCTACACGCCTGAACGCAAAGTGACCCAGTAAGAGACGGCAGTACGCTACAAAACGCATAAATGTACTTTGCCGATAGCAAAGAGCGGGGCCTTTGGCCCCCAATTTTACCCCATAGCATCTTTTTTTTAGCCATTAGAAAAGGCACTGGCCCCAGGGGCGCATCCCGGAGCCAGGCGTTGATCGTGCGGAAAGACCTGGGTGGTTATCTACACGATCAAACAGTCGATGAAACCGATCTTGGAGGACGTTGTTCTGGCAGCGCCCCGACACTTGCACCAACCTCTGCCGTAGAAGGCGGCTGTTCTGCATACAAATCGCCCTGAGAAGCGCTTGGAATCTGTCCAGGGGTGTATTGCTGCACCGTGGCCAGATCGGGCATTGTATCGGCCTCAATGAGGTTCATTTCCTTGAGGTTGTTATAGACTTCCTGATACAGGTTTGGCGCAGTATTCTTCATGGCAAGCATGCGAATCTTGAACTCGTTACGATCAACCTGTGCAAGCCTTGAGAACCTCTGGGTAAGCAGAAGGATGAGGTTCGGTATCGAAACACCCTGTGGCTGTGTACCGGCCTGATTGGACAGCCCGCCGACCTCCTGATCAACACCAACAGCGCTCTGTTCGCTCATAAGCGCACGCTCATTGTCACGACGAGCCTGAGCCTCACGATTACGGGTTTCAAGACGAGTCTGGTTCTCCATTTGAGCGTCAGCTTGATACAGGGCTGCCACAATGGACGCGGCCCCCTGAGCTTCAGCTTCGCCCTCGGCCTGCTGGATAGCCAGTTCGATACGCTTCTTGGTCTCTTCCTTCATGTATTCGAATTCTTCATCAGGATCGAAATCAAGTTCCTTTGTCACAGTTGTTTTGGATACAACAGCATTCCGCGCGTCGCCTGTTGCGGCCTGTATCATCATCTGTTTCTTCTGCAGGTCATCGGCCATCTTGAAGTCAGACATGGACACGTTGATCTTGGGCTTGCCGAGATACGTCGACAGGTTGTCGATAATGAAGTCTTTGAGACTGTCAATGTCTGCGCGGTGATTGAGGAACGTGTTTTCAACCACACGGAGAGATACGTTGCTCCCAGACCATGTCGCACCGCCGCGCACTATTTCTGGTATGATTCCAATACCGGTGATGATGCTATCCTCAGTCATTTTGATCTCAGGTGTAACCATGAGAAGCCTGGCGTCGCCACCGAGGTTCTGCATACCAAGAGGGAGCGGCATGATTGAGATATAGTTTGGATCAGCTCGCCACTTCTGAATCTCGGCCTCAACCTTTGTTCTCCATGTCCCAAGATTCATCGTAGCGTGCGGGCTGATGTCTCCAGTTCCAGATGGGAACAGAAGACGAAGTGGGACAATGTGATCAAACGAGATCATCTCATTGCCCTTCTTCAAAATCTTGATATGGAAGATGTCCTTCATCACCGGCATGACGACGGGTATGCCCCAGCCGCGTTCCGAAGGAATGATGTACTGAGGGGCAGGACGCTTCATGTGGAACACGTTGTCCGCCATCAGCTTCAACTGCTTGCGACGACGAACTGCCTCAATGACCTCAAGCCTTGTTGTCTTCACGAGATCCATGTCGCCACGGCGTATTGCATTCGCCAGATCAACAGGAACCGTGTAGAAGTAGAAATGATCACCAGTGATGCTGTTGTACTTGATGTCGATGTTCATCAAGTCCCAGTGAACAATGGAGATCTTCGAAATCTCTTTGGTCAGTACGTCGCTCGGGTTCATGGCGCCATTGTAGTTGCAACCCCTGGTGGTACAATTGGCGTAGAACTTGAATCCACGGAACTTGACCCTGAGAGATTCAGCATTGTGCTTTACGTGGCAACGCGGGCACTCCAGCATGCGCATGAACGGATAGCTGATGGAGATGATTGAGTTTCCGTACGCATAGTAATCCATACCGCACTGCTTGAGAACGCGCAACAGCTTCAACTTTTTTTCAAGGAGATCTTTCCAGTACTCGGTAGACTTGTCGTCCTTGATTGACCCCTTCGTGTCATCGTTGTAGATCAGGCTGGTAATTGGATACTCGGCCATTTTGGCGATGCACTGAGCAATAAGTCCATCGCCAAGAACATACGCAGCTACGAATCGAAGAATGGCCTTGATTGTCCTTGGTATGAACGTACTCGTCATATCAAGGAACGGAGTGTCGTATTTCAGAGAGCCGCGAGTAAAGGCAATCTTGGTGTTTCCACTCTTATCACCACCAGTCATGTTGGTGATAAGCCCAGTTCCCGCTGCGCCTTCATTAGCCATGTTTTATCCCTGGTAAGATAGTGCAGCCAATTCAGTACGAACAATTCTGGCGGCCTGTATGTCTACTGGATTCTCTTCAATGTCACGACTGCCCTGTATGATCTCGCGAGACCTTTTCAGGATATCCTGCCACATGTTTGATGTGGGCACATGTACCATTGCCTTGAATCTGTCCTTCAGCCAGTCAAACAGCGACGGAGGAGGGCAGTAGATCCCATCATTGATAAAGGCGACGCACAGATACTTCTCCACATCAATCCCAAACTCACCATTACGGTCGGGACGGATGTGTTTTACTGTCTTCACCGCATTGATAAGCATACCAGGTGAAGGAGCCCTAAGGCATTCAAAATCAGCAATGCACCCGGCAAAAGATAGCGCAACTTGATTGAACTCGAACCAGTCAGAGAAGCAGCCGTCGCTGCGACAAACGTGCCTGATGGCGAATAGCTTGTCTCTGTTGATGTCTTCGAGTGATACGCCGTATTCAATGAAAAGCATGCGCTCAATCGTTTCAAGTTCCCAGTCATACCAGTCAGCTCCGAATCTTTCATTCATGAAGTCGTACATCTTGATGGCTGACGCACTGTCGTCGCTGAATATCGTTCTGATCTTAAACGCATCATCGCCAGAAGGTTTGGGCGCAGCGTCTTCAACCATCTTGGCGACCTGCGCTTGGATGGCCTGAATCGCCTGCTGGTCACCCACCATGTGGGCGTCCATCAATTTCTGTGCAATGTCGGACGGCACACTATCTCCTGAGTACGGCTGATATGGCTATCTTGGCGCTATTGCTCAGGCCCCTGAATCCTTCCGCCTGGCCTTTCCGTATGGCATCAGCCACGTCCTTACCGACAGTCGAAGCAATCTTCTCCATCGTCGACTCTGTGCGGGCGATCTTCTCGATGTCGTAATTGGTCAGGGAGTGCCCGACACTGTACGCATCAAAATGCGGATCGGCCGAACATCCAAATACGGTCATCACAGGATCTGATATCTTGCTGTCGTACAGACCGCACAGGTTGGCCTGCTTGTCAATCTCGGCAACAACACCGACCATCTTGACCGATTCAACCTTATCATGGCTTGCGACAACCTTGTCGATAAGGGCGGCGAGCTTGTCGGCCCCGCTGGTACCCTGAATGCTGGCATTCTTGATGAACGTCTTGCGATCATTCATGCGCTTGGCGAACTCCGGAGAATACTGACCGGTCTTCACCATGCGTGAATAGTTGTCGATCCACGGTCTGTCAATATCGACAGACAGGGCCGATGCCTGTTTCGACATATTAACCGCTATGATGACCCTGTCATCCGGGCTGAAGCGAGTCAGGTACCTGTCAAAGTACGCTGCCGCCTTCTCAAGTTCGGGCTTGCTGTTGATTGGGTACTTATCGCGAAGCGCGTACATGACGTCTCCTTTGAAATTATTATGGCGTCACACTACTAACAACATCGACAAGAACGCCGTTGACAAACTTAAATACTTTTGGAACGCCATCGGCTGTGATAGTATATGTTTTCTCATCAGTAGACGTACCAACGCCGGTCGTGGTTGGCGACGGCTTAAGAATTGATCCATCGGACAGCATCAATGTTCCGG
>Ga0172362_10000085_pt1 | contig 60591 bp, 53 predicted proteins | sample LakKivs1_kivu2a2_FD_114534 | JGI IMG/M metagenome (GOLD analysis project Ga0172362, IMG submission 114534) | Sediment microbial communities from Lake Kivu, Rwanda - Sediment s1_kivu2a2 | ecosystem: Environmental > Aquatic > Freshwater > Lake > Sediment | place: Rwanda: Western Province, Lake... | reverse complement strand
ATGATCTTCACTTTCTGCTCCGGAGTGTAATACTTTCTCACCATTTTATTCTGCTCCATTGTCTGTCTCCTTTTCTCTTAATTTAATCTATGGAAATTCCATTTTCACCTGAAGCAGAACAAATATTAAATGATATATTTAGCAAAATAGCATCCTACCTGTTTATATAGGATGAAGAAAAGTCGGGAGGCTCAAAGAACTATGAAGGTCGTAGACCCTGTATGCAAAATGACTATAGAGGATAAAGAAGCCGCTGCCACATCAATATATAGAGGCACCACTTACTATTTCTGCTCAAAGAGTTGTCAGGAGAAGTTTGAGAGAGACCCTGAGGCCTTTATCGGGGGGAAAGTCTCTGCTGCTTCAGAAACAGGGGTAATTTATACCTGTCCCATGCACCCTGAAATCCGTGAAAAAAAGCCAGGACCATGCCCTATCTGTGGGATGGCACTTGAACCACGATCTATCACCGGAGAGGAGAAAAACCCCGAACTCATCAACATGACGAGGCGATTCTGGCTGGGTCTGATTCTGACAATTCCCCTGATTTTAATCGCTATGCGCAGCTACATCCCTGGCCTGTCCTTAATAGATCGCCTCCTTTCTTATGAGCTCCTGAAATGGGTGGAAATAATTCTCGCCACACCTGTTGTCCTTTGGGCCGGTTGGCCTTTCTTTATGCGTGGATGGCAATCCATTGGAAACCGCAAACTCAATATGTTTACCTTGATAGCCCTCGGTGTTGGAGTAGCTTATGTCTACAGCATTGTGGCAGCGCTCCTGCCCGGTATATTCCCTCTCTCCTTCAGAAAGGAAAGTGGTGAGGTAGGGGTGTATTTTGAAGCTGCGGCAGTAATTGTGATCCTCGTGCTTTTGGGACAGGTGCTTGAACTGAAGGCTCGTAGCAAGACAGGGGCAGCCATCAAAGCACTACTCGGTCTGGCACCGAAAACAGCCAGACGTATCAGGGACGGCCTGGAAGAGGGCATTCCTCTTGAGCATGTAAGACCAGAGGATATCCTCCGCGTCTGTCCCGGTGAAAAGATACCCGTGGACGGTGTTGTAATTGAAGGGACAAGCTCAGTTGATGAGTCCATGGTTACTGGTGAGCCGATTCCTGTCGAGAAAAGGAAGGGAGACCGTGTCATTGGCGCAACCGTCAATGGAACAGGCATGCTGATAATGAGGGCGGAAAAGGTTGGCACGGATACCCTTCTTGCGCAGATTGTGCGCATGGTTGCGGAGGCCCAGAGAAGCCGCGCACCCATCCAGAAACTTGCCGACATCGTGGCAGCATATTTTGTCCAGATTGTTGTGGCAGTGGCAATCATTACCTTTATTGCATGGGCACGGATAGGCCCTGAGCCGAGGATGGCCCACGCCATTGTCAATGCCGTGGCAGTTTTGATCATTGCCTGCCCCTGTGCACTTGGCCTGGCCACACCTATGTCCATAATGGTTGCTATGGGAAAGGGCGCAACGGCGGGAGTTCTTTTCAAAAACGCAGAGGCCATAGAGGTGATGGAAAAGGTGGATACCCTTGTTATGGACAAGACAGGAACACTTACCATTGGCAAGCCTGCCCTTATGGAGATAGTGCCAGCAAAGGAGTTTGACGAAAAGTCGATACTCCATTTTGCCGCAAGCCTGGAGCGTGGAAGCGAACACCCCCTTGCAGCAGCTATTGTAAAAGGAGCTGAAGACAGGGGTATAAGTTTTATCGATATAGAGAAGTTTGAGTCCCTTACCGGCAAAGGGGTTATGGGCAAGATCGACGGTCACAAAATTATCTTGGGCAACAAAGGTCTTCTTGATGATCTCGGCATCGACCCTCGGGAACTACCAGAGAGAGCTGAGGTTCTGCGAAGGGAAGGTCAGACGGTGATGTTCATCGCGGTGGACGGCAGGATAGCAGGGCTTCTTGGAGTCGCCGATCCCATAAAGGAAACAACCCCTGAGGCCATCGAGGCACTCCATAGAGAGGGCATCCGCATCGTTATGGTCACAGGGGACAACCGCACCACAGCCGAGGCGGTCTCAAAGAAGCTGGGACTTGATGAAGTAATTGCCGAGGTGCTACCCGACCAGAAGACCCATGTGGTAAAGAGATTGCAGGATGAAGGAAGGATTGTTGCCATGGCGGGTGACGGAATAAACGATGCCCCTGCCCTGGCACAGGCCCATGTGGGCATAGCCATGGGGACAGGCACGGATGTCGCTATGGAAAGCGCGGGTGTGACCTTAATAAAGGGTGATCTCAGGGGCATAGTCCGGGCAAGGCGCCTGAGTAAAGCGACGATGCGAAATATTAAGCAGAACCTTTTTTGGGCCTTTATTTATAATTCCCTTGGTGTTCCCATCGCCGCAGGTGTTATTTACCCGTTCTTTGGCATCTTACTAAGTCCCATTTTCGCTGCCGCGGCCATGAGCTTCAGTTCTGTATCGGTCGTGGGCAACGCTCTCAGGCTGAGGGGGGCAAGACTATAATTGGGGTCAGGTCTTGCAATCCAACAATTTCAGCTGAAAACTGCTAAAGAACGCACCTTTAGAAGCCATCAATTAGGGAAATCCCTGAATCAGGTTCTTCCTTAAATCCCGCGACATCAAGGCCAGAAGGACTTTTTGCCTTTAAGGAAACCCGACCGGGAAAAGGGAAGCGCGGTATGATTTTTCTCATTTTGTCCCGGAGAGCAAAAAGCGCAGCACTCAGTTAGAGGGCAACTTTGAAGACTCCGATTGTAAGGCTGACCACGCGGTTGTATATTTTTAACATGAGCGGTAAAGCCCTGCTTCTTTCCATTATCGCCCTGTGTCTGATTTTCACGGCCTGCAGCGGGAGAGAGGAAAACGCTTCTGGCTCTCCCTCTCAGGTAGTGGAGTCGTTCTTCACCGCACTGGAAACTCAAGATTATCAGACAGCCTATAGCTTGCAGACCAAAGAATTCCAGAACCAGATGCCCTTAGAGATATTTTCCGCTTCCATAGAACAAGGGCTTTCTGACTCCCGGATCGTTTCTCAATCGCATGAAATAAAGAGCGTTGACGTCAGGGGCGATCTGGCCTACGTATCCTATAGAATTGTCTCCACGACCAGGGAGGGAGAGAAGCTTGAAGGCCAGGGAACCTACCTCTTGAAAAAGGAAAGGGATTCCTGGAGAATTGACCTGTCAGGAGCCTCCCCTTAAGAGGTGATAAAAATGGGACGGAGAAAGAAGCTTTTTGGCGAAGTGGGAATCGAGATGGGGTACCTCGATGTGGATAAAGTCTTGCGCGCTGTAAGAAGGCAGGAAAGAATGGCGGACAAGGAGAGGGAACTTATCGGCAAGATTCTCATGGAGTCTGGCGATCTCAGCGAAGCGATGATCCATGAAATTCTGTCCCGACAAAAGGAGCAGGAGGAAGAGGAAAACTGACCAGTTGCGCTTTCAGGTTAGACAGTAGATAATTATCTACATGAAAGGCGCAACTGAATATGCTGTATTCCTGAAGGAATTTGACCAGCTATTCATTGAAGTATCGCCGGTTTCTGAGCTGATCCTCGCCCTTTTCAACGCTTTCGGCGCTCACAACGAAGTTCGCCCCGGGTGGTTACGCTCATTGAAAAGAAAGCTCACCCCGAGGTCCAAAGAAAGCCTGAAGTTTTTCTTTGAAGGGGAGGATCAGATTGGGCTTAACGCCCTGGCCTTTCTGCCCTTTTTAACTCCTCCTCGCACTTTTGATAGTTTTTTGAGCCTCTTAAAAGCCCTCGACCGAGAAGCTTTTGTTGAGATATTGTTATCAAAGCTGGACCCCGGCGTCCCACTTTTGGGGAAAATAATTTTCAAGGTTGTCAGCAAACAGCCTCTGAAAGAGGTAGAACAAACTCAATGGCAGGATTTCTCCGGGCGCTATTCCAGTAGCTATATCCTGCGGTTGAAGAAGCTCGCAAGGGGAGCCTTCGAGCAGGAGGACCTGGCAAGGCTTTTTCAGGAATGCTGGGAAGGGTTTTTTAAATCCGAGTACGCTCGGATTTACCCTTTTCTGGAAGAGGAGGCCTCGAGACTCGTCGCCTCTGCTGGCCTCAAGAGAGTAGAATTTCTGAGGAAAATCGCTCCCGGGCTGGCCCTTCCCTCCGATATAATCAATAAGAACTTAACCCTCTTTCCCACCTTTTACGGCCGCCCCTATTTTTTTACTCAGAGGTCAGACTCCCATTTCTTGCTCATAGTCCCCGTTCACCTGAGGGAGGAAAATTTAGAGGAGAGCATCAGGTCAAAGCTTTCTTTTGCTTTTAAGTCCCTCGGTGACCCTACAAGGATGGAGATTTTGCGGCTTCTGGCTCAGCGTCCCATGTACGCTATGGAAATCTCCCGCACTCTCTCCCTGACTCACCCTACCGTCCTTCATCACCTTGCCTCGTTGAGGGCGGCGGGGTTCGTGATCGCTGAGCTTAAGGAGGGAAACAACTATTACAGTTTAGTGCCCAAAAAATGGGAAAAACTTTCCGAAGAATTGAAAAACTTCTTGACGAAAAGGTGAAAAACGTCAATAATGTAGATAAACATCTACATTAAGGATAAAGTTATGGATATTGAGAAACTTTTGGAACAAAGTTTAAAACTGAAATCCGCCAGGTTTGAGGTTCCTTCGTCTTTCACAGATAACCTTAAGCGAGCAATTCTCCTTCTGGAGTCAGATTCTCCCTATGTGCCCCTCACGGGGAAGGAGGCCTTCAGAAACCTGAAAGTGGACATTTTCGGATTTTTCTACGCCGTAAGACAGCCCGTTTTTTGAAACTAATAAGAAGACCAAAAGCAGTTAGCTTGCCTCAAGCCAATTTTTGTGGTACATTTTTTACAAATGCTGAAAAGCATTTTTTTATTTTTAGGCCTGATAGAGGGATAAAGCCTTGAGCAAATATTTTGGTGAAAGAGTTCTTCAGGTTGATATCGAGGAGGAGATGAAGCGCTCCTACCTCGACTACGCCATGTCGGTGATCGTGGGCCGTGCCCTTCCGGACGTCAGGGATGGGCTGAAGCCCGTTCACCGCAGGATCCTTTACGGTATGCTGGAGATGGGCAACCTGCCGGATCACCCCCATAAGAAGGCGGCCAGGATCGTCGGCGATGTCCTGGGTAAATTTCATCCCCACGGAGACATGGCTGTTTATGACGCCCTCGTTCGCCTGGCGCAGGATTTTTCCAGCCGTTATCCGCTGATAGACGGACACGGCAACTTCGGCTCCATCGACGGGGACGAGCCAGCGGCTATGCGCTACACTGAGGTCAGGCTTTCCCGGCTGGCCACTGAGATGCTGGCGGATATCGACAAGAAAACCGTAGATTTCGTTCCCAATTTTGATGGTACCCTGAGTGAGCCCACCGTCCTGCCCTCTAAACTCCCAAACATCCTGGTAAATGGCTCTTCCGGGATCGCCGTGGGCATGGCTACCAACATTCCTCCTCACAATCTCGGGGAAATTATTGATGCCCTGATCTATTTGATTGAAAGCCCCGATGCCTCCCTGGAGCAGCTCTTGAAGATCGTTCCCGGCCCGGACTTTCCCACGGGGGGAGTGATTATGGGGAGGGAGGGCATAGCGCAGGCTTACATAACCGGAAAGGGAGCCATCATCCTGCGGGGCGTGATGAAGCTGGAGGAGCTCAAAGGGGGTCGCGAGCAGCTGGTTATCACTGAAATCCCCTACCAGGTGAACAAATCGCAACTTGTGGAGCGCATTGCTGAGCTCGTCCGGGACAAGAAAATCCCTGGTATTTCCGACATTCGGGACGAGTCTGACCGCAGAGGAATCCGGGTGGTGCTCGAGCTCAAAAGGGAAGCCAGACCTAACACCATTATCAAGCAGCTATACAAACACACTCAGCTTCAGATTTCTTTTGGGGCCATCATGCTGGCTTTGGTGGACGGGGTCCCCAGGGTACTTGATCTTCCGAGCCTGCTTAAAGAATTCCTGAAGCATAGGGAAACGGTAGTTGAGAGGAAGTCCCTATTCGAGCTGGAGAAATCGAGGAATCGACAGCATATACTCCAGGGCCTGCAAATAGCTTTAGACCATATTGATGAGGTCGTGAACCTGATCAGGAGCTCAACCACAGTTGAAGAGGCCAGGTCCGGACTGATGGAGCGCTTCGGGCTCTCTGATGTTCAGGCCCAGGCCATACTGGATATGAGGCTTTCTCGGTTGACCGGGCTGGAACGCTCAAAGCTTGACCAGGAGCTCGAGGAAGTCAATGCCTATATCAATTACCTGGAAGCGCTGCTTGCTGACCGCTCGAAGATCATGGCAGTAATAAAGGAAGAACTTTCAGGGCTGAAGGAAAAATACGGTGACCAACGCCGCACCGCGATCGAAGACCAAATGGAAACCTTCCAGGAAGAGGATTTGATACCCGAGGAAAAGGTGGTGGTCTCGGTCACTTCTGACGGCTACATTAAGAGGATCCCTATGACCTCGTATCGCAGCCAGAGAAGGGGAGGCGTGGGGGTCTTCGGAATGGCCCTGCGGAAGGAGGATGCCGTGGAGGAAGTTTTTGTCTGCTCTACGCACCAGAGGGTGCTTTTCTTCACTTCCCTGGGAAAAGTTTGCGGGGTTCGGGCTTTCGAAATCCCTGAGGGTACAAGGACAGACAGAGGCTCTCCTGCGAGAGCCTTATTCTCCCTTGAAGAAGACGAGAATATCACCACAGCCATCCCAATCCCCAAACAGGAATCGGAAGATTTCCTTGTCCTGGCGACAGAACTGGGGACTGTCAAGAAAACCTTGCTCAAAGAATTTGCACACGCGGGGAAAAGAGGTATTAAGGCAATCAGCCTTAAAGACAATGACCACCTCTCTAAGGTGAGGAGGACCAACCATCAGGAGGAAATAGTGCTTTTTACTGCCAACGGTTACGCTATCAGGTTCAAATCCGCTGATCTCAGGCCCATGGGGCGAGGAGCCTCGGGGGTCAGGGGCATGACCCTGAGATCTGGAGACAGAATTGCGGGGATGGAGATCCTCAGGGATGGGCGCAACCTCCTTCTGGTGAGTCAGTTCGGTTATGGTAAGCTGATCAATTACACTGGCCTCCCCCTGAGAAAACGCGGCGGAAAAGGGGTAATCGCTTTCCGCTTAAAGGGGAAAACGGGCAAGCTGGTCTGCGGGAAATCCGTAAACCCCAAGGATGACATTATTCTGGTTACCGCAAATGGCAAGGTCATCCGCATTAACGTAAAAGAAATCCCGTCAAGGACCAGGATGGCCACAGGCGTTCATCTGGTCAAAGTTGAGGATTCGGACCAGGTGGTCGCCCTGGCGAGGGTGAGCGAGGAAAAGGAGGAAGGGGAAAAAGAGCCCCCTTCCTCCTTATTCACACCTTAGGTGGATGCTTCTCGTTCCATTCAAGGTTACGCATGTAAAGCGCCTCAAAGTTTTCGTAAAGTCTGGGGTCGGTCTCTGCACGGTAACCCTTCATGATGCCCTTCACTTTTTGCCAGGCGATGTTCAGCCCGAAACCAATCTCGAAAAACACCTCTTCAGACAATAATCCCCGAAGCACAAGGGTTCCGCAGAGCTCGAAGAAATTGCATACTGCGGAAAAAGCTCTCCTTTCCGGGCTTCCTCTGGGGTATTTCTCCTTGAACTCCAGATAATCTTTGGCCTGAAATTGGTATGAAATCCAATTAAACGCGTCGTCAACCTTTGGAGAAAAACGCAGTTTGGACAGCTCCATTATGAGGTAGGAATCACGCCAGGCTTGATCCATTTTTTTTACCTCCCTTCTTGTTTCTTCTCTAATTTTATTTAATAACCTTTCAACTTGGAAGAGAGGTAAGCTTTGAATTGATGGTAATATTCTTCTGGCAACCCGGGCGAGCCTAACTGAGAAACGGGGCGGACCTCTCCGTGATAATCCGAACCCCCGGTTACCAGAAGGGAAAATTGCCTTGCCAGGCGAAGGTAGCGCGCGGTTGCCCTCTGGTCGTGCTCGGGATAAAAAACCTCCAGTCCGAGAAGGCCGGCCTTAATAAAGCTGGTGATCAAATCATCTCTGGCACTGACCCCGGGGTGAGCGTAAACCGGAATACCCCTGGCTTCCCTGATTAACCCAATTGCCTCCCATGGGGAAATCTTGAAGTGAGGGACATATGCTGGCTTCCCCATTCCCAGATATTTTTCGAAAGCTTCCTCCACGGAGCTCACCAGCCCGCGTCGGAGTAGGGCCATTGCCACCTGCGGTCTTCCGTACACTCCTTCTTTTGCCTGCTTCAGCACTTCGTCTCTTTCCAGGCGAATTCCCAAATCCTGGAGCTTTCTGATAACCAGATGCACGCGATCCAGGCGGAATTTTTTCAATCGTGCCAGAAGCGAGTTCAAATTCCGGGATTGGTCAAGGCAGTACCCTAAGATATGAACCTCGCTCATTCCTACCTCGGTGGAAAACTCAATCCCCGGTACTAATTCTATTCCCAATTCCAAAGAAGCCCTCCTTGCCTCCTCCAGGCCAGTTAGGGTATCGTGATCGGTGAGGCCCAGAACCCCCACGGAGTTTTTCAGGGCCTCTCTGACCAGATCTGAGGGCGAGAGCGTCCCGTCAGAGGCAGAGCTGTGAGTGTGGAGGTCAATCTTCATACGCTAATTTTATAAGACCAAGCACTGAGGTAAAACAATGACTGCAAATTAAAAAACGAAATAGAATAGACATTGCAGCTATTCGAGCTAAAGGAGGTAAGATGAGAAACAAAAACGAAAATCCCAACCTGGCCCTGAGAGGGAAAGAGAGGACTTTGTGGGCTCAAAAACAGATGCCAGTGCTCTCGGGAATTCGCCAGCGTTTTCAGAAAGAGCGTCCCTTTTCCGGGGTCCGTGTGGGCGCGTGCCTTCATATTTCTGCAAAAACTGCTAACCTCGCTTTAACTTTGAGGGATGGGGGAGCTTCGGTTTTCTTAACTGCCTCCAATCCACTTTCCACTCAGGACGACATAGCGAGCCACCTTGTGGAGGAGGGGATTGAGGTTTTCGCCAGAAGGGGAGAAAGCGAGGAAGAGTACCGTCAAAACCTGAAAAGCGTGCTCTCTTTGCGGCCGGATTACCTGATTGATGATGGTGCTGACCTGACCGTCCTTTATCACCTGAAAGGGGGCACGGGAGTCCGGGGTAGCACTGAGGAGACCACTACCGGGGTCACGAGGTTGAAAAATCTGGAGAAAGAGGGGAAACTTTGCTTCCCGGCGATTGCCGTGAATCAGGCTTTGACCAAACACCTTTTCGACAACAGATATGGAACTGGTCAGAGCGCCCTGGACGGAATCTTGAGGGCAACCAACATCCTCATTGCCGGAAGCTGCGCCGTCGTTTGCGGCTACGGATGGGTAGGGAGAGGGGTAGCCCGAAGGCTTCAGGGTATGGGTGCGCGGGTGATAGTGACCGAAATTTCCCCGACAAAGGCCCTGGAGGCTATGATGGACGGTTTTCAGGTGCTTCCCATCAATAAAGCTGCGGAATTTGGGGACATTTTTATAACCTGCACCGGAAACATAAAGGTGATCTCAGAGGCAGAATTTTTAAAGATGAAAGACGGCGCGATTCTGGCCAATGCCGGTCACTTCAATGTGGAAATAGACCTGCGCGCTTTAGAAAAGCTGAGCCCCTCCTCAAGGAAAATTTCCGAACTGATCCAGGAATTTTCTCTTAAAGACGGCAGACGCCTCTACCTTCTCGGGGAAGGCAGGCTGGTAAACCTCGTTTGCGGGGAAGGGCATCCCGCGGGTGTGATGGACTTGAGCTTTTCCAATCAGGCGCTTTGCCTTGAATACTTAATCAGAGAGGGGGCAAACCTGAACGCTAAGGTTTATCCCGTCCCGGAATTCATAGATCAGCAAGTATCCGCCTTGAAGCTGAAGGCTCTGGGAGTGAGAATTGATTCCCTGAAGCCGGAACAAGTTAAATACCTCTCCGGATACCTTGCGGAATAGTTCCTTCGCTCCCTTTGTTTGTTATTTTGAGGAGGGATAAAAATGGCTGTTGATCCTGTTTGTGGTATGGAAATAGACGAGAAAAAAGGGAAGTTTAAGCTCGAGTATAAGGGCCGCACCTATTATTTCTGCGCCCAGGGATGTCTGGTCGCTTTCTCCAAAGACCCTGAGAAATATCTGAAAAAGGAAATTGATGAGCCCAGGGCGCAATAAAGTCTCTATCTCCGGGATGCCCTGTACTTCATGTGCGCCCAGGATCGAGGAGGCAATCAAGAGCATTCCGAAAGTAAGAAGTCCTCTTGCGGAGGATGGTCTCCAGGATTAAGTGTAACCCTTTCTGGGCATTCATCTACAACGTCCTTGGCATTCCGATGGCTGCGGGTGCCCTTTGCCCTAATCTGGGAATACTTCTTAGCCCTATGGTTGCAGCCTTAGCGAGGCTTCAAGTTCCTTATTTGTTGTGACCAATTCCCCGCGCCTGTGCTCCTTCCGGGAATAAACCCCTTTCTTTCGTCCAGGCGAGCAGCTCCAGGCAAAACGAATATTCTCAAGCAGCCCATCGTCTAAAGGACAAAAAGGCGTGAATGGAGCTGGAGCATGCGTCGTTATCTTGCGAGCAAAAAGTGCATCTTCTGTCAAAGCGAGGATCACGTAGAGGAAGCTCTGGTCATTGCCAGAGGCCATAGCCTGGTGGTTTCCGTTTGCTCTCCTTATTGCCTTAGCAGGTTACAGGAGAGCCTGAAAAGCTATCGCCAGAGGAGGAGATTTTTAGCTTTTTTACCAGAGCCGGGCGCGGCAAATTATTGACCGCCAAAAAATCAAATGTCAGAATGAGGGGAGACTTGCTTGTTTAGCTTGGTGCCCGCGTGTCCAATAAAAATAATTCCGAGGGTCAGAACTCTTTTACCTTTGAGGAAATTGTCAAGAAATACGAGAGGCGCTTGTACTCTCTGGCATATCACTTTACCGGAAGCTACGAAAGGGCCGAAGAGCTTTCCCAGGAAGCCTTTCTCAAAGCTTATCTGGCGCTTCCCAACTTTCGTTACGAATCTCAGATTTTCACCTGGCTCTACCGTATTATGGTCAACCTGTGCATTGACGAGTCCCGAAAGAAGAAATTCCCCCACGTTCCTATTGAGGAAGTACAGGTTTCCGATGATTTTGACCCCGCTCGACAGGAGACCATCATGTTAGTCCGCGAGGCCCTGGGCAAGCTATCTCCGGTTCAACGCGCCTATATTGTGATGCATGACCTCGAGGGTTTTTCCTACAGGGAGATCTCCCAGGTTTTTAAATGCCCTTTGGGGACCGTGATGTCCCGGATCTCGGCCGCAAGGCAAAAGCTGAGAAGGATCATTGAAAAGGACTACCCCGATCTTATGGGGGAAGTGAGCTTAAAGTGAAAAGAAGCTGTCTTTCAAAGAGAATACTTAACGCTTTCCTTGATGGAGAGCTTGAAGGAGAGAAGGCAGAAAGGGTAAAGGCCCACTTAAAGGATTGCCCCCTCTGCCAGGAAGAGGTTCGCTCTTTAAAAACTGCCAAATTGCTGGTTTCTGAGCTTCCAGCTCCCGAAAAAAGCGAAATTTACTGGGAACAATACGAGAGGCACTTAATGGAACGCGTTTCCCTGAAAAAAGCGACCTTTGGCCTATCTCACCGGGCATTGAGGTATGCAGTAGTGGCCTTCGCCATGCTCCTTTTGTCAGTGGGGATAGTATCGGGAAGCGTTTCCCCCATTCGCCTGGAAATTTTTGCTAATGTTCCTGGTGCTTCAGTTTACATAGACGGGAAACTGGCCGGTATCACTCCCTGCCAGGAGACAGTATCCTCAGGCTACCACTCCCTTTCCTTGCATAAAGAAGGCTACCAGAACTGGGAGCACGAGGTCTTGGCGTCTTCCATTTCCCCAATGCGCGTGGAGGTCAGGCTCCTCCCCAGAGCTTTCACAGAGAACCCTCGGGAAATCCGTCAGTTCGCCTACGCCTCCTTCTCTCCTAATGGGGAAAACCTGGCGCTTCTGGGGTCGCGCCGAAATTTCGAGCAAGGGACTGGTGAGCTCTGGCTGTTCAATTTTGGCAGTAAAAGCCTTGCTAAGATTAAAGAGGGGATTGCTTGCGTCCGCCCTGCCTGGTCCCCTGATTCCAAAAGAGTAGCTTTCGTGTCCGCCGAGGCTGAAGGAGATTTCGTTTCCATATATGATCTGGACACGTTAATCACGCGCACCACCTCCCGTTTCGTGGGCATTTCCCAGGTTGCCTGGCTGGACAGAGAAAGAGTAGCGTTCATCTCCGGTGAACAGCCCAGCATTCTGATTTTTGAACTTCTCTCTTCTCGGACTTACTCAGTTCCTACTGCCCCGGTGGAAAGGTTTACCCCCTCACCGGACGGAAGCTGGATAGCTTATAATTCGGCGAAGGACGGAAAAATTTACCTTCTTCCGCTTGCGACCATGGTGAACTACGAGCTTCCCCTGAACGCGGGGGAGTATTTTGCCCTCAGCTGGTCCCCTTCCGGGAATTACCTGGCAATAGCTTCCAAAAGCGGTGCCTTCCTCTGGGATCTTCGTGAGGAAAGGGCCCTGACGATATCCCAGGGTGAAGTGTTCGAGCTTTCCTGGGCGAAGGACGATTTATTGTTGTATCTTTCCGTAAATGGTGAAGAGCGAGCGATTTTCTCTTTCCATCCGGCAGACAATGCCCCTGAGCTTTTATACAGTGATAGCTGGACGAAAGAGTCTTTGACAGCATCCCCGGATTCCTCATTTTATCTCTTCGCTTCAAACAATTCAGGATTTTTCCAGATCTACAGGCACAACTTCCTGAATCCTCAGGAAGGTACCTCTGCGCTTTTTCAGGGTAGCAGCATCAGCATCTCCTCCTCGCCTCAGGCAGCAGAAATATATCTTTCCGGAAAATACCTTGGGCGAACCCCTACCGTGTTAAGCGCACTTCCTGCCGGCTCCTACGAGTTCACATTAAAAAAAGAAAATTACGCTCAGTGGGTGCTCTACGTTCCTTTATCGGACGGGGAATTTAAGGAAGTCAGGGCCGTTTTAAATCCCCCGACCGGGCCCGTACCTCTCACTCGAACAGAAGGGGAAAAGAGGGAAGCGGCGCTTTCTTCGGACACCAGGTGGCTTGCGTACTCAGAAGGGCCTGAGGAGGATTCCTCTCTCTACATTCTGGATCTAAATACGCGCAATTTGAAGTATCTGGGCCCGGGCCGGCAGCCAGCATGGTCTCCAAGCGGAGAGGCACTCTATTTCACCAGGGGATTTGGCTATTCGGACATTTGGGTATACGACCTTGGAAACGGCCAATTCCACCAGCTCACCTTCAGCGGGGGAGCGCAGAGTCCTATTCTATCGCCTAAAGGTGGCTGGATTGCCTATCTTGCCGGGCTGGATCCCCGGTCCCTTTCTCTCTGGCTGATGAACGAGGACGGTTCCGACCAGAGGTTAATAGCTCAGGAAGAGGGAACGATTTTCAAATTTGCCTGGTCCCCGAACGGGAACGAAATTAATTACCTTGTTCATAAGTCGGGAATGGATTGGTCATACATCGTAAATTTACAGGGAGAGACTCGCCTGCTGCATTTCTCGGCCGGCCTCACTCTGGCTTCCTGGGACCCTGAGGGAAAATTCCTGGCCCTTGTTTCCTGGTCCGAGCTTGAAAGGGAACTCAGGATTTATTCCGCATCCAGCCTGGAGTTTTATTACAGCCAAAAAATTGAGCAGCCGGAGTTCCCAATCTTCTGGCGGAAGGGTAAAATACATTGGGCCCAAAAGGAAGGAGAACAATTGAGGATATATGGGATGGACATCCAGGAGGGAACTCCTGAGAGCGGTAATTCTTGGATCGGAGCCAGAATTCAGGGATATCTTCCGGAGCTAGATCAGGTTCTTATTTCTGCCTCCTGGACAGGCTACAGCCAGCTTTATCTCGTGACTCTTACGGCCCCATAAAGATGGCTTATAAGAAGAGGATCGTCAGCTGGAAGTCTCGACAATCGAATAGGAAAAGGCGCTCTTTCTGGAGCATTCTCGCTTATATACTTATAGGCACCCTCGGCCTGCTGATAATTGGTATGGGAGTTTTTCTATACACTCTTTATACCGTTCCTCTTCCCCAGGACCTGACCTTCAGTTTTTCCGAGTCTTCCAGTATCCTTGACCGGAACGGCAAACTTATTGCCACCTACTCTCCTTCCGAAAAGAGAATTTACAGGCCCCTCGCTGAAATCTCCCCCCACCTTCAAAAAGCGGTAATCGCCGTAGAGGACCACCGCTTCTATGAGCATTCCGGGATTGACCTGATCGGCATCGCCCGAGCTCTCTGGAATGATGTGATTTATGGTCAGATGGTGGAGGGTGCTTCCACTATAACCCAGCAGCTGGCCAGGGAGGCTTTCCTGACCAAGGAAGTGAGCGTGACCAGAAAGATCAAGGAGATTATGGTCGCCTTCAGGCTGGAACAAAAATACAGCAAGGAAGAGATTCTTGAGTATTACCTGAATGCTGTTTATTTCGGGCAAAACGCCTACGGCGCCGAGGCAGCAGCTTTAACTTATTTTGGCAAGCATGCCAGAGACCTTAACCTTGCCGAATCAGCGTGGCTGGCAGGAGTGATGAACGCTCCCTCTGTTCTTGGAAGCCCGGATAACCGCGAGCTCGCGAAGGAAAGACAAAAAGAGGTCCTCAACCGGATGAAAACCTACAGGTTTATAGACGAGAGCGAGTATGACGAAGCTTTGGCTACGGAGCTTTTTTTCTCTGAGTCGGCGATTAAATTGGAGTCTGAAGCGCCCTACTTTGTTGACCTGGTGCGGATGGAGCTGGAGGAGAAATATTCCACCAACCTGCTCTTGAAAGGGGGCTTGGTCATATACACCACCCTGGACCTGCAAATGCAGAGATGGGCGAACGAAGCTATGGACGAAGGATACAAGTACTGGGAGGACGAGGAAGTTCTTGATCCTGAGCTCAAGGATGAGAAGGGCGTGAAACAGCCCCAGGGAGCCCTGGTGGCCCTTGATCCCCGTACCGGTGATGTGCTGGCAATGGTTGGAGGCAGGGACTGGTACGAGACTAAGTACAACCGGGCACTTGCCCCGAGACAGCCGGGCTCTTCCTTCAAAATATTTGATTACACCGCGGCCATTGACAACAGGATTGTGACTCCGGCTACCGTTCTGGTTTCGGAGGAAATAGACATCAATGGGTGGAAGCCCACGGAATATACCGGTGATGTGGACCCGGGGGCGAAAAAGTTCTACGGGCCTCTTACGGTCAGGGAGGCTTTGAGGGTTTCTTCAAACGTTATTGCCATCAAAGTATCTCTTCAAGTAGGGCTGGACAGGATAATTGAGTACGCTCATAAGATGGGAGTGACGGCGGACATACCCCCATATCCTTCGATAGCGATAGGGGCCGCGGAGATTTCCCCCTTGGAAATGGCTCAGGCTTACGGGGTTCTTGCTAATTATGGCAAGTTAGCCCCGGCGACCGTAATCAGAAAAATTGTGGACCGCGAAGGCAACGTTCTGGAGGACAATCCTCCAAAACCCCAGCAGGTTATCAGTCCGGCCACAGCCTACGTGATGACCGACCTTTTCAAGAACGTTTATCGGAACACAAGAAGGGCTTACGTGGATGGTCTAATTGCTGCAGGGAAAACTGGCACCACGGACCGTTTTCAGGATGCCTGGTTTATCGGATATACCCCTGAGATCGTGGTTGCTGTCTGTAACGGCAACGATTCCCGGGACATTCCCTTCATCACAAGATACAACATTGGCGCCGGCATACCTGCAACACTCTGGCATTCCTTCATGATCAGGGCCAGGGAAGTCCTTGCTAACGAAGACTGGATAACTCCCCAAGGAGTAGTGCGCAAGGACGGTGAGATCTTTCTTGCGGGAACTGAAAATATGGCCACTTCAACTCCTACTGTCAACATCACCCAGACTCCTTCCTGGATCACTCAGACCCCATCATGGATGATTCCACCCTCGCCCACGCAAACTCTTACCCCTTCATCTACTATCAGCCCCACGCCTACGTTCACTCCTACTTTGCCACCGCCGTCTCCCACATTAACTCCCTCTTTTTCACCGACACCCTCTCCCTCTCCACCTCCCCCGATTCAAACCTCAACACCTCCCGAATGATCCCGGGAGATAAAATAAACATTTAAAATTAGGAGGATTTATGAAAGCAATTGTAAAGACAAAACCAGAACCAGGGGCCGAGCTCCTGGATGTCCCTGAGCCGATAATCGCCCCTGACGAAGTGCTCATCAAAATCAGGGCTACTTCCATCTGTGGCACCGATGTCCATATTTACAAATGGGACCCCTGGGCCCAGGGAAGAATTGGACCGAAGAGATTGCCCCAGATCCTTGGCCATGAAGTGGCCGGGGAGGTTGTGCAGGTGGGGTCTCACGTCACCAGGATAAAGGTTGGAGATTATATCTCCGCAGAGACCCACATTTATGACCCCGGAGATCTGACAGCTCTTTTGGGGCAAAGGCACCTCGGCGAGCATATGAAGATCCTGGGAGTGGATTGCGATGGGGCTTTTGCCGAATACATAGCAGTTCCTGAGAGAGTATGCTGGATCAATGACCCAGCTCTTCCCCCTGAGATCGCCACTATTCAAGAACCCCTGGGAAACGCTGTTTATGCTGTGCTTGGTGAGGACAACGATGTGGCGGGAAAAAGCATGGTGATTTTTGGAGACGGACCGGCCGGCATACTCTCAGTGGGAGTAGCGCGAGTTTGTGGTGCAACTCAAATCTTCCTCATTGGCCGGTCACCTATCACCCTCGAAGTGGGAAAGAAAATGGGTGCCGATCATATCCTGAGCCTGGAAATGACGCCCGAAGATAGGATTTCCTATATTCTGGACCACACCCGCGGGAATGGAGCTGACATCGTTTTGGAGATGGCTGGAAGCCCTCAGGCTGTATCAGAGGGTTTCCAGGTCTTGAGAAAAGCAGGGAGATTTACAGCTTTTGGAGTGCTCTCGAGTTCCGAAACGACTTTAGACTACAACAATTATTTAGTCTTCAAAGGAGCCACGGTTTATGGGATTAACGGCCGTAAAATTTTTGACACCTGGTATCGAGCCTCGAACTTCCTTTCCTCCGGGAGGCTGGATCTCTCGCCCGTGATTACACGTCTCATGCCTCTTGAAGATTTTGAGAAGGGCTTCCAGGCTGTGATCACACGACCAAGAAGCTGTTTAAAGGTAGTATTATTCCCGGATAAAAATGAGCTGGAGAAGGCTGAGAAAAGGAGGGCAAGCGATGTACGGTAAAATCAAGGACTATCTAATTGGAGAGCTAAAGAGCACGAGAGAGCAGGGACTTTACAAAGAGGAAAGAATTATTAAATCCCCTCAGGGGGCTCCGATTATTGTTTCTTACCCGGAAAACGAACCCCCAAAAGAAGTGCTTAACTTTTGCGCCAACAATTATTTGGGCCTTTCCAGTCATCCCAAGCTGATAGAGGCTGCGAGTAAGGGCCTGGAAGAAAGAGGATACGGCATGTCCTCGGTCCGTTTTATCTGTGGCACTCAAGATATTCATAGAGAACTGGAGAGAAAGCTCTCCGCATTTTTGGGCGCAGAGGACACCATACTTTACTCCTCCTGTTTTGATGCCAACGGCGGCCTGTTCGAAACCTTGATGAAGGAAGAGGACGCCATCATTACGGACAGGCTCAATCATGCCTCCATAATTGATGGCATAAGGCTTTCCAAAGCGCAAAGGTTCATCTTTGAGCATGGGGATATGGCTGATTTAGAAAGAAAGCTCCAGGAAGCTCAAGGCGCCAGATTCCGCATGGTCGGAACCGACGGTGTCTTTTCCATGGATGGGGACATCGCTAAGCTGAACGAAATCTGCGATCTGGCAGAAAAATATGACGCACTGGTGATGGTTGACGACTCCCATGCCACAGGTGTTCTGGGAAAAACAGGAAGGGGAACCCCCGAGTACTATGGAGTTACGGACAGGGTAGATATAATCACTACCACTTTGGGGAAAGCTCTCGGTGGAGCATCTGGGGGGTGCACCTCCGGTCGTAAGGAAATAATAGAATTGCTCCGGCAACGCTCACGACCCTACCTTTTCTCCAACACCTTGCCTCCCGTAATCGTCTCCGCTGCCCTGTGCGCGGTTGACCTGATCTCAGAGAGCACGACATTAAGGGACAAGCTGGAGGCGAACACTAAATATTTCCGCAAGCAGATGACTGACGCCGGTTTCGATATCAAGCCCGGCGTCCACCCCATCGTTCCCATAATGCTATACAATGCCAGGCTGGCTCAGGACTTCGCCCGTGACCTTTTCCTGGAGGGCATTTACGTTACCGGCTTCTACTACCCGGTAGTCCCTAAGGGCGAGGCCAGAATACGGGTGCAACTTTCTGCTGCTCACGAAAAGGAGCACCTGGATAGGGCCATCGAGGCCTTCGTGAAAGTGGGTAGAAAATTCCATATCCTGGGCAAGGAGAAGGAAGAAATCCTTCAGATGTATGGACTATAGGTAAAGCGCAAATGCGCCGCCAGTACCGGTTCTGGATTTTTTGTCTTTTTTTGATCTTCGTTTTCCTCTCCCGGGGATTATTTCTGGCGGTTCCTTCGGATAAAGTTTTTGACGAGGTCCATTACGTAAAGGCAGCCTCCTTCTATCTAACGGGACAGGAGGACCCTAACTGGGAGCACCCCCCAATGGGTAAGATGTTCATTGCCCTGGGCATGTACCTTTTTGGGGACAACCCCATCGGTTGGAGGTTCTTCCCTTACATTTTCGGTTGCCTTTCCGCCCTGCTGGTTTTTTTGATCGCGAGGGCGCTGAAACTGGGATTCACAAGCTCCATTATCGCGGGATTCCTCTTTTCCTGGGATTACCTGGCCTTCGTTCAGGGGAGAATGGCCATGCTCGATGTCTTCGTGGCTTTTTTTATTCTTCTATCTTTGTGGGGTGCTGCACGGTTTTACAGAAGTCGATCCAGGGCGGACTTCTTTATAACCCTCGTGGCTTTAGGGCTGGCTTTAGCGTCCAAATGGTCCGCACTCTATCCGGCTGTCCTTCTGGCCGTTTTCTTTCTTTTTTTCAGGCCATTTTTTAGTGGAAAAAGGGGCTTTAAGTTTTTCCTGGCCAACCTTCTCCTGGTTGGCCTTTGTTCCCTCATTGTAGTTGGCGGCATTTACATTTTCTCTTACGTTTATTACTTTTCCTTCGGGCACAGCTTTTCCGACTTTGTAAAGTTCCACAAGGACGCCTTTGCCTGGCACACCAGACCAAACATAGAGCACCCTTACGCTTCCCAGTGGTGGACCTGGCCCTTGATGCTCAAGGGAGTCTGGTATTACTACAAAACCACTCCGGAGGGCTTCACGGAAGGAATTCTGGCTATCGGAAACCCCTTCCTCTGGTATCTGGGAGGAATAACCCTGCTCCTTTTCCTAATCAGCCTCCCCTTCTGGGTGAAGAAAAGCTACAGGATAGCCCCAGCTTTCAACCTGCTGGGTTACGGAAGCAACTTTCTTCCCTGGATAACCTCAAGCAAGGGAGGTTTTATTTTTTACATGCTTCCCGCTATACCCTTTTACGCCCTTTCGCTTGCCTTTCTGCTTGAGAGGATGTGGAAATCGAAGGTGGGAAGGAAGTTTGGCTGGGCAGTGGTGCTTCTTACCTTTTTAGCTTTCGCCCTCTTCTATCCCCTTTTAACGGGTCTCCCCGTTTACCAGGAGAGTTTTTTAAGGAACCTCTGGAGCGGGAACTTTTTCAGATTTTGAAGCTTCTTAGGAGCTTAAGCCCCGAGGCTAAATTTTTACAGTGAGGGGTGCCCTGGATAAATAATTAAAGCCTTACATAATAATCTAAATCCATTTCCCAACCCTAAAGTCTTTCCGGGATCGTGGTTCAGCCCGGGACCAAATACAGCTCGAGATCAAGTAGCATTTATTTGCCCTGGGACCAGGCTAATTCCGGCACGGTCCCGGTCCTCACAAAATACCTCCACGGGCTGGAAAATATAGGAAGCAAGATCTTATCGGGTTATGGCTCGGTTTCCTGGCCTACCTGGTTGGGCAAACCATTTATCGGTTATGTGGTCAACCAGAGTCAATCCCCCTATTGGAGCATCCTCGCTAGAAACACGGAGGTCTGAGCCCTCGTGGCCGGATCGTTGAACTGGATGTTGTAATCCCCGGTGTCTATAGGGGGAGCGATTTGTGGATAATCGGGGAAAATTAGTAATCCGTGGACGATGGCTGCTCCCACGTATTCATAGAACCAATCCTCTGGCCCAAGGAACCTGAACAGATCAGGCGAAACCCGGAGCAAAATGCGAGTAGTGGAGGGAGGCGCAGTAGGGCTCCATCCCCTGGCCCTCACGAGCACCGTGAGCACTTCGGCCATGGTAATTTTCCCCTCCGGCCTGAAGTTGCCGTCCGGATACCCGATCATCAAGCCCTGCTTAAAGGCCGATTCGATGTATCCGCAGGCCCAGTGGCTTAAGGGGACGTCAGGAAAAGCCTGGCCGGTGGGATTCTCGGGGCTTAAGCCTAAAGAAAGTAGAATCATTTTGGAAAACTCGGCTCTGGTGACGGAGTTTTCCGGGCGGAAAAGGTTGTCCGGGTAGCCGATGATGATTCTTGATTCTGCCAATTTCATGATCTCATGAAAGCCCCAGTAATCGGGGAGGACATCTGGGAAGACGATGAAGAAGCTGCCGCTTTGATCCTCGTCCAGGATGACCCTTTCCAGGGTGGTTACCCAGGAAACTTTGAGCAAGGCATTGCGGGTTATGCTGCTTGCGGAGATTTTCCAGCTAAAAGGCTCCATGGTGTTAGAGGTTCCAAGCAAATCCCAGCTCTTGCCGCTATCCAGGGAGAGGTAAACCTCCACCTCGTTGGGGAGTCTGGGGGAATTGCTGATTGACCACTTTACAGAGTAGGTTTCACCCGCCAATAATATCTCTCCCCCTCCGGGTATAGGAGATTAATCGTCGGCCCAGAAGGCGTAGAGGTTGGCGTAGGCGTAGGAGTAGGGGATGGGCTGGGTGGAAAATAGGGTAGAGCGTAGAAAGCGAGCTCGCCATCGTTCTCCCTGCCGAATCCCACCTGGAACTTTTCGTAGCGCCCTATGGCCACCATAAAGGAAAGATAGTGCGGCAAACTCTCTTTTTTCACTGCAAGCTGAGTCTCCGGTGCTCCCCACCCTCCAGCCTCGCTCTGGCTGTAGTTAGAACCCGCCAGGATGGAGTATTCCATGGGCGTCACTCCCGGGTTGTAGCAGGTGAAAACGAGCTTCTTTGCGTCGATGTCCACTTCCACTTTCCCCAGACCCTGGACATCCAGGATTGGGATCAATCCTTGAGGGAGCGGAGGGACAATGGCCAGAGCAGGAAAGGAGAGACTGAAGACCAAGATCGTTGCCAGAAGAAAACACAACCACCTTTTCATTTTGCACCTCCTTAGAATTTACCCCGCAATTTATATTGATTATAGAAGGGGAAGCCCAAATAAAATAAAAACAAAAAAGCCTAAAGGCAAAGGGCTGAAAGCTCTGCCTTTTAAGTTTTTCCTTCTCCCGGCAGCCCTTTCCTCTAAAGCTTTAATTTCAGATTTCCACTTCCTGACCCGGCTCAAGTATTAAGGCGCGACTCTTCGTTTCCGCTTCCAGCTTCTTTCTGAAGGCATCGGGGTCCTGCTGAATCAAGGGGAAAGTGTTGTAGTGAATGGGAATTACGATCTCCGGCTCTACGAGCTTGGCTGCCTCCGCGGCCTCCTCTGGTCCCATAGTGTAGTGGCCCCCGATGGGAAGAAAGGCACAGAAGATCTTCCCCTCGTTTTTGAATAAAGCCATGTCAGAAAAGAGCGCTGTGTCTCCTGCATGATAGAAGAGACGATCGAAAAACTTGATGAGAAAGCCACCTGGGTTGCCCAAATTCGTACCATCCGGTGCTACGGAACTGTGCAAAGCTGGTACCAGCTTTACCCATCCAAAGGGCATAGTAACCTTACCACCCAGATTCATATCCAATGCCTCTGCGCCTTTGTTGCGGCAATACTGCGCTAATTCGAATATCCCCACCACCGGAGCTTTAGTTTTCATCGATAGCGGAACAGCCTCGCCCAGGTGATCGCCGTGGCCATGGGTGACCAAAATGTAGGTGGGATAAAAGGACGCCGGTATGGGGCCTTGAGGATAAAAGGGATCAATGGCCACGGTCTGCTCCTCCTGGGATAAAGAGCAAAAGGCATGTCCCCAAAACTTCACTCTCGTCTTTTCCATTTACTTGGCCTCCCTTCCTATCACTAATTTGAGAGGGTCTACTTCTTCTCTCAGCACTCTAAGCTCCTCCTCCGTAGGGGGAGGTGTAGTTTCCACCTTCTTTACGATTAGCTCAAACCCTGTATTTTGCTCAACATCCTCCAATGTGTATCCGGGGTGGATGGATTCCACCATCATTCTCTTAGTCTCCTCATCGTACCCCATGACCGCCAGGTTGGTAATCACCTTGTAAGGGCCTGTGCCCGGGGATAAGCCAGCGCGCTCGCGGGCTCCTGGACCATCGAGATAACCGGGCGTGGTAATGAAGTCAACTTTTGGGACGAAGCGCCTGGGACTCTGAGGAGTGACCACGATGGTCCTCCAGGCTAAAGAGCCGAAGTCATTGGCGCCACCGCTCCCTGGGAACCTCACTTTGGGATGGCGGTAATCGGTGCCGATCATCGTGGAGTTCAAATTTCCGTACATGTCGATCTGCGCTCCTCCAAGGAAGCAATAGTCAATCATGCCTCTTTGGAGGGACTCCATCACCTCTCCCATGGAAGCGGTGTAAATTGCTTTATACATCGTCCGGGAATCTCCCACGGAGATGGGCATGGTAGGCAAAAGCGGAGCTATTCCTCCGGCCTCAAAAAGAATTATCAAATTTGGGGAGTGAAGCCTCTGCGCAAGCATAGCCACAGCACAGGGGATGCCCGTTCCCACCGATACCGTAGCACCATCCTCCAGATACCTGGAGGCCACGCAGATCATCAGCTCCATCGGGTTGTAGTTCATTCTAATTCCCTCCCTCTCGGTCGATTAAGAACTCCAGCCGGCGCAGCTTTTGCATTTTTTGAAGTCCCCCGCAGAGCTCTAAATACTCCTCGAAGCTCTTTGTCCCAAAGATGTACTTTTCTAAGAATTGTCTGTAGGTCTCCGGGTCCTCCTCAGCCTGCAACCATTCTGTTAGGTGCTCCTCGTCCGAGTAATACTCGTAGGGCATATTTCCCGGGTAGCTGCCATAAGGGACCTCAATTACCGCGTCCACCAGGTAATAGGGGATGGTGTTTTTCTTGGGATCGTTCCGGAAGGACTCTGTGGGCACCAGCCTCTCGCAGGTTATAACTACCCTTTTCGCTGCTCGGGCCAACTCCACATCGGAAACAAGTATTCCCTTAATATCGCTGTTCCCATAGATGTCCGCTTCGTGCACGTGAATTACTGCTACATCAGGAAAAAGAGCGGGGACAGCCAGATATTTTTTGCCGGTAAAAGGACAGGTTATCTCCCTGGCTCCACTGTAGGTCGCGGTATCAGTTCCTAACATGTCCCGAACAGGGATAAAGGAAACCCCCATCGCCGCAGCTTTCAGCCTCCAGGTCATGGCGGCGTTGGTCCACTCCGTGCATTCCACCTCTCCACTCTCGAAGTATTTTCTGGTCATTTTGGGGATACCGCGAGCCTCCAGGCCAATCACATAAGCGATGTCACACCTGTTAAAGCACTTGCCTGCAGCGAGGATCTGACAATCGTGCGTTGCCGTATGCCCGGCGAAACCCAGATTCTTTTTCCCCTTCCTGACGATCTCATGGAGAACCGCTGTGGGAATCCGGACTCCGCCGAACCCACCAATGGCGATATAATCCCCGTCATTGATCAAGGCGCTCACAACCTCTTTGACGGTTGTGACTTTGTTCACCATCTTCTTGGGCTTCTGACGGAAAAACTCGCGCAAGCGATCGGGGTCAATTTCGGTGAAAATTCTCCCTTGTCCGTCCATGTTTCCTCCTTTATAAGGAATGGATTTAATTTATTTTAACGCAGAAGCTCTCTTGAAGCATAAATTTCAGCTCTGAATAGCAGGCGAGGCATTTGCAGGAACCATCACTTTCAGAGCTCTGGGAACAGTTTCCAACTCCAGAGGCAGTTTGGAGAGGAAATCGCCGTCTGCGATTGACTCTAAACCCTCTTCTCCCGATATTCGAACCCTGGAGGCGTTGAAGATTTCCACAGCCGGATGAGTGACATGGGTGCCTTTAAAAACCCTGGGGAAGGTGCGGATAAAATCCAGTTTCCCTAATTCTTTTACCAGACAGATAGTAAAAAGGCCGTCATCCAGCTTAGCAGATGGAGCAAGGTACATGCCGCCTCCATAATAGGGGGCGTTGGCCACCCCCACCATCATGGCCTTCCCTTCCCAGATTTTTCCATCGTATTCCAGGCGGAAAAAGCGGGCTTTGAATCTGACCAATGTCACAAATACAGAGAGAGTATAGACGAAACCTCCCTTTAGCCAGCGCAATTTAGTGGCCAAACTGTTTACCTCGGCATCGAACCCCGCTCCGGCAACGTTTACGAAATATTCGCCATTCGATGTTCTTCCCACATCTACCGCTCTGGGGACCCCATTTTTCAACACCTCACAAGCCTCCATGGGGTTATGGGATATACCTAATCCCTGGGCGTAATCGTTCCCCCTCCCTAAAGGAAGAATTCCCATCACAGCGTTAGTTCCCACCAAAGCTCTGGCGACCAACCTGCTGGTCCCGTCACCGCCACCAGCCACGATCAATTCATAACCTTCCTTGATGGCCTGAGTAGCTATTTGCGGAGGGTCTTCCGGGCTCGGGGAAATCTCTATGCGGTAGTCGATATCAAGCTGCTTGAGTTTAGCTTCCACTTCAGGCAGAAGTTTCAAAGCCTGCCCTCTTCTGGCAGCAGGGTTGACAATTAAAAAGGTTTTCATGCGAGATTCTTCTCCTTCGCCAGCGATGTTTTTTGAATTATCCTTGCAATTGATCTAATTGACAAGAGAATCCTGCTTACTTAAACTTCAAAAGAATGGAAGGGAATGCTTGCAGAAAAAGGATATTAACTGGCGATCGGGCTTCAGGCAATTTGCACTTAGGGCATTACGTTGGTTCAATCGTTAACCGCTTGAGGCTTCAGGAGATTTATGACTGTTACTATATGATTGCCGACCTGCACGCTCTGACCACTCATTATGAAAATCCGGAATTCATAAGGGAGAGTGCAAAAAGTATTTTCGTCGATTACCTTTCAGTGGGCCTCGACCCTCACAAAAGCACCCTCTTTATTCAATCCTCTGTTCCTGAGCACTCCGAGCTCTATCTGGTTTTTCAGATGCTTGTAACCATATCGCGGGCGCAGCGAATTCCCACGCTCAAAGATAAGCTTGAGGATCTGCACCTGGAGGAAAGCCTGGCTTCCCTGGGTCTCCTCGGTTATCCCGTGCTCCAGGCGGCCGACATCCTCCTCTACAAAGCTGACCTGGTCCCCGTAGGGGAAGACCAGCTTTCCCACATTGAGCTCACCAGGGAAATCGCCCGCCGGTTCAATTTCCTCTACGGCCAAACATTTCCGGAACCGGAAGCGCTGCTTTCCGAGATCTCACGCTTGCCTGGAATCGATGGAAACAAGAAGATGAGCAAGAGCCTGGGCAACGATATTCCCCTCTCCGCCTCTCAAGGTGAGGTTCAGGAGAAGGTGAAAGCCATGTTCACCGATCCGGCCAAAGTCAGGAAAAACGATCCGGGGCACCCCGAGATTTGCACAGTCTTTGCCTTCCAAAAGGCGTTCAATAAAGACAACGCCCTCTCAATCGAGACCGCATGCAAAAACGGCCAACTCGGCTGCGTGGCCGATAAAGAGAACCTTGCTTCCATTCTTAACAGCTTTCTGGAGCCAATCAGATTGAGGAGGAAGGAATTGCTCAGGAACCCTCGCTATGTGCAGGAGATTGTGGACCTGGGCACGGAGAAAGCCCGAAACTTTGCTGCGGCTACCATGGCCGAGGTGAGGGAAAGGGTTAAAATTGGCCCAGGCCTGTTCTGATTTTTTTTCGCTTTATTGCACGTTTGGGGAAAATTGAGGATAAAATCTTTATGGGAACATGTCAGAAATTGTAAGCAAACTTGATCAATGGCTTAAAACAGCAAGGGATAGGGACGCTTCGGATTTGTACATCAAGGCTTATGCGTCTCCGGTCATGCGCATTTATACTCAGTTCCACCCCTTGGAGGAATCTCCTCTTTCCCCCGAGGAAACAGAGGAGCTGGCTTTTGCTATAATGAGCCCTGAGCAAAGGGAAAGGTTCCGGAGGTATTTGCAGGTCAATCTGGCTTACTGGAAACCAGAAGTGGGCAGGTTCAGGGTGAATATTTACAGGCAGAAGGAGACCATCGCCTGCGTTTTCCGCACGGTAAAGGACGAGATCCCCTCGTTCGAGGAGTTGCGCCTCCCGGAAATTTTGAAACCCCTCGCTCTCGAAAAAAAGGGCTTGGTCTTGATCACAGGAGCGGCGGGCATGGGAAAGTCTACCACGCTGGCGTGCGTCATCGATTACCGAAACAGGAGCTTGCAGGGTCATATTATTACCCTGGAAGACCCGATTGAATACCTTCACCACGACAAAAAATCTCTGGTCAGTCAGCGTGAAATTTCCCTTGATGCCATTTCCTTCTCCATGGGCTTAAAGGATGCGCTCAGGCAGACTCCGGATGTGATCATCATCGGGGAGATTCGGGACTATGAGACCGTTAAGGCAGCCCTGCACTTTTCAGAAACCGGCCACCTGGTTTTTGGAACTCTTCATTCCACGAACGCCGTTGCTGCCCTAGAAAGACTGGTCTCCTTCTTTCCTCCGACAACCCAGAACCAGGCTTATGCTGAGATTTCCTTGAACCTCAGGGCGGTTATCTCTCAGGTTTTGATCCCCAGGGTGGACGGAAACGGAATGATTCTGGCTTGCGAGATCCTGGTCAACTCTCCTTACGTTCGGGATTTGATAAGGAACGGCAACCTAACAGAAATTCCCGCTGCCGTCAGAAAAGGAGCTTTCGATGGCATGCAGACTTTCGACCAGGCTATTTACCAGCTTTTCGAGCAGAAACTTATCTCGGAAGAGGACGCCATCGCCTTCTCTCAGTCCCCCAACGAGATGAAGTTGCGGATGAAGGGCCTGTACGGAAAGGAGTACTGATTGGCTGCGCGAAAGAGGATCGGTGAAATTCTTGTTGAACTTGGGTACCTGACGCACGAGCAGCTGGAGAAAGCCCTGGAGGTTGTCCAGGCTACCAGGGCCTCGCGACCTCATTCTCGTGAGCTTTTAGGGAAAATGCTCATTAACATGGGCTTTATCACCGAGGAGCAGCTCGCGCAAGCAATCGCCAGACAGTGGAACATATCATTTGTGGACTTGAACATCACTGATTTGTCTCTGGAAGTGGCACGAACAGTGCCAGAGGATGTCTGCCGCAGGTACAAGCTAATTCCTGTGGGAAAAGAGGGTGACAAGCTCTTCCTGGCCATGGCCGATCCCCTGGATGTCTACGCCATTGACCATGTTCGCCTGATCACGGGTTTTGTGGTGGAACCAAGGGTAGCCACCGAGAGTTCCATTCAAGCAGCCATTGACAAGATTTTCGGGGTGGAAAAATCCGTCAAGGAAGCTCTGGAACAAATAGAGGAGCTGCCTGGTGCCCAGTCTCCTCAGGAAGAAGAAATCGCGATCGAGGAACTCCGGGAAATAGCCGACCAGGCCCCCATCGTGCGTCTGGTGAATCTTGTCATCACTCAGGCTGTGCGAGAAAGAGCGACGGACATCCACATTGAACCTCGAAAATCGGATATCGCCGTTCGCTATAGGGTGGACGGTCTTCTTCACAATGCCAGGCTTGTTCCCAGGCACCTTCACCCGGCAATCACTTCCCGACTGAAAATTATGTCCTCCATGAACATCGCGGAGCGACGCATTCCCCAGGACGGCAGAATACCCTTAAACGTGGACGGAAAAGAGATCGACCTCAGGGTTTCCACCCTGCCTACCATATTCGGAGAGAAGGTGGTAATGAGGATTCTCGACAAGTCCAGCACCCTTCTTTCCCTCTCTCAGTTGGGCTTCCAGCACGACCCACAGGTTGTTTTTGAAAAGATAATCAATCAGCCCTACGGCATGATTTTGATAACCGGGCCCACCGGTTCTGGAAAGACTACCACCCTTTACGCCATTTTGCGACAGCTGAACTCCCCGGAAAAAAACCTGATTACCGTTGAGGACCCGGTGGAGTATCAACTCACCGGGGTAAGTCAGATACAGATTAACCCCAAGGCTGGCCTGACCTTCGCGAATTCCCTGCGTTCCATTCTTCGCCAGGACCCGGATATCATTATGGTCGGTGAAATACGGGATTCGGAGACAGCAGATATAGCGATCAACGCTGCTTTGACCGGCCACCTGGTCCTTTCTACTCTGCACACTAACGATGCCCCTTCTGCTGTAACCAGGCTCGTCGATATGGGAATCGAGCCATTCCTTATCGCCTCATCCCTGATCGGCGTCACAGCCCAGAGGTTGGTGAGGAAAATTTGCCCTCATTGCAAGGTGGAGTACACTCCTCACGTTGAGTCTTTGAGTCTTTTGGGACTTGATATTCCTAAAAATGCGCAGATAAAGTTATACAGAGGACAGGGATGCGATAAATGTCAGGGGAAAGGTTACTTAGGAAGAACTGCCCTTCAGGAGGTTATGGTGGTCGACGAGCCCGTAAAGAACCTGATTTTGGAGAGGGCCTCCTCGATGCAAATTAAGGAGCAAGCGAGGAATAACGGCATGAGAACTTTGCTGGAGGACGGTTGGGATAAAGTCCTGGAGGGGATAACCACAGTGGAGGAGGTGTTAAGGGTGGTAGCCACCGCCCAAATCTGAAATGGAATTAGTTGACCTGTTGCGATTGACATTGGAAAAAGGGGCTTCTGACCTTCACCTCACTGTCGGTCGCCCCCCTGTTTTGCGCATCAACGGGATCCTGCATCCTCAAAGTGACCTTCCTGTTTTGACCAGAGAGGAAATTGCCCGGGTCGTTTTAAACAGCCTCACAGACGAGCAGAGAGCAAAATTCGAGGCCAAATGGGAGCTGGACTTTTCCACGAGCGTTCCCGAGCTCGCGCGCTTCAGGGCCAATATTTATAAGCAAAGGGGGTCAATCAGCGCTGCTTTGAGGTGTATCCCTTACGAGATTCCCAAGCTCGAGGAGTTAGGATTGCCCAAGTCCGTCGGCAAGCTGGCGCACAAACAGCAAGGCCTCATCCTCGTGACCGGGCCCACTGGCGCTGGGAAGTCCACTACCCTTGCTGCCATGATTGACATTATTAACCAGACGAGATCCTGCCACATCATCACCATTGAGGACCCCATCGAGTTTCTGCACAAGCACAAGAAAGCAATCGTCAACCAGAGAGAAGTAGGGTCAGACACTCACTCCTTTGCTGAGGCCCTGAGATCCGCCCTGAGGGAGGACCCGGACGTGATACTGGTTGGAGAAATGCGCGACCTGGAAACAATAGCCATCGCTTTGACCGCTGCTGAGACCGGGCACCTGGTTCTGGCCACACTGCACACCAATTCTGCATCCCAGGCGATAGACAGGATTATTGATTCCTTCCCTGCCCACCAGCAAGGGCAAATCCGCCTTCAGGTGGCGACCACCGTTGAGGGCATCATTTCCCAGAGGCTGCTTCCCACGGCAGATGGCTTGCGAAGAGTGGTAGCAGCAGAAGTAATGATAGCCACTCCCGCTATCAGGAACATGATCCGGGACGGAAAAAACTATCAGATTCCCTCCGCCATTCAGATGGGAGGAGAGTTGGGCATGCAGACGATGGACACGGCCCTGAAAGAGCTGTTCAAACTTAACTACGTAACTTACGATGAAGCTGTCAAGTACGTTACTGACCTTGACGATTTCAACCGCTTCGCCCGCCCCGAGGCCTTAAGGTCTAAGTTCACGGTGAAATAACTGTGCCTCAGTTCGAGTATCAGGCAAGAGATTCCAAAGGAGCCCTGGTAAAAGGAGCCCTGGAAGCTCCAGACTCCAGAGCTGCGGCCTCCAGGCTGCGCGGTTCAGGACTGACCGTCTTGACCCTCGCCCAAAAAAGGATTCCCTTTGGCGTCTCCCTGGGAAAGTTGAGCCTGATGCGCCAGAAAATTAACACAAAGGACCTCGCGCTTTTCACCCGTCAATTTTCCACCATGCTGCGCTCCGGGATTTCCGCGGTCAGGTGTTTTTCCGTCCTTGAGGAACAGACGAGAAATGCCCGCTTCAAGGAAGTGATTGGCACTTTGAGGCGAGACCTCGAGGCCGGAACGAGCTTATCGGTGAGCATGGCGCGCTTTCCTGATGTTTTTTCCACCCTGTACCAGAACATGGTTGCCGCCGGAGAAGTGGGAGGGAACCTGGAGGAGGCCCTGGACAGGTTAGCGACCTTCAGCGAGAAGGATATTGCCCTGAAAGGGAAGATCAAAAACGCCCTCACTTACCCGGTCATCCTCCTTGTTCTGGCAGTGGGAGTCGTGATTCTGCTGGTAACGGCAGTTCTTCCCACTTTCACCAGTATGCTTTACGAGCTGGAAGTTCCCATCCCTCTGCCTACCAGGATCACCATCGCCGTCTCCAATGTTCTCACCGGGTATTGGTACATTTTGATTTTGATAGTTGTTGGTGGTCTCTGGCTTCTGCGGCGCTATATTAGAAAGCCCCAAGGAAAAACTAACTGGGACAGATTCCTGATGAAATTGCCCGTTTTTGGCCCTCTCACGCAAAAGACCGCTATTTCCAGGTTCACCCGAACGCTGGCTACCCTTTTGCAATCTGGAGTGCCCCTGCTTCAGGCGCTGGATGTGGCCTCAAGGGCAGTGGATAACGCCGTTTTCGGCTTGGAAATTCAGCGCATAGCCGATGGCGTCAGAGAGGGGAACAGGATGGGGGCGCTTATGGCTCAATCAGAGCTCTTTCCTCCCATTGTGGTGCAGATGACCACGGCAGGGGAGGAGTCTGGAGCTCTTGAGGACCTTTTGACTAAGGTCTCCGGTTTTTACGAGCAGGAGGTGGAGTACGCGGTCGCCAATCTCACCGCTACCATTGAGCCCGTGATGTTAATTTTTATGGGAGGCATAGTGGGGTTCATCCTCATATCGCTTTTCCTTCCTTATTTTGCCCTTCTGGGTGGCATTAAGTAGCCATGAGGACTTGTTCCTTGAAATTGTGGGGCGTTTATGCTATAATTCATGCCTATCATAAGGAGAGGGAAAGTCCAGAGTGAGAATTTTTGGGACAAAAACAAATTTAGTTGGCCTGGACGTCGGGTCTTACTCAATAAAGGCAGTAAGCTTTTCGCTGTCAGGGTCCCGCCCGCGCCTGGATAATTTTTTATACCTGCCAACTCCTGCTGAGAGCTATGTTGACGGTTCTATAGTCCTTGCAGACGTCATTGCGGAAAACATCCGGTCTAACTGGAAAAAGTCTTTTAACATCAAGAAGATTGCCCTGGCGGTGTCTCCCCAGCACGCCACGCTGAAACAGCTCTGGGTTGACATTTCAAGCGGCGCGCCGATTGAGGAAGTGATCAAATGGGAGCTGGAGAAATACCTTCCTCTCCCTGTTGAAGAGATGATGCTAAACCATCAAATTTTGAACCAGGAAGAGAACCAGGTAGAGGTAATAGCTGGCGCTTCTCCCATGCACCAGATTGACAGCATGCTGCGCATGTGTAGGCTGGCCAGACTTAACCCTCAGACAATTGAAATCCCTTTCCTTTCCCTTTTCCGCCTGTTTATGGCCGCGGAAAAGCCGCTCAAATCTAAAGCGGCCTACTTTCTGATTGACATAGGGGCTTCTCAGACCATGCTCATTTTTGTGGCCGACGGCATGCTCAGTTTTCTGCGTTCAATTCCCATTGCCGGCAACTCTTTCACGCAGGCCATTGCCAGGGGCTTGAACCTGAAGTTTGAGGAAGCAGAATCGCTCAAGCTCACCAAGGCTACGCTCAACCCCGAGGAGGCTACAGAGGAACCCTATAATTACATCCTCAAAGCCCTGGAGCCCGTTTTGAAAGAATTTGTGCAGGAGCTTCAGCGCTCCATTGACTTTTATCAAAGTCGATCCAGTTCCGCTCTCGAGCTGAAGGTCCTGCTATCCGGCGGAGGAAGCCTGATTAAAGGGTTCTCCGAATTTTTGTCCGGGGCTCTGGGCGTCGAGGTCTCCCTGTGGCGACCTCTTGAGCCAATCGCCTCCCCGGAGACGCCGGGGCTCAACGAGGTGCTTCCCTCGCTTAATCTGGCCGCGGGGCTGGCACTGAAATCGATGGAAAAAGTGGTCCTGGGCGATCTCTACAACAAGATGAGTATCTCCCTTTTGAGTTAGAGTAAAAAATGGTCCGTTTAGATATAAACTTACTGCCGCCAAAACGGGGTGCTCTTACCAGGGAAGAGCGGGGCCTTGTTTTGGGTTTGGTCTTTTTTGTCCTATTTTTAATCCTGATCTACCTGGCGTTGAACACCATGGCCGTGTACACCCAGGGAGAACTGGAGCAGGTGCAGAAGGAGCTCCAGCTTTTCGCCCCTCTGGAAAAACAGGCGAAAGAGCTGGAATCCATGGAGAAGCAGATTAGAAATCAAGAATTGTACCTGAGTGGCCTGCTTAATAAGCTCAATGACTGGCATGCCTTTATGACTGATCTGGCTCGTCATGTTCCCACCAAAGTTTCCCTCTCCAGCTTATCGGTGGATAGGGAAGGAAAGGTGTCCATGAAGGGGAACGCTCCCTCTTTGCTCGACGTCTCCCGCTTTTATTTTTCCCTTACCGGGTCAAATTTCCTTGAGAACATTTCCATAAACTCCGTTACGCCCCAGAGCAACGAATGGGTTTTTGAATTCTCCTGCTCGGTCAGGAGGGCTACGCCATGAAAAGGCGGACAATTTTAATCGTTGTCATTGTTATCTTATTTTTGGTGGTCGGCTACCTCGCCTACTCCCTATTCTATGCCCCACTGTGGCAGCAGAACGCAGAGCTCAGGGATAAATTAGAGAAGGAATCCGTCCGCTTACGCACCCTTGCTGAGCTTTATCACTACACGCCCCTTTTAGATGTCAGAAAGGATCTTTATCAGGAAAGACTTGATTTGCTGAACAAAGTGCTGGCAGTTGATACCGAAACCCCCACTTTCCTCGTCCAGCTGGAGCAGGTTGCCAGGAATCAGGGAGTGACCATAGTGAGCATCTCCAACCCCTCAGCTCCAGCTCAGGCTAACGGCGACAACATCTCTACCTTTCAGATGACGGTGAGCGGCGATTATTTCAGGGTCCTTTCCTTTCTCAGGGCCCTGTATTATTTCCCACGAGTTTTAGACGTCGCCGCCCTTTCCATAGAAGGAGGGGCGGAGGTCACAGCCAAGCTCGATTGTTCTATTTATCTTATGCCGGGAGGGGGAAATGAGCCCTAAGAAGGTTAGAAAGGCCCGAAGGAAACTGAGGATTTCCACCCTCCTGCTCATTCTGGCTTTTCTTGTGGTAGGCATTTTCGCGCTTATAGTTTACTCGGACCCACACCTTATGGACCCCATAAACGAGGTAATCTGGGGGCTGAGGCCCGCAGTAGAGCCCTCCAGAGAGGATATTTTGCGGTGGACCAGGGTCCCAACTTTCAACGCCGAAATTAACGATTCCATCAAGATGAGATTCGTCCCGGTGCCCCCGTTGGAAGTTCCCATAACCGAAATGGGGAAAGCTAACCCCTTTATAGCGGTTTCCCCATAATTCCCGGATGAAAGGAGGGAGAGGAGGTTTAATGCAGATAATAAGGAAGAAATGGCTACCGGTGCTGGTCTTGATGTTAATCACCCTGATACTTGTTTCCTGTGCTCAGGGCCCCACTACTCAGGTTGCCCCAACACCTGGCAAGCCGCCTGCCAAAACGAAGGTAACGAGCGAGGATCTGATGCTCGTGGATCAATTGATGCTCAACCGCAAATTTGAGGAGGCCGTCTCCAAAATCCAGGAACTACAGCAAATTGAGCCCGGGAACCCCGCGCTCGATGAGAAGCTGAGACAGGCCGCAGGGGAATGGAAATTTTCCGAAGCCCAGAACCTCATGGCCGTTGGAACTTATGGCGAAGCGGTAAAGAAGATAAAGTCGGCGCTCGATTTGATCCCTGGAGACCAGAGGATGCTTTATGCCCTGGACGAGGCTTACCTTCAGCTGGGCATGCAGTATCTCGCTTATCTGGATGCCGAGAAAGCGCGGGAGGCCTTGAGTTCCGTGCAGTATGACCAGAACCTGAAGATGCAAGCTCAATCGCTTCTTACCACATATGTTCCTGCGGTGGAGTACACCAAGCAGGGATACGAAGCCTTGACCAACGGCAACTACACCATGGCGCTGGGATACTTCAAAGCAGCCCTTCAACTTAAGCCAGGACTGGAACAAGCAGCGAACGGCCAGAAGGCTGCCGAAGCCATGGCTCAGGCTAAACCCCAACCTACTCCCGGCTATACTCCAGGTCCGGGCCCTACTCCTCAACCTCCAGGCGAGGGACCAGTTTCCCCCGGGGCTACCCCCACTCCCACCGAGGAAGTTTCCACCTGGGAAAAACCGGAAGCTCCCTCGGGAGTTCAGGATTGGTCCAATTTTAAGAGTTGGATGGAGAATGAGATCAACCGCTGGATGAGCGGTTCCTCGATAAATGAGAATCCCCTCTTGGGATATCAGAGCCTAAGCCTGAACGAGGACCCTCAGGCTTACAACTACCTTTCGGAATCGGACTTCGCCAATACCCTGTATCTTTCGGCGATCAAAATTTATGGGGAGAGGGCGCTATACATCGCCAGCGAAATCCCCAGGCTCTTCCCTCTTCCTTTAATGACCGATCCTGCCTACCAGGTGACACAAAAGAGGATCGGCCGTTTAAATCGCGCTGTGGAATTCATCTCCGAGGGAATTAACGGGCTGAAAGCTCCCACCATATTTAAAGACACCCACAACGAGCTACTCGACCTGATAAATGAGGAAAAGAGGGTTTTGAATTCCTTATGGTACGGTGCGGCTTTCCCACCTTCAGGAGTGGGGGATCTTTCTGGCATGTCCCAGGCTTATGTGGACGCCTTTGACAAGGCTCAGGCTAAAACTTTATCCGTTCCCTTTTCTGAGCTTCCCAAATGGGCACAATTGAAGAAGTACTACATCGAGACCGGCCTCTATGCCTATATGCTGAACGAGGTGGCCAGGGATTTTGAGGATATGTTGCCTTTACCCCGCGTGCAAGGTCCGGGAATACCGGTCTTTTCTCCTGCGCAGACAGTGGGAGGAATAACAGTTCAATTAAAGGCTGATAATTCCGCGCCAAAAGTAGGGGATACTGTCAAACTCACTCTTTATGCCAGAAATACTACTTCCACTACTATTGGTGCTTATGTTTATGTATCGTTGCCCTCCGGAGCTGCGTTAATTGATTCAGGGGGTGGAGCCTATAAAGTTGCAGGAAACGAGCCGTTGATTGTCTGGGAGAATTGGCAGCTACCCCCAGTCGATACCACTACTACTCCTACGGAAAATACGAAAGAGTTCCGTGTGCAAATTACCGATGAAGCTTTCGGGAAAACTCTCACTTTTAAAACCTGGTTAGACTTAGCTCAGCAACACGCCTCCTCTTCCTATAACTCTTCTGGGCCCATCAGTGCCAGGATATCGGTTTCCCCCTCTAATCCCACTCCCGGTTCCGAATTGGGATTTACGGTCACCGTGGTCAACGGCGGTGGCGACAAAGCAAACCTTGATATCACCGTTCCAGTTCCCCCAAACACTACGCTTGTGGATATGGGAACACCTGTGGGAGTTTTGACCTCTTACGGCGGGCTTCAGGCCTTAAAGTGGACAGGACAAGCTATCGATGCCGGGCAAACGCTGGAATTTAAATTCAAAGTGAAACTTTCGCTGTCAGCTCCTTTAGGAGTGAGTGTTGGAACCTATGCCCTAATTAATGCTTCAATATTTGGCCAAGCCCAGAGCGGGACCTCTAACCCTGTTGCTCTACCATGGGTGTACTTCCAGAGCATCCTGCGCCTGGATGTGGAAGCAGACAAGGGGGCGGTGAACCCTAAGGAGCCCGTGACTTTTAAGATTACTGCTGAAAACACTACACAAACCACCACCGAATATATAACGATCGTATTGCCTATCCCCGGAAATACCCAGCTTCTAACCTGGACCAGCTCTCCTGCACAATTAATGGTTAACGGAACTAAGGCTTTGATTTGGCCCTATGGCCCGAATAAAGGTACTCCTGGGCTTTGCCTTGCAGCAGGAACGACATGGGAAGTTTTCTGCACAATGATAGCACCATCTGGAGGACCAATTTCTATCTCGCCCTTTGCCTATTACCACGGTTCCCCTAAAGATAGCGATACTTTGACTTGCACTGTTTCTAATAGCGATTCCGGTGTCCCAATTAGTACTCCAGACTCATACTACGGCCCTACTACCTTGAAAATTACTGCCAGCACGGGAACGCCAGTTCCTGGAAGCTTCATCACCTACACTGCCCAGGTCACTAACCTGAGCAACATCTCTCAGGTCTTTTCCTTGAAAACCACTGTTCCCACCAATACCATTCTGGTAGATCCTGGAGAGGCAATCTTTGGACAGGACGACAAAGAAAATCAGTATCTGTTTTGGCCTGCTCAGACGGTATTTGGAAACTCCACCCGGACGCTTACCTTTAAAGTGATGGTGCCCGGGACTTCCTCTGGGACTATTAGCACTAAGGGGACTTTTGATTTAGGCACTACCATTCAGCTTGGCACCCTCACGGTTCTAGAAGCTTCCGGTGGTAACCTTGCTACCAGTTATAGCTTCCAGACGTCTTCAATCTCGGCGATCGCCAGTGGGGCCGGAAAAGCACCCTTAGAAACTCCTCAGAGCCAGATTAGCCTTTCTGTGGGAACCGGAGCGGAACCCAATTACCGTTCCGTACTGGATGAAGTCATCAGGTTGGTAAGGTACGCCGAGCAACTTCACAGGAACCTGAATTCCATTCAGGTTCCTTCAGATTTGAGCCAGCAGACCGCAGACAATCTTAAGGCCGCAACGGACGAGTTAGCCAGTGTCCTCTACTGGGTGCCAATTAAATGGGCAGAGCTTTCCCAGCTTCCCTACGAGTACTTCGTGGGATATCCGAAGTATAGCTCTGGCAATGTTGATGGCCCCAACGCGCAGAGCTTATTTGACCCGGTGACTGGTATAGTGAAAAAAGATGTAACATCCTTCCTTACACTTTCCTCCGACCTGGCATACTCTTTCGGCACGCCGGAGACCTGGAAGGACATGATAGAATGGTTGCGGGCGCAATTGTTGGAGCGCCTTGCGGAATTGGGATACAGGTAGAAAGGGGAGAGCGATGAAAAAGCTGTTAATCTTGATCGTCGTTTTAGCCCTCCTTCCGCTTTTACCGGCGAGGGCTGAGAATCAATTTCCTTATCTGGCCGTGAACGCCACAGAGAGGTTAACCGTAGCGGATGTCGTCTCCCCTCGTTATTCTCCGGACGGTTCCTATATTGCCTTTATCGCTAAAGGGCCCAACAACACGATCGTCTATTCTGACCCGGATGGTTCCAACCAGAGGCAGATCGTCTTTATCCCCAATCCTATCTGGTCTCTAAATTTCAGCCCTGACGGTTCCAAGCTGATTTTGATTGTGGCCACCACCGGGAAGGAAACCGGGACAGTATATACAGATGTCGTCACCGTGGGGACTGATGGAAAGAGCCCTAAATTCCTCACGAACAGCACGAACTACAATTCAGACCCCATGTACCTCCCTGATAGCAGGATTGCTTTCACCTCTCAGAGCAACGGCGTTTACACCGTCTGGGTGATGAATCAGGACGGCTCATCCCAAAAGATGTGGATTAATCCTGGATTGGAGCCGATTATGCTTGGGATTTCCCCGGTTCGCGAAGAGGTTCTCTTCATGGGCAAGCCTTCCGGTTCCTCCATCTATCAACTCTTCCTCTGCGATCTTTCCGGAGGAAACGTGCGCCAGATCACCAATTTCCCCGGAGGAGCCCGAGCTGGGACCTTTTCTCCAGATGGAGGAAGGATTGCCTTCGTGGGCGGGGAAGAGGGGAAGCAGACCATAGCCATAGTAGACAGGGATGGGGCCAACCAGTACAGCCTGGCGAATTTGGAAACCTCCCTCTGGCGGCCCACCTGGTCTCCGGATGGTCAATTCATAGTTTTCCCCGCTCTGGATAAAGAAGCTGGCAAATATAGAATTTACTCGGTTCTGCCTGACGGGAACGACCTGCGGGCGATTTCTCCGGATTTCCTCCCCTCGGTTACCTCCCAGGTGCAGTGGAAGCCGGGCGATTACGAGGTGATCTTCCTGGCTCAGGGAGATGGAGGGAGCAACAATCTCTGGAAGATGCAGCTTCAGAAGATCGTGCCTCAACCACCCCCTCCACAGCCTCCAACTCCTCCAACTCCTACTCCCACCGAGGAGCCCTCTCCTGTCAATGCCGCATTTTCGGACATCGCTGGCCACTGGGCGGAAAAGAACATCGCCCAGCTGAAAGAGATGGGAATTGTTCAGGGTTTTCCTGATGGCACTTACCGGCCTAACGACACCTTAAAGAGGGTGGAATTTGCCGCTTTCCTCCTCCGGGCCCTGGGCTATCCACAAGTAACGGACATTGCCCCTTTCTACCAGGATCTTCCTTCCACTCATTGGGGTTTTGGCACGGTTCAGGCCCTGGTTCTGAAAAAGATAATCGCCAGGGACACCAATTTCTACCCGGAGGACAACATCACCCGCCTGGAGATCGTGCAGTGGGAAGTAAGAGCCCTGGGACTTGAGGGGGATACAACCTACCGCTCTATTCCGAATTTACCCTTCTCTGATCTTGACAGCTTGACCGATCTGGAAAAGAAGTATGTGGCCACAGCTTTCGAGTTGAAATTGATCACGGGCTATCCCGACGGAACATTAAGGCCTTACGGCTTTGCCACACGCGCCGAGGCCACAGCCCTCTTGTTCCGACTCTTAGAAAACCTGAAATAACTAAAGAAGCAAAGCTGATGCATTATGGAAGGCTGTTTTTGGCCTTCCATAATGTTTTATGGCCCGAATTATATGCAATCTAAAAAAGCTTTCTTAATTATGCTTGCCTAAACGCCTCCAATATCGGGCGGTCTCCGGCGCAATGGCTTGAAAAAGCGGCTTTCTGGAGACCCTATTTTTGCCCCTTTTCCAAATCTACCTGGGCCTCGCTTCTCAAGCTTTAAAAACGAACCAGGTATCTCAACTAAACCTCAGCGCAGCATAAAAACAGGCACGTACTCTGGAGAGCTTCTGGGGAACGCCTTTTTCAAAAGAGGCAATTGCCTGAAGTGAGAATATTCCCGAGAAAGGCTGAACTGCCTGAAAGAATCCTCCCGCTTTCAGGTCCTCAGGATTTTTCCTCCTCCAGCGGAAGTCTGAAGGAAATTTTGAACCCCTCGCCCTCTTTGCTCTCTGCCGAGATCGTTCCTCCGTGCTTTTCCACGATCAAACGAGAAAGGTACAAACCCAAACCTGTCCCGGACATGGGCTTGAGCTTGAGGGAATCTGGTCGATAGAACCTTTCAAAGAGGGATACTTACCATCAATTTCATTGACACTCCTGACGGCAAGATAAAAAAGATAATTGTCCAGGTGAAGAGCGGTCATATCGACCAGAGCCATATTGCTACCCTAAAAGGGGATATAGAGCGTGAAGGCGCGGTAATCGGGGCATTTATTACCTTGCACCCACCGACAGCGCCCATGCGTGAAGAGGCAATAACAGCGCGTTTTTACGAGCCTGAATTTTTCCCCGGCAAGCGCTATCAAAAGTTGCAAATCATCACTATTGAAGAACTCTTGAACGGCAAACAGCTTGAATACCCCCGAATGGGGCCAGAAGTTACATTTAAGGAAGCGGAGAAAAGAAAAAGGCAAAATACCGGAGCAGATGAAGTTAGAGTAAGTAGAACATTCCGGGGCCTTCTGGCAAAATTCTTTTCCCTGTGAGGTGAGAGATGATACTGGAAGAGCTAAAGGGCAAAAGTGGGATGAAAGTACGACAAAAGTACGACAAAAGTAGGACAAAAGTAGGGCAAATAGGCTCGCTTTTGGGGGTTTTACTAACAGGGAGGGAAGTTTTTTTATAGGAACCTATAAAAGGTGCGACCTGAGGGTGAATTGGAGGGAGATGTTTATAAAATGAGCGCAATGAAAAGAAAAAAAAGAGGAGAGCCAGGAGAGGGAGGCATCTCCTCTTAGAACAAAAGGAGCACTAACGAATTATAGCGCAAAAGAATTTTTAAAAAAAGAAGCTTGCTCTAATACAAGAAAAGAGAGCATAATTCTCTTTTCCTACCTGTGGATTTTTCCACAGGTGTTTTGAGGTTTTATCGCACTTAGAAGCTCTTTTTCTCCCTATTAGTGAAAAGGAGGGCTTTGAGGAGAAGGCTTTTAGGAAGGGGTTTTCGCTTCTTTTCCTTTTAAGGGCTTTTAAGAGTGAAAAGGTAGTCATCGTAAGCTCTGGCTCTTTCTACCCAGTTATACTTAGAACTCCAACGCTTTAAAGTCGGTATGCTTTTGGTATGCTTTTGGCTCACTTGAGCTAAAGACCTATCAGGTCCTAAATCCCTGTAGATAACATATGCCTGATAAGCCCGTGATGACTCATTAGGCAATCTATCCCATTCACTCATTCTCTTTCTCCTCTAACTCAAAAAGTTCTTTATACAACTCTGAAAACCACCGAAAATATTAGTACATGGTCTTTGGTGGTTCTCGGTGTTGCTTTTGCGGTAGCTTGTTTCGTTAGCGGCGTTCTGGCGGGTAAAACTCTTGCTGTTTGAGTTGGTGCACCGGGCGGCAAAAAACCCGTAGGCAGTGGTCTGAGCATACATATCGGCAAACTGCTGTACAGAAAGGTTGGGAATGAGGTTGTCACGGAAGGCAAGAAGCTGGGTATGCAAACTGCTACCTTGTGCCTCTTTCTCAAATGCCTGGATAATCCGGTCGCGAATCGTGTGCGCCAGCCGGGCCAGGCGCACGGCAAGCTCCCTGGGTGTGCCGACTCTTTTAGCCGTGTGAGCCAGGAAACTGTCCAGTAGCCCCGCAACAGCCTGAACTCCATCCTTATCCCGCTTTATTTTACCGTCTTTGGTTGTTATTCCCAGACGCGCCGATAGGCGAATATCTCCATCTCCATCCACATACCACCGGAACTCCAGGTAATCGGTCAAAACAAGGTTGGTGAGGGAAGTAAGGTAACGCTGTAGCTGTGGGGATTTCTCAGCCTCATCAAGGCTTTTGCCAATATCTTTGGCTTCAACATGGCTAATGGTGGTTAAGCCTTTCATCACAGTAAAGTCGGGCGCACCGCACTCTATGCGACGTGGATCATTGATAGCTTCTACGCCGTCGGCAAGGCTCTCAATCAGCGCTTTGAGCGCCGGGCGATAACTTTGCTCGGTGGCTATGCCACAAGCCAGTTCCTTTTCAAGAGCTCGTATATACTCGTGCACTGGCTTCAAATCAGCGGCCAATAAACTAAACCTCCAAGCCCCTGATTACTTTCAACTCGGGAAGTGGATAATGCTCCACATTGTTGGTTAACAGAGGAGCACCAATCTGCAAAGCGGTCGCCGCAATAATAGAGTCGGCGATACCTACGGTCACTCCTTTTGAACGGAGTGCCCCAGCATTCTACCTGCCCGCCGGGCAATAGGTACATCAACAGCAACCGAGATAAGACCGTCAAGAAACGTGTTAGTTGCTTCCTCTTCGCCAGCTTTCATTCCCTGGTATATCTCAAGGTGGGTAAGGGCGCTTATCGCTAGAAGCCCTTCCCCGGCCCAGTGCTCAAGCAGCCTCCGGGCATAGTCGCGCCGCCTCAGAAAATCAATAACAATGTCGCTATCCAGAAGACAGGAGATTCCCTTTACGCCGCTACTTTGCAATGGCGCCTCCCAAGCGTTCTAAACATTTTCTATCTGCTTCCCTGATACCGCGAACATATGCTGTGGAATCCTCAGGAGTTGCCAGGTCGGGATGGCTCTCATCCTTCCAAGCGCCGAACCCTTTCTCCAGCGCTATCTTCTGCTTGCGGTAAGTCAGGTAGTGCTCAAGCGCCTCGGTGAAAAAGGAACTCACCTCTCCCCGGGACACGATAGAACGAATCTCTCCGGCAAGTTCCTTGGGCAATGTCACAGATACTTTTTCTGTTTTCCCTCTTCTGCCCATTCACTTCCTCCCTTCGCAAGATGAATTATAGTTTGTTAATGATCTACCAATAGTCTTACATGTCAAATCCTTGTAGATGCTGGTGAGCTTTTGCTTTCCTTTTAAGGGGGATTTCTGAACTCGGTAGAGCAAGGGCAAAAGTGTATGGAAAGTGTATCACTTTTAAGCCTATTTCTTTGCCTGGGTGATAGGGGCAGGGCACGGTTAACTCTCCACGGCCGTCAATTTTTAAGAGCGGGGTGGCAGTTTTGCATGTGCGCACGCGTTATTTTTAAAATCAAAACCTTTATGAAGTATGACAACAAAAGAGGAAAAAAGCCTATACATTTATGCCTTCCTTCCCTTTCAGGTGGCCTTATAGAGGCTATTTGACCCCTATCTTGAGGAGATTTTCACTTTCCAGGGGAGTTTTACCAGGGGATCCTCCAGTTCAGGCTTACAATCAAGGGAGCTTTTCTACCAGGGGATCCCGCTGGAATTATACTGGAAGCTCATATTATTTTCCATTTTAACTGGATTTAGCAAGGCTCCCAGGCTCTAAGGGCTACGGGAGCGCCTGGCGAAACCTTTTCCCTGAATGCTCTATAAGGCTAAGTCCCTCACACAAGAAAGTGATTTTTCCTGAAATTCACGGGAACCAGGGACGGGAGCGCCTTTGCTTCCCTTTTCAGGGACTTTTGGGAGTTTTGTAACGCTATAAAAAAGGGCAAAAAGCAAGGAATGGTGCGAGAAGTAAGTTTTGGGACTTTTGGGACTCAATAGAGAGGGCTCAAGCGGAAGCCGAGGTTAGGGATGTTGCCATGATTGCTAAGGCTGCGGGCAATTAGAAGCGGGAGAGCAGGGGGAGAAAGAAGGTCAAAAAATGAATGACCGGTAACCTCCTCCCTGTGGTATCCTAAGATTTCCTCGCTGGCTTTGTTGAAGGAAATAACCCTCCCCTCTCTATCAATGCTGATTGTCATTGCCTGAGGATTATCTAAAAGGAGCTGGCTCCATCTTCTCTCATAGTCTAATATTGCCTGATCCCTGGCTTTGATTTCCCTGACCATCTCTTTCAGGCCCCTGGCCAGGCTCTCAATTTCTTCAGGGCCCTTGACTTCCAGCGCTACTTCCTCCCCCTTCGCTAAGACGCGAGCCCTCCTCTCGAGCTCCCTTAAGGGCCTGAGGGAATTGGAATTGATCCAGAAGATGAGGGCCAAAAGCAATAGAGTGGAACCGGAAACAGCAAGTACCGCCTTCCAGGCCATGTTGCGAACGGGCTCTATAACCTCCGTCCAGTCCTCCTTGACCACCAGTCCCCAATTTGGGCCTGAGATGTGCCTGTAGGAGGCAAGGATGGGAACCCCCCTGTAATCTGTGGCTTTCCCAGTGCCAGATTGACCCTTCACCGCCATTCTCATGGGAGTGACCACCCCCTGGGGCTCGGGGAAATACAAGGGAGTTTCCGCTTCCTCTTGGAAGCGGAGCGTACTTAAAGCGGTAATCCTTTCTCCTTCCTTTTTCCCCAGAGGGCATTCTCCGGAACGGGATTCCTCGCGAGGAAAATTGAGAAGCACCCTGGTCTCCTCACTCAAATTGAAAATCAAACCTACTTTTCCCGAGAGCGTTCCCCCCATTTCTAAAACATCAGCGGCAAGAACCAGGAGCTGCATTTGGGATTTACTGAAATTGAAGGTAAAAAAAAACGGCCCAGCTTGGGTGAGCTCCCTTAAGGGTAGATCCTCGGCGGAAAGTGAGACAGGGCCGGAAAAGATGATCCCTCTGTCTTTGGAAAAAAGAAACATGGAGTAGGCCCCCAATTCCGAGGATAGCTTTTGAGCAAAGGTGGCAATTATTTGCGGATCGAGCTCCGGGTGACTGAAGAAGTCTCTGATAATTGGGTCTGCCGAGAGGGTGACCAGAAAATCTCGCCTCGTCCCCCACCAGTCCTCCAGGTGAAGGGCGATCAGGTCAGCAGAGGTGGAGATATAATCCGCCCACTCGTCTTCCAGCTCAGGCGCGAGAACAAGCCAGATCAAAAGCTGACTGCCAATCAATCCGAGAAATGAGACCAGTATTACTATCAGGGCGAATCTACCTGTAATTGAGCGGTAGATTTTTTGAAAGGCTGATTTTGCTTTAGACGCTCTTATTTCTTTAAACACCAAACTAAAATCACTTTTGAATACCCCTTATTCTCTGCCAGGCCCCTGCGCCCACATGCTTAATTGGGAAAACCAGGACCAAAGAAGCAATCGGCTAGGGATTTCAATTTCACCCTTCCTATATTTATTCTGAAGCCCATTTACGGCTCTCTTTTTCCTTCTAAACTGAGTTAGGGCACCATATTTAGCTAAAGCAAGGCGCCAACTGTTATAATTATAACATATAATTATAAAAAATAAAACATAATTATAAAAAAGGCCAGAAAAGAAAGAAAATGCTCCTTTTGCAAAAAACTCCCCTGATATTCACCATGCAGGGACTATTTTCCGGATTGAGGCTCCTTATGAATTCCGGGACACAACAGAAAGAGCACACAGAGCCCCAAAAAGAAAGCCCTCTTCGCCCCAAGTCCTCATCCACCTCGAGCGAAGAGGGCCCAAAATTACTGTTCACCATTTTTCAAAGCATCTGTCTGCGCTTCAGGAAATAAACCGCCGCGCCCCCAATTAGTACCGAGATCCCCAGGACAACCCAGAAGGCCAGCGGGTGGTCTGAGAGGGGCAGACCGACGTTCATACCGTAGAAGGAAGCGATCATTGTGGGCAGGGCCACGACGATGGTCACCGAGGTCAGGAATTTCATCACGATGTTCAGGTTGTTGGAGATGATGGAGGCGAAAGCGTCCATCATGCCGCTCAAGATGTTGCTGTAGGTTTCGCTCATTTCGATGGCCTGTTTGTTTTCGATGATCACATCCTCCAAAAGGTTCTGATCCTCCTCATACATTTTCAGGACCTGAGTGGCTGTGGTCGCCTCCGGCGTCCGGGAAAGCTGAGAGCGGAGGAGTCTCTCAAAAACGATCTCGTTGGCTCTGAGGGAAGTGGTGAAGTAAACCAAGCTCTTCTCCAGGTTAAGCAGTCTTGTGAGCTCCTCGTTTCTCATGGATTTCTGGAGTTGACTTTCTATTTCGTCCGATTTCTGGTCAATTAATCTGAGGTATTTCAGGTACTGGACCGCGGTTTTAAAGAGGATCTGAAGGACGAAGCGAGTTCTTTTAGCTGTGTGGCATGTAGCTGGCTTTGCAGTTTCAAATTCCTTCAAGACCTCGCTTTCCATAAGCGAAACTGTAACGATGGTGTTCTCCGTGGCCACTATGCCCAATGGGATGGCGTCGCAGATGAAGTTTCCGTCGGTCGGCCGAATAATAGGGGTCTTAATGAGGATTATGACCTGTCCCTCGTCGGTCTCGATTCGGGGTCGCTCCTCCTCGTCCAGAGCGGCCTTCAGGAAGTCAGAGTTGATCTTCGTCTCCTCCGAGACCCGGGCGATTTCCTCTTCTGTGGGGTTTGTCATGTTGATCCAGGCGTTTCTTTCTCGTAGGTCGGAAACTGGAATCAGTTCTCCGCCAACGGTGCGCATTGCTTTGATCATTTTCTTGTCTCCTTTCCAAAGTTTTAGGGCAAATTTCTAACGGACAAAACAACTTCGCTTTCAGAGAGGACCAAAGCAGCGCCATCGGGAAAAAATCAGATAATCCATCTGAACGGGCAAAGACAATAGGAAGCGCGCCGCTTAGGGAACCCTGAAAGGGAAGCGGGCAAAGGTTTACTACCCTCACTATCCATCGTCTTCACCTGCCTTTATGTTGGATTTATTTTGCTTATTATATGCCTTTGAATGCTATAGGCAATAACCAGGAAGCCATTTGGAGGCTATTTTTAAAAAATTTTTTGAAAAAATGAGATTCGATTAATCCTGAGTCTCTAAGATTACCCCACCCCCTAAGACTTCCTGATTGCGGAAGAGCACCAATGCCTGCCCCGGCGTGATAGCAAACTGAGGTTCTTTAAAAACCACTTTCAATTTATTTTCCTCAGATCTTTCCACCATGGCCGGAGCCTCCCTATGCCCGTAGCGGATCTTCGCTTTTGCCCAGAAAGGAAATTCAGGAGGGGGCCCAACTACCCAATTGATCTCTCCGGCGATTAGAACCTTCTTTTCCGCCTCCTCCTTTTTCCCCACGATCAGAGCGTTTCCCTGAAAATCCTGCCTGAGGACGTAGAAGGGCCCTCCGGGAAGCCTGATCCCCCGGCGCTGGCCAATGGTGTAAGCATAGAGACCCTCGTGAGTACCGATGACCTTCCCTGAGGCATCAATGATCGGCCCCGGGCGCAAAGGAAAACCAAACTGCTCTAAAAATTCCTGGAGCTTTCTCCCCTTAGGAAGAAAACAGAGGTCCTGGCTCTCTTTTGCCTCAGCCACTTCCCAACCTAGAGCCCTGGTTTTCTCGTAGACCTCCTGCTTACGCCAATCGCCCAGAGGGAAAAGCACGTGGGGAAGGTTCCTCTGGTTCAGGCGGTAAAGCATATAGCTCTGGTCCTTGTGCTCGTCCTTTCCCTTAAGCAGGCGGAAGGCTCCGTGCTCGGCATCATAGAGCACGCGAGCGTAGTGCCCGGTTGCCAGGTGGCTGAACCCGTTTCCCAGGGCGTACTCTAAAAGGAAGCCGAACTTGATCTGCTCATTGCAGACTGTGCAGGGATTGGGGGTGAACCCTTGTTTCAGATTCTCCAGGAAGTTCCCGACGACCTTTTCCCGGAAGACCGCCTGCGCATCCACGCGGTGAAAGGGAATGCCTATCTTCTTTGCTACTTCTCTGGCCCTTATTTCGGCATCCCTTGAGCAGCAGCGGGAGTTCGGGCAAAAAAACATAAAAGCCCCTTCCACCTCCACTCCCTTTTCCTTGAGGAGGTAGCCGGCAAAGGAGCTATCCACGCCCCCGCTCATGGCCAGAAGCACCTTTTTTAAAATTGGGGACAGTCCCCATTTTTTCTCTTGCATTTTGGTGCCTATCTTCGGCTTTGGGAGTCCCCTGTAAAAAATAGGGACAGTCCCCATTTTTTCAGTCTCCCTATTTTCTCATTTTCTGGAACAAAGCGCCTAACTTCGACCTGTAGATCCCCCTGATTGTCTCCTCCGCTTCCTTCAAGGGCTTCGATGGGATCAAATCCGGTATCTCTTCCGCGCTTAGACCTGATTGAAAAAGAATCCGCGCACTCCCCTCGATCATTTTAAAGAGAGCTCTTTCCACTTCCTCCTTTTCCAATCCGAACGATTGCCCCAGCTTGCTCAACTCCTCCAACTGGAACCAGAAATAGGTAGGTCCCATAGCCGTGAGGATGGCGTAAGCCTCAAGCTGATTTTCCGGGACCTCGGGACATTCCCCCAAGGCGCTCAGCCAGGACGAGATCTCCTCTTTTTCCTCCTTTGAGAAAACCTCCGAGAAGGTAACCGGGTTAAAGCCCTGGCCGATTATGGACGGAGCATTGGGAATGATGCGCACGATCCTCAAAAATCCCAAAAGCGCTTGCGAAATCATGGAAATCGTGATTCCAGGAGCTGGAGAGAAAACCACGGCGCTACTCCTCAGGCTCTCCTTCCCTTCGCTTGCAACTTGAAGGAGTGAGGCAGGAGGGACAGCCAAAAAAACATAGTCCGCAGAAAAAGCTCTGGAGTTATCTTGTAAGCTGACATTAATTGCGGGAAATAGAGCCTTCAGCTTTTCCAGGGCCTCCCCGTTTACATCGCTCACGGTGACCTCTTCAGGAAAAACTCCGGCCTGCTTTAAACCTCCCAATAGGATGCGCGCCAGGCGCCCTCCTCCAACTAAACCCAAGGATTTTTGCATAGCCCCCTCCTGATTTTTCTCAATAATATGATACTTTGCTGCATTTTCTATTTGCTAATACAGGTCGAGGGAGGCCTGTTTTCGGGCAACGCTCTCCATCCAGACGAAAAGGCTGAGCCCCAGCGCCAGGTAAATACTTCCAATTAAGATCTCCAGCCCTAATTGAGCCAGCACCGAGGAAATTTGTGCTCCCTGGATTAAAGCTCGTGCCGCTTCCAGGCCGTGAGTGAGCGGCAGCACCTGCCCGATCAGACGAAGAAACTCCGGAAGATAGGAAACGGGGAAATTCACTCCGCAGAACACGATAAACAGAGCGTAGACAGAATTCATAAGGAGGTTCACGTCGCGCATCACCAGGCCCAGGGCAGAAAATATCGTGCCAAAAGAGAGCATGGAGAAGACCACAGAGAAAATTGAAAGCACTAAGCCTCCCCAATTTGCTGAGGCGAAATCCACTCCGAAAAACAGGCGCGCGTAAATCAACCCCATGAGCACCCCAAAAAGAGAGTCCAGAACATGCATGAAGGAACGGCCGAGAAATACCAGAAGCTTTGGCGTAGGTGTGCCAATGACGAACTTCAGCGTCCCGGAGTAGCGCTCCTGGCGGAAGCTGGAAATTAGACCCCAGATGCTTCCCACGGAAACCAGGCGGAACGCGTTGCCCACAGCCGCAAATTGTGCCCTTTCCGGACCCATAAAAAACAGGGCTATGAAAACAAAGAAGGTGAACTCGAACATTGGCTGAATTACCTGAAGCATGATGAAAGCTCTGGGCTCAAGCCAGGAGAACAGAGCTTTATAGGAGAGGAGAGCCTCTTCCCAGATAAGGCGCAAGGACAGGAAAATCCTCCTCATTAAATGCTTCCCAGCGTGCCGGAAATGCGCACGCTCCTTTCAATTTTTGCGAAAAAAAGGGCGGAAAGCCACAGGTAAAGAGAAGCAAGAGCCACGGTGAGGAGGATGTGAAACCAGAATTCTCCTGTGCCACCCGTCATCGCCTCGCGCATTGCCTCGAGCGCCCAGGTGGGAGCCAGGCTCCAGGAGAGAGGGCGAAGAAAGGAAGGCAGTATCTCCACAGGAAAAAGCATTCCACAGAGCAGAAAAAGGGGAAATTCAATTAAATTCTGAAGGACCCGAGCCACTCTGGAAAGTGCGAACAAGGTGGAAATGAGCAAGGAAAGGGAGGCGAAAGTGTAGACGGTAGCAATCAGAGCCAGAAGGAATAGCCCGGGTGATTGAAAATAAAGAGGCTGTCCCAGGAAGACCCTGACTATCAGAAGAGCAACGCCCAAAGAGAGGAGACCCAGAAGGCTGTTGGTGCACAGGCGTCCTCCCATGATCAACCAGAAGGGAGTAGGGGTGGCCATTAGCAGCTCAAGGGAACGATTTTCCCTTTCTCTCACGATGTCCGCTGAGGAAGAGAAAACGATAGAGCTCCACATCCCTATCATCCCCGACCCCAGGACCACGTAGGAGAGGAACGAAGCTTGCCCTGATTGCTGGAACATAATGAAGGAGACAAAAGAGTAAATGAGCGGCACGAAGAGAAGGGAAAAAAGGTACATCCGCCGGGGAAGAGTGTTGCAGATGATCTGGAACCAGGCCTCCTTAATTAGAATGCGAAAAAAATTCACGCTTTTCCTCCCACAAGCTGGATGTAAGCGTCCTCAAGGGTCGGCTCTCTCACTTTTACCCCTCCGAAACGCACATCCTGGAGTAGAGCCATTAAGGGCTGGATGAGCTCGCTTCCCCTGGAACTCTGCACTTTTAAAACCTGGCTCATTCCAACGTCATCTAATGTTGCAGCTTGAACCTCGGGAATTGCCCTGATTTTTGCCAGGTGCCTTTCGCTCATTCCTTCCACAGCGAACTTATCACCGGCATCAGCCGGGCATACTGCTTCAAATTTGATGGCGTGTCCAGGGCTACAATCTGCCCGTCGTTGATGATGGCGATCCTATCACACAGCTCCTCCGCCTCTTTCATGTAGTGGGTAGTGAGAAAGACGGTCTTGCCCTCCTTTACTATCCCTTTTATTACCTGGCGCAGTTCGAAGGCTGCTAAGGGATCAAGGCCAATGGTAGGCTCGTCCAGGAAGAGAACCTCCGGGTCGTTGATCAGACCGCGAGCGATGTGCAAGCGCTGACACATTCCCCGGGAATAGGTCTCCACCTTATCCTGTGCCCTGGTGGACAACCCTACCAGTTCCAGGAGAAAGGGAATTCTCTTCTTTTGAATTGCCGGGGGAACGAAATAGAGATCGGCGAAGTATCTGAGGTTGTCCCATCCGGAGAGGCGGAAGTACAGGCCTCGTTCTCCACCGAAAACGAAGTTGATCCTTCTGCGGATAGCCCGAGCCTGGCTGAACACATCCAGACCCAGAACCTTTGCTGTTCCAGAAGAGGGAGCAAGAAGGGTAGTCAAAATTTTCACAGTGGTGGTCTTGCCCGCTTCGTTAGGGCCAAGGTAGCCAAAAAGTTCCCCTTTAAAAACCCGGAAAGAGACCCCTTTCAGGGCCTCAATCACCCTCCTCTTTGTGGAAAGCGCTCCCGTGCCGCTGAGGAAATGCCTCTTTAACTCTTGTACTTCAATCACAGGTTCAGTCATTGAAGCTCACCTTAAAAAGAAATTTCGGCCTATATTATTAGAGTAATGATTTTGCTCATTGGTTTGGCTTATAGTTAGTACTCTCAAATTCATTTTATCTTTTTTCTTGGGAGCCAAGAGCTCGCAAAGAAATCAACCCCGGAACAATCAGGCCTGGGAAATTAAAGAAAACCGAACCAAGGCCGCTTCAATTTTGTCCAATTATGGTGAGGAAAAAAATTGAGGTCACCCGTTTGAGGTCATGAGGAAAAGTTTAACGGGAACAGAATGCGGTGATCGCGGATAAGGCCTTTCAGGCCAGGACAATTTTTAGACTGATGAGGCCTGAGGATACCGGCAGGATACGGCTGCCTTGTTAACTCCTCAGACTGGGATGCCCTAAAAGAGGTTCTCGCTCCATGCTATCGAGTGATCAACCTGGGAGTGCGCATGCTTTACCGGGAAAACGGAAAGCAACCATTGGGTGTGGACCTCAGCAGGTGGGCCATGTGATGGCGATCAGCCCCAGGATGAGCCACTGTTCTATCCAATAAAAAAATCAGCGGGAGGTAAAGAGCAATGTTTTTTCAGCTTGAGGAAAACCGTTATTGCTACCGGGTGGTGCCCATCGAGCACCTCAAGGATTTAGAGGCAGAGATTGAGGAAAGGCGCAGGGAAGGAATTCTTCCTGAGGCCCTTGATCGGAATTATATCGGGCGTTTTGTCTTTGAACCTCCCCCTGATTTTCAAGGTGCGCGTTCCCTGATTGTCATGGCTGCCCCCCGTCCGCCCTACCAGGCAGTTTTTCACTGGAAGGGGAGGGAGCACCGCCTGCTTGTACCGGTTACCTATTCCTTTTATGGAGAAACTCTGGAGCAGATGGAAGGGCAGATCAATGTGCTTTTGTCTCGTTTCGGTCACAGGGCAGTGCTCGCCCGCCTTCCCTGCAAACTGCTCGCCGTTCGAAGCGGGCTGGCCTTTTACGGCCGCAACAACATCACCTACATTCCGGGGATGGGAAGCTATTTTCAGCTTGCTGCTTTTTATTCCGATCTCCCTGCGGAAACAGACCCCTTCAAGGACCATCAAATCGCGCCGGATTGTCAGGAATGTTCCGCCTGCCTGAATAGTTGCCCCACAGGAGCAATTTCCCTGGAGCGATTTCGCGTTAGAACCGAGCTCTGCATGGCATATTACAGCGAAAACGCAGGAGAATTTCCTTCCTGGCTCAGGTATTCCCCGCTTGAGTGCCTGATCGGGTGCGCGCGCTGCCAGGAGGTTTGTCCTATGAACATTCATTTACTGGGCTGGGTTGGAGGAATGCAGGAGTTCTCAGAGGAGGAAACCAGGGTTTTAATGGCAGGGGACCTGGAATTATCTCCCTCTGGGGGAGCAATAAAGGAGAAGCTCGCTCTACTGGGAGTTCAAGACGCGATTGAGTTTTTTCCCCGAAACATTAAGGCTGCTCTTGAGTAAAGGCAAGCTCACAATGAATGTTGTGCCCTCCCCAACCTTGCTGGAAACCGAGATCGATCCTCCATGCTGCTCCACTATCCATTGAACGATGAACAGCCCCAGTCCCGTTCCTGCAGAGCTTTTGTCTGCTTTGTAAAATCGCTCAAAAATGTGCGGGAGGTGCTCCCTGGCTATCCCTCTCCCGGTGTCGGAGAAGTGAATATTGGCCAATTCGCCCTTTCTTTCCAGGCGAACAGTGATCCTTCCGCCTCTGGGGGTGAATTTGCAGGCATTCTCAAAGAGGTTGGCCAGAGCCTCCTCCAACTTGCCTTTGTCCCCTTGAACAAGCACGACATCCTCGGGAATATCCAGGTCAAGCTCCAGGCCTTTCTCCTCCAAAATAGGAAGCTGTTCCCGGGAAAACCATTTTAAGAGCTCGGCTAAATTTACCTCCTCAAAAAAGAGCTTTAGCTCACCGGCTTCAATGCGTGCAACCTCAAGCAAGCTTTTAATCATTCGCTCCAGCCGTTCAGCGTTCTTGGCCACAATTTCGGCGTAGCTTTTGGCATCCTCGCCCATTGCCTTAAAAGAAAAAAGTTCCGCAGCCGCCGTGATTGCCGAAAGAGGATTTGAGAGATCATGGACTATGGAGCGGGTCCAGTCAGCCCTCAATTGTTCCAATTTCCTCTCTTCAGTGGTGTCGTGCGCTACCAGTAATATCGAGGAAGGTTTGCCTTCTTTTCTCAGGCTGGACAGGTAATTTTTGTAGAACCTTTTCTCGCCGGAAGGGAAATCCGCATCCACCTCTTTTTGGATTATTCCTCCTTGTTCTTTAACCAGTTCCAGAAGCTGATTAAGGTGCACTTTCAATCCCTCAGGTAAGGAAGATAAGCTATAAAAGGGCTTACCGATCGGGTTTTCGCCCTCTTTGCCGAACACTTCCAGGACGGAGGAATTGAGGTCTAGGATGACCCCATCCAAATCCAGGTGAAGCACGAGGTCTGGGACTGAATGGAAAAGAGTGCGATACCTTTCCTCTTTTTCCAGAAGCAACTCTTGGAAGGTTTTTCTTTCTGTTATGTCTTTAGCGTAAATCCTGATGGTTTCCAACCCCGGAGAGAGGTGTATCGATTCCTCGAACCAGGAGTTACCGATCCGGATTTCCACGCTCTCGGAGGCAAGCAGGCCCGATTTGAGGACTTTAAACAATTCAGGTAGGTCTTGAGGGATAAAGCAATCCGGCCCACTACAGGCATTTCCTTGTGCCACCCTTTGGGCTGTCTGGTTGAAATAAACTATCTTACCCGAAGCATCCACCTCCAGAACGGGATCGGGGTTTAGTTCAGGGAAGGAGGCCAGGTGGGTCTTTTCCTTTTCCGCTACGATCCTCTCGCTTATGCCGTGCAAAACGAGAAAGATCACCCAAACCCGGCCCTGGTCGTCGTTAATCCTGACACCGCTCAGTTCGACGTTCCTTCCCAAGGGGTTCTCCTGAAGCATAATAGCCTGATTCAGCACCCTCCCCTTGTGGATTATCGTTTCTAACAGCGCTTCCAAAAGTTCTTGCTCTTGATCCGGCACCAGTAAAACAACTTCTTTTCCCCTGAGCCCCGATGCCTCTCGAACCCCAAAAAGCCTGGCAGCCTGCTCGTTTGCGGAGATCACTTGGAAATTGTGCCCCAGCGTCACGACACCGTCTGGAGAAAGCTCAATTTCCGCCCGATGGAGGCGCTCACTTTTGCTGAGCTCATGAAAAAGCAACTCAAAGAGATGGGAGAGCCCGGTGAAGACAAGGGCCTGGTAGATCAGATAAAAGGAAATGATTTTGAAAATGTGGCCGAGCATGTTGAAAAAACCGTAGACATCCACATAGAGGGTAAAGGAAAGTTCTGAAGCTACCGTTACCGCAATAGAAGCAATAATTAAGGAAAAGACCTTCCTGGCGAATTTTTCCCTGTGCTGCCAAAGAATAAGGATGGAAAAGCAGAGGATAGCGGAAATGATGAATTCACTCAGGATTTTGAAACCGGAAAGGCCGACCCCTTCGATATAGCAGGTTGGGAAAAGGCGGAAAAAAATGCTCACCAAGGCTAATGCGGTGATACTGAAATACGTAAAAAGACGGAAGAGGGTGAGAGCCTGCGACCCAGAAATAAGGGTGCCAGGAAAAGGGAGACGCCCTCCGTGTACCTTGCCAGGATCCACAGCTGGGTTGGCAGGTCCGTGGTGTATCCGGGGAAACCCCCCATCCCTTTATAGGCCAGAGTGTGGATTAAGTCGATAATCGCTACCCAAAAGTAGGCGATCCCCAAGAAGGTCACATAGTGATTTTTGTGGAAGCGGCGAGAGTTCCAGGCAACGAGGAAAATTCCGAACGCCACCACAATGGAAAACAACTCGGCCAGGGAATGAAAGAGCAGGTAATTGTATAAGCTGGTAAAAGAAACCCCTACCAGGATCAAGAGAAAAACGAGATCTCCGCCCCATCTGGAGAAGAAGCGCTTCATCCCGCTGTAAGTTTTCGCATTCGGAGAAGCTCCCATTTTCTGAGGCTATTTTAGGGTTTTTATTTCAATTAAGTAAGCCCCCCGATTTCCGTCCTTTGCTTCCTGGTCATAGAAAACGGCCAACTTCTAAAGCGAAAATTTTTCCCCAATTAAAGGTGATTTCCCGCCGGTAAGCTGCCCGTCCTTCTTTTATGACCCTGAAAGCTGTACTCGGTTGCCAAAAGCAAAAGCCCTGCGGCTTTCTATGGCTGGATACGTACTCCCGCACTTTGAGGATCTCGAATCCACGTTTGGCTGCCAGGCTCTTTAAAGTAGAAGTTAAAGGTTCATCCGGAGAAAAGCCGAATTCTTTCCAGAAGGCCTGAAAATTATCCACCTTCTCCTCGATCTCGCCCAGGGTGGCCCCGCCCTTTATTTCCACCGTCGGGGAAGAGTAGAAGTCATAGTGGGGCTCGAGGTAGGGGAGGGGGAGGCGGTCTCTCCCGGGGGCAACGCCTTTTCCTGGGGCCACTTTCCCGAAAGAAGGTAGGCCACGGTCCCGGGCTCAGAGTTCCGGTTTTCCCTCAATGTTGCATTGTCCTTCAACCCGACCTTTTCCACTTCCTGGAGGACAGCCTCCCTCCCCAGGGAAGCTTCCTGGGCGAAAGAATTGAGGGGCTGATTGATGTATTCCACCACGGTGCGCACGAGCTCGACGGAGACCACCTCTTCTCCTTTGGGAATTCCCATGAGGGCCGGCGCCTCCTTGATCTTGGTATCCGGAGGGATGCTCTCAGGAATGGCCAAGGCCCGGTAGAGCTCGTTTTGGCTATAGGGAAATTGCTGAACGTCTTCCAGCGGAGAGCTTCCTATACTTATCTTTTTGCTAACCCCGAGTGCCTTTCAGCTCACCAGGAGCAATTGCCTTTGGTTCATTCTAACTCGATTTTTCACCCTTCAGGAGGCCGGGCAGCTCTCCACCTCGGTAGCGGACTTTTTCTGGTTAGATGCCCGGAGCAAGCCCAGATACCTCTTGTAGTAGCTCAGATGCCAGAGAGTATGCAAAAGTGATGCCCCCATCATCACCAGGGAGGAGCAAATATGCACCTCAAGCGATGGCGAGATTATGTTCAGCCAGCGAAATTGAAGCGCCAGGTAGTTCAGCAGGCCGCTTAGCAGGGAAATGGTGAAGCTCAGGGTCAAAACGATGTTCAGTGCCCACTTCCAGAAGGTCTTTTTATTTTTCCGCCACAGCTTTCCTGTCTGAGCCAGGCATCCGCGGTAGTAGGGGATGTGCCAGAAGGCATGAATTGCCCCCACAAGAAGCATCACGAAGGAGGAATCGAAGTGCAGGGCCACGATGGTTTTCCCCCATCCCGGGAAAAGGTGGAAAGTCAGAGAGAGATAATCCAGGAAGCCGGAAAGAAAGGACAGGGCAAAGCTGGCCAGGAGAATCAGGTTAAGGGCAAAGTGGTAGTTCTTTAAGGTGAACCATCCCAGGAATTTTTTTCTGGAGCGCTTTTGCGCCCAAGTCAGCCCCTTGAGTGTGAGGATGAGAATTAAAGTGGAAAAAAGGGCGAAGACCTCTCCCTTCCTCCACCAGGGAGGGGATGGTCTGCTCTTTTGGGAGGCAGCAGCAGGCAGGGTAGAGGTGGAAGAGGTGACGGTGCTTGGGGTATTCGTCTGTAGAGTTATGCTCGGGGTGTTCACCCGTGAAGCTGAGCTCAAGCTTTCAGGATTTGAGTAAACTTCGCCCAGAAAGGCCAGGAATTCGGTACGGGAGAAGCCGCCTGCTTTAATTATCGTGTTAAGGGAAGTATCTTTATCGGCGGAAATTCCCTTTAAGGCCAAAGCCGAAATTAGAGGCTCCGCGGGCAAGCTGTATACTTCTGTTAACCTTTGAACGGTTAGGGCTTTCAGTTCCCTTAAAGGAAGAAGGGAAAGGCGTTCCAGGGACTGAGCGTAGGTTTGGACATCCTGATCGCCTGTCTGAGGGACGGAAATTTCCCCGGAATAGCTATTTTCCGCAAGCGGGCTCTCTCCGCCCGTGCTGGTTGGAATGGATGCGGTGGATGAATCTGGAGAGGCAGTCGGTGCGCTCTGACTGTGATCGCAAATCCCATCATTGTTTGTATCGATGTACCTGGGGCAGGACCCTGGATAGGGATCGTTCACGAGTCCAAAGGGGCAATCCTCCCAGGCCAGGGCGGGAAAGACCTGGAGAAAAAGCGCTATCAAAAGTACTATCGTTACAGTCAAAATTTTTTTCATTTCAGGTAATTACTCCTTTTTATTTGTTAGGGATAAAAACTTCGATTTCAGCCTGAAGTCGGATTTTTTTGGCAGGAGCTACGGGGATACTCTCGGTCCGTGCTGGCCCTTCCCCGGAAAGTAAGGCTTTCCTTCAGAAGCCCCCCGGGTTTTCTGGGGGGTTCTGGGAACCTTCGTTCTTGGATGGGGAGAGCGACTCGTGGGATGAAGCCTCAGTAGAATTGGGGCTTTCTGAGGGCATCGAGGGATTCCCTCCAGCAGGTCCAGGCCCTTCTTGGATTTTGGGCTCCTCCGTTTGCGGTGCACCCTGCCCGGTTAGTCCATGTGGACCAGGTCCGGGAGCAACAGGTTTCTCTCCCGTTCCATTCTCAGGGGCGGAAGGATTATCTTCAGGGCCTGTCAGCTTCTCTGAGCCATGCTCTTTTATTCGCAGGCGCACCCCTTCCCTCTTCTCCTCCATTTCCTTTGCGGCATTTTGCCAGGAAACTTCCAGTTCCGAGGAAATTCTTCCCCACCCCAGGCCCTTTTCTCGCATAGCCTGGATTTCAGAAATTGATTTTCCCGATTGCTGGGAGAGCTGGGCCATCAAAACGATCTCCCCATAACCGTAACCGGAATCCCCGAGTGCCCTTATCTCCTCAGGAGGAATGCCCAGGCTGAGGGCAAGCTCTTCTTCAGCATTTGCACCCAGAGGAAGCTCGTTCCAATTCCTTATCTGGCTTTCTATCTGCCTTGAACCCCACCACTGGTAGAGGTTTTCCTCGCCGGCAAAGACGGGAAATGCGGTAACTGCCAGAAAAAGGGCAATGGTAATTAGAGGGATAAAGCCCGCGGCAACACCCCTAACTCTATTGTGTTGAGCCCTTTTTCGCTCAAGCATATGCCAGGCTTCTATTGGCTCAGGCGACACGCTTGTGCTCAGATGGTGAAGAGCTCTCTTCAGCTGGGAATCTATCTCATCTCTCATTGAGTTTTCTCCTCAGATTTTCCTTAGCCTTGAAAAGGTTGGAGCGAATGGTGCCCTCAGGCGAGTTTAAAATTCTTGCTGTCTCTTCCTCGGAGTAGCCTAAAAGCAGGCGCAGCGTGAGCACCGCCCTTTGTTTTTTGGGCAGCCTGTTCAGCTCAGCCAGAATCTCTTTATAGGCCACTGCTTCTTCCGGATCCATGGTTGAATTTTGGGAGGCAAGCTCTTCTTCCAGGGGAAATTCCCTCTTTCTTCTCCACAGGGAAAAGCAGGCGTTGGTCGTCACTTTGAGAAGCCAGGGGAGGACTGGTCCTTCTTTTAGGCTCTTTCTGTGAGTCCACAGGCGATAAAACGCTTCTTGCATCACGTCTTCAGCCTGCTCTTTGCTGCCAAGAATGAGGTAAGCTGTGCGGAAAACCTGCAGACGGTGGCTTTCAAAAAGGAGGGAGAAAGCCTCCTCCTCGTCTTTTTTAAGCCTGCTGACCAGCTCTGCTTCATCCATGGCCATAACTGTATTATAGGATGGTTGCCCCCTGAAGTGACCACAACGTCATCCCCTTGTGGAGGAAACCCCCTTCTCTTTAAGCTGAAACCTTTGCATTTTTATCCTCCTTTTGTAGGTAAATACGCATAAGGCCCATGCCAGGTTCACTTTACAGGGAAAATTTTTTAAGAACGATTTCGCAGCGTTTCCAAAAGCTTTAAAAGCCAGACAAGTTCTGATATTCTTCCACCGACTTGAGACCGTGGCCCGTTATGGGGACGACCACGGTTTCTACACTTACGGGCATGTTCAAGAAAGCGGCCACTGCCACTGCGGCAGTGGGTTCCGCAAAAATGCCCAGGGCACCCAGCGTCCTCATTGCTTCAATTATTTCCTTTTCTGATACTGTTAGTATCTTCCCCTCCGTTTGGTGGACGATCTCCAGGATTTGGGCCCCCCGGATGGGTTGGGAAATGGCAATTCCCTCTGCTATGGTGGGGAGAGCTTTTATTTCGGGGATCTCTTTCTGGCCGGATTGGAATGCCAGAGAAAGCGGAGCGCAACCCCCCGCCTGAACGGCGATTAGTTTCGGCATTTTCTGAATGAGGCCCAGATTTAAGAGTTCCTGAAAGCCCAGGAAGGTCCCTATCAGGAGGGTTCCGTTCCCCGTGGGAATGATCGCGGTATCAGGAGCTTTCATTTTCAACTGCTCCCAGATCTCAAAAGCGAAGGTCTTGGTCCCCTGAAAGAAGAAGGGGTTCCAGGAGTGGCTGGCATAGTAATGATCTTGCGCCGCTTCTAAGGCTGCATTGGCCGTATCTGCCCTTGTTCCTGGGATTTTGTGAAGATGGGCGCCGTAGGATTTGATTTGCACCAGCTTGGCCGGCGATGTGGACTCCGGCACATAGATATGACATTCAATTCCCGCTCTGGCGCAGTAAGCGGCAATAGCGCAGCCTGCGTTTCCTGAGGAATCCTCGACCACCTTCTTGATCCCCAGCTCCTTGACTTTGCTGATGAGGACGGAAGCCCCTCTGTCCTTGAAGGACCCCGTGGGAAAGAGGAATTCTAACTTAAGCAGAACCGGCTTTCCCAGAATTTCTGCTTTAATTAAGGGAGTGAAGCCTTCACCAAAGGAGACGATGTTTCCATCGTCCTCGATGGGAAGAGCCTCTCGGTAGCGCCAGATGCTGGCCGGTCCTTTTTTAATTTTCTCTGTATCCAGGCGCCCCTTGAATTCCAAATTCAGTGGATGGCCGCAATCGCAGCGCCACCTGGGCTCGTCCAACGAGAACCGGCGCCCGCAAAAGGTGCAGACTAAATTGGCCCTTTCCTCAGCTTCAGGCATCATTGAAATTATTATCTCAAAAAGCCCTCAGGATAAATTAATTTTCCAGAGTATTTCCGGAAGACCGCGAATGAAAATTCGGAAGTTCGTAAATAAAGGTCCCGGGGTTCGGAACTGAAAACCCCTGTCCCCTTTTTCTACATCAGGCCTTCTCTTATTCGCGTTGCCCTCTTTTAGGAAGGCTGTCATAATATCCCAGGCGATGGAGTTCGCCTTACGCCTTTGGGCTGATAACTCCTACAGCAATTCTCTGTAGGAGGTTTTTTATTTATGAGGAAAAAAGAAAACGGTTCGGATTTTGTAAAAATTCAGGCTCGCTTGGAGGAGCTATTAGAGGGCTTTTCCTGGGAGAAGGAGGGTTTGAATGGCCTTCTTTCAAAAATTGAGGAGCTGATGAAAGAAATAAAACTCCTCAAGGAGCAGCTTTTAATTTCCAGATCGGAACTTCACCAGCAGGCAGGCCTGAACTCTTCCCTGACTTATCGCCTTTACGAGTTAGAGCAGGCTGTGGATATCCTGGAAAGGCGGGTTTCAGGGGAGAAAGCTCTGGCCCAGGGAGCCTTTCTTCGAGTCCAGTACTTGGAAAACCTGCTTAAGGAATATGCCCGGAGATTGCCCGAGGAGGAGCGGAAGAAAATCGAGGAAGCCCTACGCAAGGAAGTGTATTTTGAGGACGAAAAATAGGGACTGTCCCTATTTTTTAATCGCTCCCATTTTCGAATGGCGGTCAATTTTTACGATGAGGCACAGAACAAGGGAGGGTTTATTCACAAGCTCTTTTTTTACTATTCTTTATGGGGCT
>Ga0172362_10000083_pt1 | contig 61363 bp, 56 predicted proteins | sample LakKivs1_kivu2a2_FD_114534 | JGI IMG/M metagenome (GOLD analysis project Ga0172362, IMG submission 114534) | Sediment microbial communities from Lake Kivu, Rwanda - Sediment s1_kivu2a2 | ecosystem: Environmental > Aquatic > Freshwater > Lake > Sediment | place: Rwanda: Western Province, Lake... | reverse complement strand
CACTATTCCAAGGCTCCACCTTCTCTAGAAGGTCTCTCGTGAATTTCTTGAGCCCCTCTGGGCCGTAAACCCTGAGGCTCCCCTTAGGCTCCATCTCACCGGTTTGGGGATTGAACGCTTTAGAATGTATCAAGGGAAGGTAATCGGCGACATGGTCTATGTGAAAGTGAGTCAGCAGCAACTGATCCAACTCATCAAGACTTGAGCCGGTCTGGTATAGTTTGTAAAGGGTGGCTGGGCCTACGTCAATGAGGATCTTCTCTGACGCCGCCTTCACGACTATTGAGGCGTAAGACCTCTTGGATGTTGGGATTACTGATCCGGCACCTAGAATCTGTACTTCCATAGTCAACATCAACTCTTAATCTGTAATCAGTGCATTCAAGCTTTATCATGACACCCTTATCTTCTAAACAGTAGGCGGATGAAGATTCTGCAAGCTAGGTTTGATCTTGACATCCTTCTCAGTGATAGAGCCAACCGTTCCCGCCGATAGTTTCGGTACGGTCTCCTGCTTAAGAGTACAGTCTGTAAGGTTTAGATCATATTTTATTTCACTCGTCCTGATTTGTTAGGTTGTTGAGACGATTGTCTAAAGTCGCTGTAAGTTTGAGGAGTCAAACCTCAGTGCTAACAGACCTATTCAGGAAGAGGGTCTCCTCACTTAGAAATCGAAGTGACTACTTCAGCACATTGAAGGCTCTGAATCTTGAGGAAGCTACAAGATTTGGAGCGGATTTTCTTGGAAGGGGTGGCCATCAAGCTGCCGGAATAGACGGGTCCATGGATTTCGATGAGGTTCTTGAGCTACTACTATTCTATGTCTGCGCCAGTGGCTACTCGGCTCCATTCCATGTGGAGGACGAAGGAGTAACCTTCGACCTGAACAGAGCGACCAGAATACCAGGCCTGTCGATGTCTGCGGCGGTACCACTTTGGGAGGAGGACCTGTCCAACCTTGTTGAGGTGACTGAGTCTGCAGAGTCCGATCCTGACCTGAGAAGGTCTAGAGAACGTATACCATTTGCCTTGATGACGATGGCGGAGTTGAGCATGGCCTTAGAGATTGTCAGGTCAGGCAGGTACAGTCTGCTCTTCCTCGATAGACCCCTATCAGGAACTTTCCCGGCGCTCAACAGAGACGCATCCATACTTCTGACGCGTGGGAGATCCAGCTTAGTCGGACTTGAGACAAGAGCTGGCCAGCTGAGATTTGTAGACATCTATCTTGCTTCAGGTCTTGGTGCAGGTGGAAGTTGGATACCAAAAAGGGGGGTAAACCTAACCTATGCTGCAATCAAGGCCCTGATTGATAACGGTAAACTTAGAAGAGAAAGACTTGGCCAGACCCTGCATCTCAGCTATAGCGAGCTCAACAACTTATGCAGCCGCCTGGTCAGCATTGATAGGCGACTCGGCTGGAGTCTTCTTGAAATTTCAGGCGACCTACTCAGCCTCAAGGAGGGGGTGTCTGACTACTGGGCACGAGTCATAGATGCAAGCGCGCAGGTTGTCTCCAAGGTCTTCAAGGACTCTAAACACCCCTTGGTTGACGAGAGAGGCAGATGGCTGAGTGTTCTAGACCTCAATACAGTCAACCTGTTCCTTACATACGCCTTGGAGCAAGAAGCGAGTGAACGAAACATACTGATCATTGGAGTCGCCAAGGACACTTCAGCAACCGAATATACGCGTGCTGTTCTACCATTCCTTCTCTCCAAGCAAGAAGGCGCAGTTTCCCCTAGACCTCCAGAACTGAAGAGCGACAAGGCGTTTCTGACTATTCTGAGTGCAGTCAACCCTGGGACTGTACCGACACCTTGGAGGACACCCGCCTATGATGCTTGCTTCACAACCCTGATGTGGAGTCCTGAAGACAAGACTCCGCTCAAGTCAGCGAGGAAAGTTGTTTCAAGAGAACAGATGTATGTTCGTTCATATTTTCAGCTCAGGAGCTTCTCAGATGATCCCTCAGTAAGGTCACCGGTATTCCTGTACGACAGAGTATTCACCCCAAGAATGGATGAGGCTATCTCAGAACTCAAAGCCATAGAGAGAGGGAGAGAGGCTATGCTGAGGGCCTTCATAGAACTTGACCGAACAAGTAAGATTGACAACCTTATACTCTATCTTCTGTCTCTCTCAGATAACAGGGAGGTTATGGAGGCTTACGGCCACAATCAACTCCTATACTTGGCCGACAAATACGTAAAGGAGGAGGTCGTACAGATGAAGGGGCTTCTCAGAGGGGTTGTGGAGCTGGAGCTGACACCGCTGGCCAGAAGGGAGAAGGTCTTCACTGTTGCTAGAAGATTCCGAGATTTGAGGGCTGCCAGTGAGATGGCGAGGAAGAGAAAGACAAGAAAGGTCGGAGGTGAGGGCCGCAGTTGACCCTCTCCGGGATCTTTGATGAGTTGGACCTGTACTTTGAGGGTAGACTTCGAGAACATAGGGTTGTCACAAAGACCTTCAGGGGTGAGCGGGGGGAGATCTCGGTCACAAGCGCAACCGCAATAATCGAGGCAAGATTCAACTTTAAAGTTCTAGACAGACTTCACAATCCATGTTTTCTCGCAGTTGAGCGAGAGACCGCTGAGGGTTCAACATACCTGGTCTATGAAGCGTTGGCTCCCTCAGCTACGCATTTCCAGATGCTTGGCATGAACGTTGCGATGCCAACTGTCGTCCGAAGGGAATTTCTAGATACCATAAGCAGCGGCTGGGGAAAGAGCGAAGAGACATGGATAGACGTAATAGCCGTCCCAACAAGACATGAAATGAATATTGCGGATAATCAACCAGTATACATGAGGTCCAGGCTCACACCGTTGACAGGTGCAAGAGCACATATTCTCTCGAAAGACTCGGTTGAGCGTTTCTTATGCGTCAAGCCTGGAACAGTTCTTGGCAACCTGCTGGGATTCAACCTCCCACTCACAATAGACATTGCAGATTTAGTCAGGTATCACGCTGGTGTCTTCGGCTTCACCGGGACTGGCAAGTCCAACCTAACCTCCTACTTGATTCGGAGGACGCTTGAAAACGATAGGGACCTCAGAGTTGTCATCCTAGACGTTGCCGGTGAATATGTTATCCATCTCATGGATATCATAAGAGATGACGGTATCATCTATACGACTGAGCAATGCGATGATGTGGAGCAACTCCTGAGTTGTCAAGTAGTCCCTGAGACGCTAGAGAAGCGAGCAGGCCTCACTAAGGCTTTGGAGAGCTGCGCAGCAAAGATAATTTCTGATGGGCGGGTTCGACCTTTAAGCCTAGCACGCTTTCGGGGACTGACACTCGAGTACTTGTCTTCCAGGCTTGAGGACGCTTCAGCAGGAAACAAGACGGGAGCCACTCAGGCGATGATAGCTCTAGGAAAGCTTGAACGGTTGATGTCTACTCGGAGACTGAACCCCAGGATGGATCTCTTGAGGTTCAGCGATGAAGATAGAGACGAGATAGTCGCCGTCTTGTCCTCTGTAATTGGTGAATTGCATGAGAAGTCTGGTCTACGATCAGACTTGGCAAGCGTGGTAAGTTATCTTCAGGAGAGGCCGACTGAAGAGGAAGACCTTATGGTTCCAAGTCGCCTCTCAAGCTATGTTCTCAGTCAGAGGTCACCTAGGGTCACAGTAGTCTACATCCCTGAACCCGAGGATGCACGCTTAGCAGCTTCAAGATTCATACACAGCCTCCTCTCATTGAAAAAATCATCCAGCGTCACTCGCAGCCGCAGGGTCCTCATCATCCTAGACGAGGCTCAGGAGTTCATTCCCGATAGAACAAGGAGCGAAGACTTCACAGACGCCTCAAACAGAGCTGTTGAGGCCCTGCTAAGACACGGAAGAAAGTATAGGGCTCACTGTTGGCTAAGCACCCAGCGGGTAGCTCACCTCAACGTGAATGCACTCCACCAACTCCACAGTTACTTCGTCAGCGTACTGCCGAGGTCATATGACCGCTGGGTCATCGCAGAAGCCTTCTCACTCAACACCGCACTTCTGGACAAGACTATAGATCTCGAGACTGGTGAGTGGCTCTTCGTTTCTTACAAAGCAACTAAACAGAAGAACATTCCAACATTCATAGAGGCTCCTGACAATGAAGAGATAGTTTCGAATAGACTCTTGAGTTAGTATGAGTACTCAAGGTTTAGAGTCGCTATCCCTGTGATGTCACATTCTGCTACAGGTTTGGCAGGAAGAAATAATCGTAATCCAGTCTTTTTTCTGAAGCGTTTTCTTGAACTAGTTTGTGGTTCTGAGAAAGGAGTTACTTGACTCCCAAAGGAAAGGCTTCATATCACCAAACCGTATGAAACCATACGCATGGCCTAGCCTCGTGAGAGCGATGTACTTCTTGAATGCCTTGGCGCTGTTCACCGGTGGACTGATCCCCCTTCTTATAGCTACTAGGAAGCTTCACTTCAACCGCGGCCTCTTCCTTTTGGGCTGGCTAGGTTGGGCGTGCGCCGTATCCCCAAAGATAGTCTTGCTTTCAGCCCTATGGGCCAGTTTCCCTATCTTGGCAAAGCCGGATACCGCCCCCAACATCACAGCATTTGCATCCTTGGAGTTGCTTGAAGTAGCCTCCGCCTATCTCTTCCTCAGCAGACATCCACATCTTAGAGGCGCGAACATGAATGGGCGGTTTGTCTTCGCGTTGGGGTTCGGGGTCGGTGAAGCCTTCACCCTAGCCATCTCGGCACTTCTTCCTGTTGATATCACCCCGTCCTTGTCTACATTGATGGTTACGGTCGAAAGGGTCTCTCTGGTTGTAGTTCAGTTTGGATGGGTGGCGCTGATCTCATACTACGTGGCAACCGGTGAATCAATCAATCTAGTACTAGGCGTGTTCTTCAAGATCTTGTCGCCGATAATCTCTCTTACCGTACCGATACTCTTGTTTCTGTATCATGTGGCGTTTGAAGTCTCGATCATATGCTTTGGTGGGGTCATGGCGGTCTATGCGGCCATAGTCCTAATGGTTGCTCTGCTTTTGAGGAGGCGAGTTGAAGATACAGGATCTAGAGCTGAGCTTTTTGATTCAAGATACCTCTTTGCAAGCTTCATTGCTTTTCTAGGCTTGGCCTTAGCTGTTGATACGTCAATTTCTCTTCTACACCTAACTCGAACTCTGGGGTTGGCAACAAGGCTTCTGCTCTTTATAGTGGCGACGATGGTGTTACTTGAACTCCTCAGCTGGGCGGCGAAAGGGATTAGTCTCTCAGAGACCGCTCTGGGAGGCTTTATTGGAATGTTGCTTGAGAATCTGTTTAGATTTTACTTTGCCAAAGAGGCTCTACTCCAGAAGTTGACTTTCCAGGAAATTCTTCTCCCTCCAACCTCAGCTTTCCTCACAATATTGGTGGGGATAGCCTTCTGGAAGTATGCAAAACAGTCTGGAAGCTAAACCTCACTTGTAAGGATCTCATATTTTGAGCGGCCCAAAAGCTGTGATAGCGCGCCTGTGTGAAGGTCTCTCTTCTATCTTTCGCTCCTGGATGAGTATGTTTGGGCAGGCGCCTATTCGCCCACGAGTGGGGCATTATGGCTTCGCATCCAGGCTCTCCTCAATCGCGCTAACGTCCACCTCTGGAGAGACAGCGCTTTGTCGAGGAAGGTTTCTTATGCCTGATCTTGATATGGCCTCCTGTTTTTGAGTACTGAGTAGCAGCACATCAATAGTTTTCTTGCTGCTGCTACTTGTCTTTCTCTTCTTTCAGCTATGCGGTGGTATGCTCTCTTGATGCTGGTGTCGTACTTGTGGATGTGTATCATGGCTGCTTCAACCATCAACCATCTTAGTCACCTGCTTCCTTCACGTGTTACGCCTCCATGAGGGGTTACTCCTCCTGAGGAGTGTGTTGAGGGTACGAGGCCTGCATATGAGCATAGCTTATCGCCATCGCTGAATCTGTTGATGTCTCCCACCTCACTCTTGATGAGTAGGGCTGTGTAGTATCCTACTTCTGGTATGGTCATGAGGAGTTAGCGCGCGCTAGCCACTCCACTCCTTTCTCTGTGAATAATCCATATTCTGCTGGAGGCTTGATGCCTTCGTAGGTTAGGATGGCTTTTATCTTGGCTCGTCTTCTAACCTTCTCACGCAGCATAGCTGTCTCTTCATCTGGCATGTATGCTGGTGGCAGCGCGTTCAACCTCACCAGCTCAGCTATTGCTTTGGAGTCGATTCGGTCGCTCTTTATCTTAGCCTCTGCGATGTACCGAGTCTTCTTGGGGTGAGAGACCGACACATCGTAGCCTTTCTTTTTGGTTGCCTGTAGAGTGGGGCTATCTGGTTTGAGGCTTCGATACCGACTCTGCTTATTCGGTAACCGGAGAGATATGCGAGAACTCTACCGTTGACCATTCTTCTTTGACCAATTATTCTTCCATCACAATCAAGGATCGTTGCATAGGTGGAATCCCTACGCACATCCAAACCGCAGAAAAAAGTGCTCATAGTATGGCTTGAGTGCTGACGCTTAACAAAAGCTCTTCGCATACCATCGCGCTAGTTGACTCTAAACTGTATGCGTAGAATCTGAGTAAATGATTGACTGGCACTGCTTATAGTCTGATGTGGTACTAAGACGTGAATCAAAAAAAGGAAGGTTGGGGGTTTCTGCTCTTGTCTTGTTCTCATATTGTGATGGTTGGATAGTACTTCTTGAGTTGCTTCCAACCTTCTATCTGGGTCGCTCTTCCAAGCCGGTCAGTGGTCTCTTCCCATGCCTTTGCTGTGTCCTCCAGCGCTTTGACTATGTCGGCTGAGCCTGTGATGGCGGCGTGCAGGTTCTTGCTGAGTGTGACGTTGTATTCTGTGGCTCCTCTTATTCCTGAAAGCATAGGCGCCAATATTGTGGCATTGGCCTCGAAAGCGGTGACAACGGGTCCCTTGACCTCTCTCAATTTTGCCGGTGCATTCGGGCCGACAGCATTGTATCTGCACATGTCATGCCATGTGCCAGGAGCGGTCATGGCTAGAACGAGCGTATCTGGATCGGCGAAGTATGAGGCCAAGCAAACAGCCAGATCCCTCTTCTTGCTATGGTTGCTCACACATATACTCCAGCTGGCCAAGTTGACGCTTCTTCTGTTGAGTATCTTGTTTCCGTCAGGGCCGGTAACCCAGTATCCTGGTATGGGGTAGGTATCCCACTTGCCCCTTGACGCCGCCTTCGGATTATTGATGACACCTCCAAGCGACGGAGCGCCAAAGCTGAAGATAGCTCTGCCCTCAGCCATGGGCCCGTAGGCCGACAAGCCTGTAAGCTCAGGCTGGTTTGGAGCGTGGTATTTCGCCATTTCCACATATAGCCTCCCGGCTTCTATGGCCTCATCCGTGGTGAGCTGAGGTTTCATGTCATCATCGAAGTAGTACCAGTTCGGCCATTTCTTTGCGGTGACGTAGAGGTAGTAAGTGAAGCAATTTCGTGTGAGTTCCCTAGCCTCAGCGTTGCCGTACAGGTCAGGCGGTCTGGTGAAGAACTCATTCTGATCAGTGTATTGATCAAAAGTAATTGGAGGCGCAAGTGGGTAGCCGTACTGTTTCTCAAAGTTCTCCTTCTCCTTTGGATCTTCGAAGTAGTCTTTCCGGTAGAACAGCAACTGCACGTCTCCGTCTTGGACGAAGCCACAGAGATTTCCCTTGTAGTACGGTATTGTCTGGTCAAGCGGGTAGATGTATCCGTCTGGCCTGCCCCGTTCCCTTATGTTAATCCACATAGCCGCATCATTCAGCGGATACAGTAGCTGCGCATCAGCAAGGTCGGACAGGTACATTGTCTGCGCGTTGATCAGGTCTATGTTCCCGGTCTTGCTGACTGCTTCAACCATCATCTTATTGAAGAAATCAGCTATAGGCGTTGTTGCTATGGTGACTTTGATGCCTGTTTCATTTTCCCATCGATCCTTCATTGCGATGAAGCCAACCTCATATCCTCCGACGCAGGCGAGGACAAGCTCTGTACCCTTCCATTCAGGATGCTGCTCTAACACGAATTTCGCTGCGTTAATCGCTCTCTCAGCGACGGTATCTCCTTTCCTTGGTAGGTTGAATGGGAAAGCCATAGCTCCAGGCCCAGTCACAGTGACAGTTGCACCTGGACCTGCTGGAGCCATCGACGCTGCTGCTCCATATCCTATGCCTGCACCGACAGCCAAACCAACAATTCCAGTTGCCGCGGTCTTCATGAATCCCCTTCTAGAAACTTGGCCTTTGGACTCTTCGGGCATATTCTATAACACCGTTTCTTGTGATCGTCAAGTCGGTTATAAAAGCTCTGTGGTGCAGTAATCTTTGATTTATTAACCATAGCTTGAGCCTATTCCTACGAGCTGGCGCGCACAGGTTTGACCGTGCAGAAGCCGAAGACATCTTGAAAACGTTTATTTACCCGCAATCGAGGTCATAATGGAATATCTGCAGCCGGTGAGATGACAGGTTGCCAAAATTTAGCTGGTTTACGGACCCGAAGAAGTTCAAGATCCTGCTTCAGATCCCTGTTCAGATAGTTATGAATTTCACCGCAATAATTCCATTTGCGCTGACAATATATGTCGGCATGACTGACTGGCTCCCTCAAATCACTATTGACTGGTGGCGGGCAAATTTCATCGGTCCGTACGCCTTTGTCAAAATCGCTGGTGACCAACTATTTTTGGAATCGGTTGTGAGAACCCTGTTTCTCTCTGCCGTATGCGTGCCAGCCGAATTTCTGTTGGGATTCTTACTAGCTTATGTGTTGAGTGGAAGCTTTCTTGGGAAGAGGTTCTTCACCTTGGTGGCGGTTGTTCCTATGATGGTTGTTCCTGCCGCGGGTGGATACGTATTCTACTTGATGTTTGTTGAGAGTGGACCAGTTAACGGATTGCTACAAGTACTATTTGGCATGAACCCGATCCCTTTCCTGAATAATCCAAACTGGGCACTAGTCTCGATCATGCTGGCCGATATTTGGCAGTGGACTCCATTCGTATTCCTCATAATGTCAGCGGCACTTTTGTCCCTGCCTCAAGATCCGATTAACGCAGCCTATGTCCTTGGAGCTACGAAATGGTATGCCTTCCGAACCATAGTGCTTCCAATGCTGAAGAGGCCAATGATGATCGCTTTAGTTCTTAGAGCCATTGAGAGCCTCAAGCTCTTCGACTATCCATATATGATGACGGGTGGGGGTCCTGGATACGCAACTCAGACGATCTCGATGAACCTCTATGAGTCGGGATTCAAGTATCTGAAATATGGTTTCACTGCAACGGAGAGCCTCCTTATATTCGTCTCCTGTATTGTTGTTGCTTGGTACGCCGTCAAACCATTGAGGGCTGCGCAAAGAGGAGAGTGACAGAGAATGAATCCTCGTTTCGAAACAATAGTCTATAGTATTGTCAAGTACATATTCGGGCTCGGCGTAGTTTTCTTCGCACTGTTTCCACTGTACTGGATGTTTACGATGGCTATGAAACCATTCGCAGAATGGAGCCCCATGGAGGTTCACTGGTGGCCATGGTACCCGACCACACTGAACTTTCTGCAACTATTCATACCCGCGCACACTTTGGCTGAGTTGGGAATATTGAATCCGGCAGTTGATCCTTTCATTCATGATACGGCAACCAGAGCGATAATGAACAGTCTTCTTTTCAGCATTTTCGGAACTGCCCTTTCACTCTTCATCGGAACAACCGTTGCATATGCAATGTCCAGATACAAGGCTGGAGGCGACTACATATTCCTGACTTTCAGGATGCTGCCGCCCATCGCGATTCTTATGCCAGTCGTCATCTGGTTCTCTACACTTCGCTTCCTGGACAGCACCCCTGGTATGATACTGCTTTACGGCCTGTTTCCGATGCCCTTCGTAGTCTGGCTGATGAGAAGCTTCTTCGATGATCTCCCCCGTGAGATAGACGAGGCGGCGATCATGGACGGGTGCAGCCCTGCGATGACCTTTGTAAGAGTCATACTTCCGCTTGTCAGAGGCGGACTTGCAGTAACAGCTCTATTCATATTCATCCTGAACTGGAGTGACCTGATCGTTGCATTGACGATAACGCATAGGATTGCGGTGACTATACCGGTTCAGATAGGTCTCTTCGAATCTGACGCAGGGCATATGTACGGCATAATGTCAGCCCTAGGGATGATTGCTGTAATCCCGACAGTAGCGTTTGGCCTCGCCATTCAGAGGTATCTTGTGAGAGGCCTTACGTTCGGAGCGATCAAAGGCTAAGAATAGAAAGAGGCTGTGGGGACAGGAGACGCCTAGGCTACCCTGAACCTCCACGCCTCAATGTTCAGTCTCCAGACAATTCCCTGCGGATCCTTAAGGCCACCTTGGATTATCATGTAGGTTCCTCCAACAGTGTGTCTGGCGTCGTCGCCGACCAAGATGAAGTGTATTCTGGCTCCGGATCCATCTGTTGCCGTGGCCTCTACCAATGACTTCTCTGTATTCTTGTCATAGACACCACGCCACCAGCCGCCGACGATAGCGTAGGTGGTTTGGTCGAGCCTCAATGTTCCATCCATAATCCTGAAGAGAACAAACCTCGCACCAACCTCAGTCACTCTGCACTTCAGCTCCAGTACCGCTGGCACCACTACTTGTTGCCCCCCAACGCATGCCTCGGCCTTCCCCGTAATTGTGGATAATACGTAGACGTCGCCGACTGTAGCCTGGAGTTCAGAGGGCACCGCGAGGACCGGTGTGGGCGCTAAAAGAACCAACATAATAGCGGCTAGGATTGCCGCAGGAACTGAAAATATACCCAAGATCTCATTCACCTCCGCCAAGTACATCTACATGTTAAGATTTTCCTGTTGCGGAGCATTGTTCGTTAACTTTGTTCTGCCTTAATGTCGAAAATGTCCAACATGCAGAGCATGGGATGCCGTAGACCTCGACTACTCACGTCTCATAATGTATCTTGTCAGGAAGAGTGTGATCACTGCGACCATTACTATGATTGGGGTGAGGATTGGTTGAAACTCTGGAATCGGCCGGCCAGCGTCCAACCACAACGTATGTAAAACGTTTGCAACAGAGTTAACTGCACGGTTTAGACTGTTCCCCACTCTGGCTTTGAACTCAAAATTATTCCAGCCGTAGTTGGCGTCCATCCACGTGGCATTTGGCTCAGTGAACATGGTATTGAACGCCAAATCTAGAGTCTCTTGGTAAACTGATGTGCATCCAAGGGGTGCTATGAGAGCTATCGAGTTCTCGAAGAGATACTGATGCTCGTTCACGTAGCCTTCATAGTCTGCGTGGTGATGTTCGACTCCCCAAGGGCTGTCTGCACCCATAATGTGGCCGAAGACCGCCATGTCAGAGATGTAGTGGCTCAAGGCACCGGCGAGCATGACTCCACCTGAGAAGTTTCCCTTCTTCAGAAGGCTTAGTGCTTCGTGGTATGTTTCGTTGGCTCTTGCCGCAGCCGAATCGTCAATCACACGGTGATTTCCATCAAAATAGACGTGATGATTGAATGTGTCACCATATCCGCCTAGGTCTCTGGGTCTATCCGGAAGCTCTGTACCATACTTCAACCAATTCATATTGTCCCTGAATATTGTTGCTTCATTAGCGGGCAACAGACCCACTGCTTTCTCAGCGATCCAGTCATGTGTACCTATGGTTGGACTGCTTGGTGACTGACTCCATGAACCACCGTTACTCCACGCATTGGCCTCAGGAATGATTATGAACATTAGCAAGCTGAATAGTAGGAGACTCTTCAAATCCGTCAATTTTCTATTCAAGCACTTCATTGATAAGGGTAAAGGAGTTATTGTTCAGCTTCTCCGAACTCTCTCCTCAACTCCTTATCAAGCTGTTCTTTCAGAGAGAAGTACTGCCTGAACCTACTGTTCCATTTTGAGAGGAATTTGAATTCCTTAATGCCGACTACCAGCCAAAGTGAAGCGACTATGAGGATGACAGCAAAATACATGATTGCTATGATTCCCACGCTCGGGTCTAACCTGAAGATGAATATCAACAGTCTCCTGTGAAGTAGCAGAAATAGTGTGAAGAAGAGAGTTATTGGGGCGGCAAGGATTGATGTGGCTACGAGAATGTTAAACCAGGTTCTCTCCTCATTTATGTGGTAGACTAAGGTGTCGATCGTCTCTAGGAGGCCCGCCTCCCTTTGGCCCTCGCCTTCCTCTCTCCGATTCATATCCTTAACCAATTCAGACTACACCTTCCGGTAATAAATCGATTCCGTAACTTTGTTCACATACGCCTCTTTATTCTTGGAAACATCGCCTCATATGGTTCAAGTATTCTCTTACAGAATGCGATTCCAGCCTCAGTGACCTTGTAGAGGGTTATCTTCTTGCGGCCGTGGAGAGTCTCAGTCTTGGTTATGAGGCCTTTGGACTCCATCTCATCAAGTATTGGTTTATGTTTCTGCAGGTTGAGGCCACAGTAGCTTAGTAGGGCAGTCTGGTTCAGAACTCTATACTGGACAAGCTTGAGCAGTATGTCTTTGCGGATGTATATTCTATCTCTGTACTCACCCGTTGTCGACAATGGCCTCACATTAGATTGTCATATAGTCTCTAATTATACTATGTATCTCTGGTCTTCCCTCTCAAGATCCTTTACTATCTCAATCACTCTTTTTGGCGTTTCAACCTCGTCTAGTGGTAGACCTTTAGCGCGCGCGGGACACGTTATCTGGAGAAATTTTACTATTCACCGCAATATTTCATGACAGTCAAGCGCGCGCTGTCATGATGACGGATGGTCCAGAGACCACAAGAAAATTTCCTTGTTGGGGTAGTGTCAGCATTCTATGGTAGAAGTCTGTAGTAGACCCTTCTGTTATTCTTCCCTTTGTTCTCAGCTTTCAGAAACTCTATTTGGCCAATCTCTCTTAGGTTGCGGACATGGGTTCCAGCGTCAGCCTGCCTGTCAATACCCTCTATCTCCACTATCCTTAACTTTGATACTTGAGGCGGCAGGGCCTCAGCCATCTTGACCACGCCCGGAATTCTAAGCGCCTCCTCACGCGGTAATTCATAGGTCTTCACAAGAACGTCCTTGTTGAATAGTTGATTTGCTTCGTCGATGCAACTCATGAAGAGGTCTCTGTCGAAGTTCTCAAGGTTGAAGTCGAATCTTGACTTCTCCGGAGTCAGCTCGTTCCCAGTAACTAGTGCGTTGGTCTTGTTGCAGAGTATTGTTATGAGAACATGGGCTGCTGTGTGGCTCCGCATCAATCTGTATCTTCTTTCCCAATCGATCTCGCAGTGTACTTTGTCTCCAATACTTAGGCCTGCTCGGTCGACCTCGTGGGAGGTCTCGCCCGAGAACTTTCCAACATAGGTCACGTTGAAGACTTCGCCCTCCCTCATCATTCTTCCCGTGTCGTGAAGTTGGCCTCCACTTTTCGGATAGAAGATCGTTTGATCCAAAATTACGTATCTTGAATCACTTACGCCGGTGACGGTTGCTTCACATTCTTTGAGGTAGGAGTCTTCAAGGTAAAGTAGCCTGCCCATGCGGTTTGGCCTCTCAGAGACTCAAGGGTGACGGAAACAACCTATTTTGAACTCATATTTTAAGTCGACCGAGAGGCTCAGTCAACCTGAATCACGGGACACAGCCTTCAAACTCAACCACACCGCATCTCTTGTGTTCATGTTTGGTTCGGCTGAAAGGCAGAGCGCGACTGGAACAACCGACTCTAGGGTAGGAGGGGCTGCTATTCAAAGAGAACTTCTGAATCCACCTTCCAAAAGAGAACACCATATGTTCTGGCGACACTGACAGAGCCCCATACGGACCCATGATTAAAGAGATAACCTTGAGGTATGCTGCGTGCACGCCACAATACGTTGAATCCGAGTGCGTCACGAATAGTAGCGTGTGTCATGGAAGGACTTGAGACTGAGAGTATGGAGCCCCGGCTGGGCTTCGATCCCAGGACTTACGGCTTACGAAGCCGTCGCTCTACCGAGCTGAGCTCTCCCGCCTCAAGGGTCCTTTGAGGAACCGGGGCGGAACACGCCGAGGCTCAACAATCTCTGAGTAGTGGTGCTCATAAGCATTTTTTTGGAAGTATCGAGCTAAGATTGATTGAACACTAGTTGCTAGTGGATGGCGATGGGTGATGTCAAAGCAACGGGGATTGAGTGAGAGGAGAATCATCGAGATTATAGTTGGTCTCCAAGATAAGATGGAGGACAATCCTCTTCCTTTCGGGGACGATGTCTCAGCCATTCGCATAGGTAGGGGAAGGTTGGCTGTTCTGAAGTGCGACATGATGGTTGGAATCACGGATATTCCCAAAGGTATGAGTCTCTGGCAGGCGGCGAGGAAGGCCGTAGTTTCTAGCGTAAGTGATTTGGCTGCTAAGGGGGCTCAGCCTCAGGCCATACTGGCTTCTCTTGGCTTGCCCAGGAGCCTGGGTGAGGATGATATTTGCCAGGTCGGTTCAGGAATAAACTCGGGCGCCAGAGAGTACGGTGCCTTCGTCTTGGGTGGGGACACCAATGAATCTACTGACCTAACCATAGACGTCACTGCCTTTGGCGTCTGTGTGGAGAAGGAGCTTGTCCGCCGCGACACCGCAAGAGTGGGAGATATTGTGGCGGTGACGGGGCGCTTCGGACTGGCAACATTAGGTCTGAAGGTAATTCAGGAGAACCTGAAGGTTCCTGAGAAACTGAGGGAGGAGGCTGCTGAGGCGGTGTTTATGCCTAAGGCGAGACTGACCGAGGGACTGACCCTCAGCAGAAGTCACCTAATCACCTCGTCGATAGATTCGAGCGACGGCCTAGCTTGGAGTCTACACGAACTCGCAAGATCAAGTAGGATAGGGTTTGAGATCGTGAACCTTCCAATCCATAAAGGAGTCGAGGAATTCGCCCTGAGAAACGATCTCGACCCAGCGGATCTTGCACTATACGGCGGTGAAGAGTATGAGTTGGTTGTGACCATGAAATCCTCCATCTATGAGAAGGGGAAGAGGAAAGTTCCCTCACTGATACCTATAGGAAGAGTCACAGGGGAGCGTGGGAAGATCACTCTGAAGTATGACAGTAAGATCTGCTACGTCGAACCCAGAGGTTATGAACACCTCAAAGACAGGATGTAGACTCTACGTCACCGAAGGCTTCCGGAGGCCCTGCCTGCAGGCATGTTGACTGATTTTGACTTGTACTGCTGATGTTACTCTATATTTTCGGAATGTACCCCATCTCTTGGAGTTTCTCCAGCTGGGGCCTCACCTTCTCATGTTTCTCAACAAGTTCTCTCGGGATTTCAAGCCCTCTTCTCTTCAGGTAGTCGTATACAGCATCTGCCAGCGCATCAGTGGCGAGAAGTGAGCAGTGAATCTTAACCTCGGGCAGACCGCCAAGGGCTGACGCAATGTCATCTTTGGAGATCTTGAGGGCTTCGCCAAGAGTCTTGCCTTTAGTCATCTGCGAGAGCATGCTTCCACTGGCTATTGACGCGGCGCAGCCCTGGGTCTTGAACCTGACGTCCTTGATCCTGTCGTCTTCCACCTTTATGTAGAAGAAGGTTACATCTCCACACGTCTCACTCAGGTATACCCCTACGCCGTCAGCGTCAGGCAGCTCACCGACGTTCAGGGGGCTTCTGTAGTGTTTGATCACGGTTTCACTATACATGATGCTCAAAACCGCTTCAGGAGAGTCTCCCCGTATTTACCTTCGGCGCATCATTATTTGCGATTAAGCGCTCACCTAGGCTTCTTCAGAAGTCTGCCTACTTATCCCTTGCGAGTATGTGATTTTGAAGTCCACAGACTCTGGCGACGGATTACTCGATTCAAGATTTCTTGATTAAAAGACCTCTCTCAACGCGGCCTCTTGGTTTTGTGGCCCCTTCTCAAGTATCTCTTTGTGGATTTTTGCTTCTGGGTCAAGAGACGTTTGAGTCTGGTCGCTAGCTCATCATAAATGTTGGGCAGCTCCCACCCTGCGTGGGTGTAGGTGGCGAGGTCTCTAGGCGTCTTTATGGCGACGTCTACCTCATACCTCCGTCTCTCTTTTCCCTCGGCAGACTCTGAGGTCTTTATGACTGAGCGGGCCTCCTCGATCTCTGGGAAGGCCCTCTTGAGTGTTCCTACGACGTTCAGAAATTTCGATTTGGCAACCTCAGATTCGAAGGGGTCGTCCGGTAAACCAACTATGTAAACCTGAATCTCCGGTTTAACTTCAGGCTCAGCAACAAGCTCGACGTAGTCTCTCGGGGTCACTATGCCCTGAACCATGTCCAAGACGGTTATGAGGGCGTAGGTCTTACCCATTCTGAGCATACAGCTTAGCACGTGGGACGATTCTTCTTCAGCCCGACATAGAAGAGGCTCGGTCTCCATCAATGACTTGACTTGGAACCCGAGATTTTTCTGCCCCTCAAGACCTAGGGTCTCGCTCCCAATCCTTTCTCTTGGTGTGAGATGATAGACTATCTGGCTTGAAGTAACTATGCCAGAGACCCTCCTGTCGGAGGTCGCCGGCAGATGGTCGATCCTCCTCTCAACCATCAGGTTTCTAGCCTTTGCAACAGTGTCATTCTCAGTGATCGTTGTCAGGCTGCTTGATACCAAAGAGTCCACTTTAAAGTTCAGGGTTCCCCTCTCGGATAGGACCTCTAGGATCCTCTTCGCCGTAATCACGCCGGTAACGTCCCCGCCCTCTACTATTGGTAAAGCTCTGAGTCGATAATTCGTCAAGATCCTTGCTGCCTCGCCTAGACTGGTCTTTGGCGAGAGCTTGGTAGGATACCTGACGAGTGTGGGGGTTTTTGCGCTTGCGATGTTGGAGGCCCTGAGGATATCCCTTGTAGTGACCATGCCAACTCTGTCTTTTTCGACTATGAAGACCTCGTATACGTCAAGGTCCTTCAGTACACCGACGATCTTTGAGATTGTGTAGGTTGATGGAACGACCACAGGCGGGGTTTGGAGTTCTCTAACCTCGATTCTCTTTATGGCTTCCATGCTGCAGGCCACTACCAAACCAGAGTCGGCCAGAGAAGAATTGCCGGCCTACTCTTAAATGTTGACGTAGGATCACTGCGCAGCAAGAACCAGAAATATGCTGAGCATGTCAGATCAGGTTGCGCTCGTTCATTTGGGAGTGGATTCTTCTAACGGTTTCTGGGACGTCTCCTCCGTCGACTACAAGGATTATTTGGGAGGTATGTGGGGCGAAGACGCCTCGCTTGATGTTTATGTCTGGGATGGAGCCTATCGCCGTTGATGCGACGCCTGGGGAGGTTCTCATCTTGTCTCCGATGAGGGTGACTATCCCTAAACCATACTCCACTCTCATCTCTTTATCGAGTGATTTGAGTTGTTCCTCACGTCTTCTCACGTAGTCTGCGTCAAAGATTAGGAAGTCTCTTATGATCTGGCCTGTCTCCATGACTTCCGTTCCAAGATCGAGGAAGCTGTCGTAGCCTTCCCATAGCCTGAGGCAGTCTTCAAGCGACCTGCTCTTCTCGCTGCTCATCGTTATGATGGCGCAGTTTTCTAGGCCGGTTACACACTTGACTATCTGTGGGCTGGGGTCCTCTGTCTGGATCATGGTTCCAAGTTTAAGGTCGTCTAGCGGTGCGACTTTTATCGGTAGCTTCTGTGACCTGGCAAGCCTGACCGCGGCGTTCTGTATTATGGTCATACCTGAGACCGTTGCTTTGGATGCTTCATTGTAAGTCATTACTTGAATTCTCTTGAGCGTCTGGTCCTTGACTATGGCTGGGTCGGCGCTCTGAACAGGCGTCTCTTTTAGAAGAATCGTCTCAACCTCGAAGTGGTCTCTCAAGACGCAGGAGAGGAAGACTGCGGACTGGTCTGACCCCCCTCTTCCCAGAAGTGTCTCCAAGCTGTCGTAGGTCATGCCTAGGAATCCAGCTATCGAGACGACTCTTCCGTCTTTGAGGAGGCTGAGAAGTTGGGAGAGCCTTCCGCGGCTTGACTCAAAGTCTGGGGTGGCGTTCTCGAAGTTGTCGTCGGTAACGATCGGCCACTCTTTCTTTTCCAGATGAGTCGACTCTAATCCTTGTGAACTCAGGATATAACTCATGATGGTTGCGGTAGGCAGTTCACCGCCGCTTGTGAGGACTTTTGCTCTTGATGAACCGTCGAACCGCTTGTCAACCTTCAGGAGGGTCTCCTCTAAGTCAAGTTTATGCCTGTCGAGTTCGTCTTCAAGCTTCTCGATGAGGCTCTTGTTGACGTATCTTGATGCCAGACCCAAGTAGGAGTCGAATATGGAGTCTAGTTCATAGCTTCGACCTAGGGCCTTGGCTTCGCCGATTGTCTGTAGTTTGTCGGTGACGCCCTTTGGCGCTGAGAATACTGCTAGGGGACCTAGGTCTTTGGCCTCTTTCAGTTCCGCGATTCGTTTGACTATCAGAGAAATGTTCGTTCCAGAGGAGTCTATTAGGCTCCCGCCGAACTTCATGACGGCCAGATTCTTGAATGACTTCATAGAGACATCTCTACAGGATCTGGTTGGTCCTCAGATATTATGAGTTCCTCAGGTCTGAACTCAACACCGTCCCAATGGAATGACTTGACCTCGTTGTCTATGTTTGAGTATACAACGTAGGAGCAGCAGGGCTGGTTGGCTCTCTGCCTATCCGTACTTGAGGGTTGGGCGTGCCAGTATGGGTGGCTGTGATAGTACCCTAGAACCTCAAGGGACAACTCATCAGCCTTCATGAAGACGTCAAGTTGCTCTTGAGGATTGATCTGGTATGAGCTTTCAGACTCAAGTATATTCTCTGTTGGAAAGATCATTGTGACTCTCTTGATGTTGCTCTCTCTCTTTCCGAGGAGTATACCGCAGGCCTCGACTGGAAACGTGTCTTGGGAATGTTCAACAATCTTGTCTAGGCCTGACTTGCTGAAGACTATCATTCCAGTCACCGGTGGAATGTGTAGGTCTCAGGTTCTCAGGAGGTTTCTTTTGTCAGCCAGTCGAAGTACTCTTTTGAGCCTCCTATTATCGGCAGCGCAACTATCTCCGGAACCTGGTAAGGATGATTCAGCTTAACGTCTTGAATAATCTTGCTCAGCAGGCTTTGCTTGGATTTTACTATCAGAAGTCTCTCTGAACCTTCCACAATCTTTCCCATCCATCGATAGACGCTCTTAACGTCTTGTGTGATGTTGACGCACGCCGCCAATTTCTTTGCTGTGAGGGACGACGCGATCTTTTCTGCAGTATCAATTTCTGGACAGGTGACCATGACGATTATCGATGAATCTTTTGGGCTCTTGGCTTTTTTCATTCCAGAACTCGTCATCCATAGTTTGATGGGCAACCTGAAGGTCTGAGAGGGTTATGCAGATCGCTTTTCAGTTTAGATCGGGTTCTCGTGGTCTATTCTTGCTCGGCTGGTCGATTCCTTCTTCAGCCTAACCTCGAGCACACCATTATTGTATGTTGCGTTGAAGCTGGCCGGCCTCGCCGGTAACCTAACAAATTGACGGAAGCCTAGGCCGCCCTTGACCTCAAGCAGGTCTTCGTGAAGAAGGACCTTTATCTTCTCTTCGGGCCCCGGAACCTTACCGACCACAAGGATCTCTTCCGGATCCTCTATGATGTCTGGGCTCCACTCTTTGGTCTCGAAAGGTTTGACCCTCCACACCTTCTTGAAGGTTCTTCTCAACTCCAGAATCCAGTAGGCAGCAAGAGCTGCGGCTAGGCTGCCAAGTATGATGCCGAATAGCCCTCTTTGGAGGCGTACCAGTAGGGCTAGTATTATGGCTATCACTATTACTCCGAAGAGGACGGTCAGTATGTTTGCAGCATCCGTGATTTCTGAGCTTCGCCGCTTCTTATAGAGACTCACAGTCAACCCTCCGGCGTCTATTTCGTTTCGAGGTTGACAGTTACGTAGTGAAGTTCAACAATCCCTTCTACATTTATGAGTGCGCCGAAGTTTAAAGTTGATTCTTCCTGCCACATAAGAATTTTGTCTGTCTTGACGCCCCAATCGGAGATGAAGTTCTCCAGAAGCAACCTTGTACTGTTCCACTGGTTGCTCGTTGTGTAGTTGGCTGTCCCCTCAATGTATGATGTGTGGGGGTTCAGGGCTTCGGGGGTCGCGAGGGTTATGTTGGCTTCCTTGAAGATGTTGAGGAGATTTGTCCTTCTCTGCTGTAGGTCTTCTGTCGGCTCTGGTGGCGGAGGCTTCTCTATCTTCGAGACTTCAGCCAAATATTTTCCGTAGGCCTCTTCAGCTGTGCTTCCGAGCCCAACGTAATATTCTCCTGTGAAGACCGCGCCTACGCAGGCGACTACTCCAAGCTCGGTCACAACCCCTCCAGCTCCGGCTGTATAGACCGGGATGAAGTAGACTTCATGCTCACCTATTCGATACAGGATGTTGTCGCCTGTTCTGGGCTGTCTGAGCAGAGTCTTTAGGGACGCGAACTCCGCATATTTCTCCAAGGCCTCCACCGCACCTGTCGGTCCAAGCAACTTGACTCTTGCTTCTTGCATTGGTTGGTAATAGAAGATGGTCTCCCCCAATTGCGGATAGTCGTTTCGGACGACCATGTATCCAGCGAGATTTCTTCCGAGTGCTCCGCGAAGTTCAAGGGATAGTAGCCCCATGAATTCCGGCCTGTCAAAGCCTGGCGGCTGGGTCATGATGTAGTACGTCACCAAGCCTGAGGGAATCTCTAGGAATTCTTTGGCGACTATGTATGTTGCTGGGTCTTTTATGTGGTAGTAATTGTACATTGAGACTCGCCAAGTGAAGAGTTCCTCCGGGAACCTGACCTGTTTGTAGAGCCATTGAGGGACTTCTTCGGTGAGGTAGTCTTTATAGAGCATCTTGAAGAGTTGGCTGAAGTAGTCTTGGCCGAGGACGATGACCTTCAAATCGCCATTGTATATGTCCACCAGAATGTAGCCGACGAGCCTCATGAGAGGGTTATTGTTGCTCCAGGGGACTTTGTTAGTTTCGAGTTCAACTATTAGGGGCGCTATGTAGTAGGTGTTCACTCCATCTGTAACCGGGAAGATGTCAACAGGCCTATCTCCAAAGTAATACTCAAAGTAGGGGAATAGCAGACTCATCCTGTCATAGATGTCTCTGTAACGCAGTAGGCGGATCGTTTTATCGCGGTATGCGAGGAAGAAGTTGAACTCGAAGATCCAGCTCAACGGTGGGTTGAGGTCGACTCCACCCCGCCCATCATAGAAGAAGTTGTCCAGCTCATCGCTTCTCTCACGGTCCTTTGGATATGCCGCCCAGGTGGTTGAGAGTAGCCCACCTTCCCCATAATAGATCCTTTTCTGCTGGAAGAAGTTTCCTGTCTCCATTATCCTCCCGTCGTGAGCGTCAAGGATGAGCAGTCCGTTCGGGGCATGTGTATAGACGAAGTGTTCAGCGTACCACCTGTCCTGTGGCCTAACGGTCTCCGGCAGAATCGGCTTCATCGTGGAGGTCCAGTAGAGTGTTCCATTAAATCTTAGAATGTCCGAGTCCTCATAGTCGAGGTAGGGGATGAGACCTATCTCAGGCTTCAGTTTGGCGAAGGCTCCACCCCAATCCCAGAGGCGGATCCTCTGCAGCAACTCACTGTTTCCAGCAACATATTCCGAGATGTATTCTGGCTGGATGGGTGTCAAGCTGAAGTTTAAGGGAACCTCCTTGACCTTATCCAGTTCAGCAAGGTATCGGTTGACCGCGATCTGTTGGGCGGTGTATGGTCCGAGCCACTCGATCTTGCGTGTGTCTGCGATGCTGCTGTTTATAGCCATCACCGAGCCTGTTACGAGAGCTATCAGGAAGAGGCTGAGGACCCTGATGTAGACCCTTCGGCGGGTCAGGATTGAGAGGCCCCTTGAGTAACGCCAATCCATGAAGGAGAATAATGCGAAGAGCGCTCCACCCACACTCAGACCGAGTATGAGGTATCTGGTGTTGAAGTCTATGTAGGGTGAGAAGAAACTGTTGAACATGGACCAGAGGAGCGCAAGCGACAGTAGCCCCTCAAAAGAGGCTACGCGCCAACTGACGCCTAATGGCACCGCTCCTGAGGCCTCATCAACCGTCGGGGTCAGTATTCTTGCAAGTTGCGTCACACCAACAAGAAGGATGAGGTGAATCCCTACCGCGCCGAGCAGTGGACCTACAAGGAGCGTGAGCGCCGGGATCATGGGCAGAACGTTTGCCTGGGCGAATGAGCCGTCGAGGGGTGGGGTGGTGAAGGGCAGCCTGAAGACCTCCCAAACAAGGTTCAGACCAGGATCCCAACCTTGAGACATTGCGTAGACGGCCATACCGAAGATGTAGTTTCTAAACATCAACATGCCGAGAAGAACTTTGGTGACCTGCCAAAGAACGAACTTTGTAGGTGTCAGCTTGAAGGTTTTGAAGTCTGTTCGGCCAGGTGGAATCGTACCATATCCTCTGAAGAGGGTGATTATGAGTTGGATGAACCACCAGATGAGGGAGCGCCTATTCAAGAAGTCAAATCTAACAAAGGCCAAGGTTGCAAGTATGACTCCGCCTACAATCTCGAAATAGACGGGTCTGATGAAGAGTTCACCGAACTCCTCCATGTTGAGCCAGAACCAGATCAGTTGGCTGCCGAGAGACCACAGGATGAAGATTGCGAAGAGAGCTACTATGGCGATTACTATTCTTTTAGCTGGAAGCGTTGGTTGCCGGCTCTCAACAGGGTAGTAATCCATTCTGAAGACTCTCACACAATAGCAGACTCTATCCTTAAAACTTTAACGAAGGACCGAGAAATCATTGACTCCTCAAAGTCGGGAGTGAATCGCATATTACAGAAATAAGGTTCTGTTAGCGTATACTAGAGTGGCTGAAAAGTCAGGAAACTATCAGTAAAGCAGAGGAGACGCCAAGAAAGATGTCGGCAGCCTCAAGGTAGCTGCCAGGAATCGACTGAGCAAACCTCGAACCTATCACCGGTGAACATTATTGATAGCAGGAGCGTTACCTTGAAGAACTTCCTCATTGGTAAGCAGTATTGTATATTTGCGGGGATCGCCGAGCCAGGTCAAAGGCGTAGAAGCCAAGAGCTGCGAAAGCTTCAGGAGCCTATCCCGTAGGGGTTCGTGGGTTCGAATCCCACTCCCCGCACCACCTATATTCCACGCACGGTGAGCGGCTTCTCCCCGCCTCGTGTTTTCGCTTAATGGGGGTTTCCATTTTTAGTTCAAGGGCCCTGTAATGGTTTGGCGACTCGCTACGCCAATGTTCGAAGCTTCTTTAGCGAACTACATATTGCCCGCTAACTAAAAGGGCATGAGAACCTGAGAGGAAACGACTGTCACCAAAATCGTTACCAAACCAAACCCCCTACCGGTGTATGGGGGTGGATGCACCTCTCAAGACAGAAAACAGAGGGATCCCCCTAGCATACCACCATTATTTTAGATTCAACATCGAATAGCGAGCCTAAAATTGGAATCCGACAAGCTGGTTCTAGATCTCTTAAAATGCGCTGTCCAAGCAGCCGAAAAGAAGATGGCGTGAACTGCAGGTTGGTGCTATTGTGTACAGATCCACCTAGCAGCGCGCGCTGACTGATGCAGAATACAGATTTGTCAATCCGAGCGAGGGTCTTCACGATTTTGGTAGCGCTGTGGCGCACGCAACAGTAATGTCTTGATAGTCAGTATAGAAAACGAGAAAGTCCTAGGGCAGTATTAGTTCTCCATCTAGCACGGTGACTGCCTCACCAATCAGCTTGGCCTCGTATGTTCCATCTTTCTGTCTAGTCACCCTGACAGTCATCCTCCCAAGCCTTCCCATAATGTCTCCCTGCTCAGCCTTTATCTCAGTTTGATTATCCTCGTCCAACTTGACAAAGCCGTTTACAACCAAGTATACGCCCAACGGACCGTGAGAAGATCCTGTCGTAGGATCCTCTCTCAGTCCATAATAAGGTGCAAAAAACCTTGAGTGAACATCAGAGTCGCTCTCAAAGGTTTCTCCAGTAAGAATAGTGAAACCCTTAATTCCGTGATTATTTCCAAACTCCTCCAATTCATCATAGTCATAGCTTATGCGTTTCAATTTCTCCAATTCTTTCAAAGCCACATAAACATAATCCAGAGTCCTATCCCTCATGATAGGACACGAACTGTCTATGTCTGTTTCTTCGATGCGCAAAGCCTCCGCGAGTTCCTTTCCACTTAATTCTTCTCTCACAAGATGAATAGCTGGAGACTGCCACGCAACTCTAATCGAAGGTCCGTTCTTCTCAACATCGACTGTGATGATTCCCAGCATTGTTTCAATCTTGAATGAGAATAAACCGTCTCCAACCATCCCAAATCTGCGTTCCTCGGCTAGAACATGTAGACTAGCGACGGTTGCATGTCCACAAAACTGGACTTCTCTTCTTGGGGTAAACCATCGTAACCTGAAATTCGCATTTCTGCTCGGGAGGACAAATGCAGTCTCTGAAAGGTTCATCTCATTTGCAATCGATTGCATTTCGTAGTCACTTAATCCTTCAGCTGAGGGAACCACTGCAGCCGGATTTCCACCGAAGGGCCTTTCTGTGAATGCGTCAACTTGTTTAATCGGGATTCTTCTCATAATCGAAGTCAGGTGCTGAACTCTCTATATAAGCAAATGGTGGTGATGCATCCAAATGCGGCAAACAGAAGATCACTCATTGATCTTGGGGGGAGGTATCTCCTAGCGACCCCACTCTGTGGTATGCAGGGCTTAGCAGAGTGTCAAGAAGGAATCTTGCTCAGACTATCCCTGTTATGCTTCGGGAGCTAGGTTTAGTCGTTTCCTGTGAATGGTTCGGATCAAGACCAATGGCATCACAACGTAGACTGTTGTCGATAAGATTGCTGCAAGAAGTGATGCGATTACAGACGCGAATATAACGTTGAGGGGAGCCGCCAAGACATAAACGTATGCTGTCAAACATACTATTCCGAGAAGCGGCAACAGCAGCACTTGGAAGATTGGCCGAAGGAAATCGTACGTCACGATGAATTGCGCGACGGAGGGCGACCATGCGTAGTAGAAGATATTCCATTCGTCAACCAGCAACCTTCCAACTTCATTTGAACCTATCATGTCATCCCTAACGTGTCGCATATAGACCACTTCATTAGCCATGGTGCTTCCGTAAACGGTCGTGGCAATGACACATCTCTGAGTTGGGGTTGGAGAGGGTGGAGCTGGGGGTGTCGTAGATGGAGGAGTCTGGGGCGGTGTCTCCGTGGGTGTGGGTGCGGGCGTGGTTGTCGGTTCAGATGCTTTGTCGTATGTCAGACTGACATCATCCCAAAATGCTCCTTTGGAGGTGAGTGAGAGTCTCTGAAAGGTTACGGCGATCAATGTGATTGTTACGTTTTGGGCTGTATCTAAGTTGCTGTTAGGCCAGGCTTTATTGCGGTCTTCTTCAAAATTCCGTTCGACATAATTCCACTTGTCGCACTGCAAACCATGAAGTAGGAGATTTGTAACATTTTCGGATGCCATAGTCGGCAGTGGAAAATCCGTATAGATAGGAATATTTTCAGCCCACGCAACATAGTAAACTAACGTTCTCCTAGCCTGCGGCATCCAAAAATCAGCTATCAAAGCAATATCTGTCCAAGAATTGATTTGGGGAATGCCGTACAAGTAAACCCAGAAGCTTAGCTTAAGATTAGATGTCTTGCTCAAATGGACATTCTGGCTAGCGCCGCCGCCGACGCCGAAACAATGTTCACCACCAGTGCCGCATTCTGTGAGAAGAGAGCATCTTCCGGAATGTGAACGATAAGGGGTTGTGACTCCGTCGCGAGGAAGCTGAATACAATAGCTGAAGCTCATCCACCAGTTTAAGCCATCCTCAAATCCGCCATTCTGGACAAGGTCAACAGTCTCACATACGGAGGGAACAGTCAGATATGAGATTGAGATCAAAAGTAAAAGAAGACAAGACAGTCTTCGCATAGAACTTCGCGAGCTGCCTTGAATGAACTCCTCTTGATTAACATCTGGATCCATTGTAACCTCATGCTCAAGTCATTGACTTAATTGATGTATATGAACCAGCATCAAGGAAACTACGTGATCGTACTTGAAACTAAGTCATTCTCCTCAACTGCTGAGAGAGAGGAAATGGCTGTGTACCAAAAATGAGGTTGAAGACGCGTCCTCCACGACACCTCCGTTTCAGCTGGACCAAGCCTAGTTAGAACATGCCACACTAGTAAGGAACTGCCTTTAAGACACGAGTTTCATGTAGAGCAAGATAGAAATGAAGACCTTAAATAGGCTATTCGTCTTAAGGCGGACTTAAGATGTCAGAAAAATCCTCTAGAAGAGACTTCGTCAAGACTGCGGCTGCTGGAATCGTAGGGTTCGGTTTAGGGGCCGGGGTTGGTTACGGCGCTTCCCGAATAGCGGCGCCACCACCAGAATTAACACCAACAGGCACCGAGACCCTCGGACTAGGAAAGACGCCGAAGGGAGTTCCCAAGGAGCCAATAAAACTCGGAATAGTCTCGTGGTTTACTGGGCCTTCAACTATGGTTGGAGAAGCCTGTCTAGGCGGAGCCCAATTTGCGGCAGACGTGGTAAATCAGGCTGGCGGAATTCTTGGAAGAAAGATCGAGGTGCTGAAGCGCGATGCAGGGACCCCAGACGTTACTGTAGACGCTGTCAGGAGGTTCGTGCTGGAAGACAGGGTTGACCTGATGGCTGGAGACATTGGCGGATCCAATGCAAACGCCATAACGACACATGTGGAACAGTTGAAGACTCCGTTCTTCCTGCAGTGTTCAACGACGGTAAAGATGGTTGAGGAGCTGGATCCAAACCCATCATACCTCTTCAGGTCAGGCGAACAGAATCTGGCGGAGCCGAATGTTGCTGCACAGTTGATCTCAAGAGAGTTTCCAAATGCCAAGAGAATCGCTGGCATCAACCCAGACTACGTATACGGCCACGAAGCCATGACGTACTCGATGAAGGCGTTGAACAAGTTGACGCCACAGATGGAGAGTGTGATCGAAACATGGCCGCCACAGTTTGCCACAGACTTCTCATCCCACATAACCGCCGTCCTTGACGCTAAACCCGACATCGTCATCACAGCATGCTGGGGTGGAGACTTTGTCACTCTCGCAAAGCAGGGAAGTGCTTATGGACTTTTCGAGAAGACTAAGGTCGTCTCGATCCTAGGCTCGATGGCTTTGAACTCACTCACAAAGGATCTCGTACCTGAAGGCATATGGATGCTTCAGCGTGACTACTACTTCATGGAACCCCCGCATAACCTGTATCCCCTCAACAAATGGTTCGTAGAGGAATATAGAAAGAGAACCAACAAGTATCCAGAGTTCGACGTAATGCAGATATTCTCCGCCATCTTCGCATACAAGCAAGCTATAGAAAGAGTCTATAATGCTACAGGAAGCTACCCTGAGAACGAAGAGATTTGCAGAGCCATCCAGAATTCTTCAGTGATAAGTCCTGTGGGACACAGAACTATCACAGGCGACGGACAATTCCTCAACGCCCTGCCCTATGGGAGGACTATGCATCATCCAGACTACGCAATAGCGATACTCGACCCCGAAACAGTCGGATTCGTTCAGCCCGAGCATGTCTACAATCCAAAATCACTGCCGCCAGTTCTACAGTATCCTCTGGGCACCGGGATGAAATACTCTGACTGGATAGAGTCCTGGTGAGAGGGTCACGATACTGCTAGGAAAACCTAGGCAGATAATCAAACTCAAGCTTTCTCTTCTTTCTCGATAGGAACACGATGCCTGTGAAGTGTCGATGGATCCCGAAACGATCGTCATAATAATACTGAACGGTCTATACTACGCGTTTTCGCTCTTCCTCATCGCTATAGGCCTGAACATACTATACGGCGTTTTGAGGGTGCTCAACATAGCCCACGGCGGATTCTACGCAATGGGTGCATTCTTCACTTGGGCATTGATGAACGCAGTGGCCAAAGCGAATTATCCGATATATGTAGTGTGGCTTTGCATACCTGCAGGAGCGTTCTTGGTTGGTCTGTTAGGGCTACTCATTGAACCTACACTCTTCAGAAGGCTGTATAGACTACGCGAAGAATACTCTCTTCTTGCTACTTTTGGCCTTATGCTTGTTCTTGACGATGTTCTGAGAATGATCTTCGGTGGCAGCCCGCTTTCAGCAAATCAACTCTACAATTGGTTGGGTGTGACCACAATACTTGGGAAGACCTATCCAACATACAATTTTGCAATATATCTTTTTGCTGCGGCTGTAGCACTTGGGTTATGGGTCTTCTTCTACAAAACAAAAATGGGAAGGATACTGAGGGGTACAGCCCAAGACAGGGAGATGAGTACATGTCTAGGAGTCAACGTCTCAATACTTTATACTGAAACAGTCTTCTTCACAATCTTCATAGTGGGTCTAGGAGGCGCCATATATCTCCCAGCCACCAGCGCCTATTCGGGCATGGGTTTTGAGTCTATAGTCCTCTCATTCGTAGTGATGATAGTGGGTGGTCTGGGCAGTCTCAAGGGAAGTATCGTTGCCTCTCTGATTATCGGGCTGGTGAGGGCTTTCGGAATAGCACTAATACCCTCCCTAGAGTTGGCCTTCGTATTCGTCATACTTGTTACAACACTGATCTTTAGACCCCGAGGTTTGTTCGGCAAGAAGTTTACGAGGGAAGAGAAGTAGCCATGAACTCATACAGCGCTATTGCGTTGATAGGCGGGGTGGGCCTATCCTTACTGCTTCCACTCATACTTCCAAGTTACTACACGTTCATCTTGGCCGTAACCATGTGCTTCGCTATCTATGCCCTCGGATACAACATTCTGTTTGGTCGCACAGGTCTACTCTCTTTTGGACACGCACTCTACCTAGGTTTGGGTGCTTATACCGTAGCGTTCCTGATGAAACCCGAACTGGGTCCGTATCGCATCTTCTCGATGGAACTGCTACTAACAGTAGCTGTTATCACCTCAGCCATTGTCGGCCTTGGAATAGGCGCCCTATGCATACGCTATACAAGAATATTCTTCGGCCTGATCAACCTCGGATTCGTTATGCTATGGTACTCGCTGTTGCTGAAACTATACGATATCACCGGTGGAACCGATGGCCTCCCAGTATATATTCCATCATTACTTGGAACAGTTTTTTCATATGAAGAATTTAGGACCTTTGCATTCTATTATTATGTGCTCGCCGTCTTTGCAATGGCCACTTATGTGATGTGGCGGATCTACAACTCCCCGTTCGGACTTGCCTTAAAGGCAGTGAGGGAGAACGGCGTCAGGGCGGAGTTTGTAGGCATCCCGATCGGTAGGTATAGACTAGCCGCCTATGTCATATCGGCCATATACGGAGGGATCGGAGGGGCTTTATGGGCTCCTCTGAGCGGACAGGTGGCTCCAGATATATCAACTTGGCTGACCTCAGGGGACGTAGTACTGATGAATGTGCTTGGTGGAATGCTCACTTTTGCCGGCCCAATAGTGGGGGCGTTCATATTCTACAACCTCAAGGTTCAGATAATGCACTTCACCACATACTGGTCGTTTGTTCTTGGAATAACCGCCATATTCTTCGTCCTCGTCTTTCCCGGAGGTGTAATGGGATGGATGTCAAGAATAGTGAGAAGATACTCCAGACAGAAGGTCTGAAGAAGTATTTCGGCGAGGTCAGAGCAGTAGACCATATAGACCTCGAAGTGAAGGAAGGAGAGATACTATCCATAATAGGACCAAACGGTTCTGGAAAGACCACACTACTGAATCTTATCAGCAACATGATAGAACCTGACTCTGGAAAGGTATTCTTCTACGGCAAGGACGTAACAAGATGGCCTCCAAGCAGGCTGGCTAGAATGGGTCTTGTACGCAGCTTCCAGCTCGTCAACTTGTTCGACGGGTTGAGTGCACTGGAGAATGTGAAGGCCGCTGTCATAGCAAAGCTGGGCCGAACAAGCAAGCTCTTCTCCAGCTTGAACAGAGACGAGGAGGTAACGAGAAGAAGCTTTGAGTTGCTTGAACTCTTCAAGCTTTCAGACAAGGCTGAAACACTGGCCAGAGACATACCGCACGGGGACAGGAAAGTCTTGGATGTGGCCCTCTGCTTCGCCCTAGACCCCAAACTGATACTCTTAGACGAGCCGACCAGCGGCGTGAGTACCTCAGAGAAAAAACCGGTTATACAAAGAATAGAAGAGGCTGTTAGAAAAGGCGGAGTTACCGCTGTAATAGTCGAACACGACATGGACATAGTATTCGGATACTCCGACAGAGTAGTCGCCATGCATGAAGGAAGAATACTTGCTGAAGGAAAACCTGAGGAGGTCAAGGCGAACGAGGAAGTGAGAAGAGTGATTACTGGTGAGTCATAGATGGCACTGCTTGAACTTGATAAAGTGAGTACTTACATAGGCGCTGTTCAAGTGCTGAGGAACGTTTCGATCCAAGTGGATAAGGGAGAAATGGTTTGTCTAGTGGGTAGAAACGGCGCGGGCAAGACAAGTACCATAAAAACCATAATCGGGACGCTAAGGCCAGAATCCGGTAGTATACGCTTCAAAGGGAACGATATAACAGCTCTTCCTCCCCACAAAAGGGCGAGGCTAGGTATTGGGATAGCGCCAGACTACAGAGGCATATTTACAGATCTTACAGTTGAAGAGAACCTTCAATTTCCTAGATGGGTACTCGGAAGGAGAAAACCCAGCAATGAGCTAAATGTGGACTTTGAGAAGGAAGTATTCGAGATATTTCCAGAATTGAATAGGCTCAAGAATAGAGAGGGGCTAGTCCTAAGCGGTGGTGAGGGGAAAATGTTGGCAACAGCTCGCGCACTCATGTTGAACCCCTCCCTGCTTCTGCTCGACGAACCTCTCGAAGGTTTGGCCCCAATCATCTTGGCAAGGTTCGCTGAAAGAATTAAGAAGATTCGGGAGTTGGGTGTATCGATACTTTCGGCAGAATCTAATATGGCTCATGCTTCAAGAATCACTGACAAAGTGTACATAATAGAGAGAGGCGAAGTAATTTACGAAGGAGACGTTGAAGAGATTTCCAAGAACGAAGAATTGAATAGAATGATTCAAGGTTACTAGATTGGAAACGACTTAGGATAGAATGAAATGCTTTGAAGCCATTCTATAAAGAGTGTACTTGTACCTAGGAATCGTCTGAATCACGTTAACTGTAACGTGAATCTGTCTGTTCCGCTGACTAACCACTTCATCTTTTCCGGATTGCCATAACTGTGACTTTTCTCAATCAACTAGGATGCATCTTATGAGAATTGATTGTTCGAGCCTACCGAACAAAACAATAAGAACAAAGAGACTCGCCAACGATGTGAGACTAACGGAAATTGACTTCTGGCCGTCTGGATCGTGAAGGTTGCAGGAGACATTTCGCGGCCGCTCATATGTATGAGGAGAAATGTGACAGTTAGTTTCTTAAGCCGGTATAAACAACACATACCCTGTATGGGTTTGACCCCCATGCTTTCTCAAAGCAAACCGGAAAGGGGGTGAGTACCAAATGAAAAGTGGTGTTGCCGCTGGCGCTGTTGCGGGAGTGGTCGGTGGCATAGTAGGGGTTATTTTTGGATACATAGGGTACCTTGCAGGGCTCTACGGAGCTACTCCAGTTGGCATCACAAACTATGTTGTATCCACAATCGTGCTTACAATCATCTTCGGTGCTATATTCGGTTCAATATACTCAAAGTTGCATGACCCGATTCCAGGCAAGGGTGTCTCGAAAGGCCTTTACTTCGGCCTCATGATCTGGTTGATTAAAGACATCGCAGCTGGCGCATACATTGCATCACATAATCCTTCGGAGATCGCTATTTCGACTGCGCTAGTCTTTGTTGGATTTTTCATGTGGATCACATACGGCCCTGTGCTTGGAGCTCTCTATAAGAAGTAGTCTACCAGTTGTGATCAAAAGCCAAATACGAAGCCTCTTTTTCCCATTTTTGCTAGAATGGAGGCCTCAACTTCCTTCTTTCTTGTTAGATAGCCACGTGAAACTATGCATTTAGTGCACACCCAAGTTCACTCAGACAGCTCACCAATTGGTTTGTGTCAGGCGATGTTCTCAATCGCGCGCGCTAGTTTAGTGGAAATATTCGGCTATGATTCTCCCCAACAGAAAACCTGAACCTGACGATAGAGCGCCTACAAATAATGTGTCAAGGGCGCTGGAGAACCAGTGAACCTTTGTAATCTTAGATTTCATTATACCTAGAATGAATAGAAATGTTAAGACCGATATTGCGGAAATGATTAGCGCTTCACTGACGGCACCGGTGAAGAGGAAGGGGAGAATCGCTGGGAACGCCCCCAGAAGGTACGATCCCGAAGAGATCAATCCTATCTCGTAGGGGTTATCAATTAGGCCTGGGCTTATGCCGATTTCTTCCTGAACCATGAATTTAAGCCACAATTCCTTGTCGGAGGTTATGTGGTTTACTGCGGCTTCTTGCTCCTCCTTCGTGAAGCCCATATCACTAAAGATCTCTCTTATCTCTTGTGTTTCTTTTTCTGGATCCTCCTCTATCTCTCTTTTTTCTCGCTCAATCTGGTTCTCGAAGAAGCTTTTTTGAGCTTTCGTGGATATGTAGGAACCGAAGAGTATTGCAACCATTCCTGAGACTATCTGAATTATTCCAGCTATGATTATGCGTTCCCTTATTGCTAGGGAGACAGAGCTCCCGCGACGAAGGAGACGGTGCTAACGAGTCCAGTATCGATGGCGTATACTATGTCTCTTATCGTTCTGCCTTTTGTTGTATGCCATGCCTCCCCATGCCATGCCTTAAGCCTATCTTCTAAGGGGCTTCGGGGTAACTTGCTCAAATTATCGACTCTTACCTCTTTTCTTCAAATGATGTTTTGGTCTATAAGACGTTAACGGTAGCTATCATGATTTAGGAAGAACATATCAAATATGGTGACGAACACTTTTGCAAAGAGAATATTACCTATTTGGTGCCGGGCGTTGGAAGGATCAAGGGAGATGCGTGTGCGTTTCCTAGATAATGAATTGTTCTTGAATCATGTTGGAATCATAATGAGTGAAATAGTCTCTATTAGTAGCAAGTATTTTGTCTATCCAAATGTCTCCTCGAATCTTTCAGCCCATTCATCGTACTGTTCGAGTCGGGACTTCCCGATCGCCCTAACCTTCCTTAAGGCCTCCTCAAAGTGTTTCATACCGATCTGGAAGTTGGGGTTCTCAGTCTTCTTGCCGCCTACCTTATTCACATACTCGCGAATGGCGAGCATTGAGGCCTCGCGGCAGACTGCTTGGATATCTGCTCCCACATAGTTCTCTGCCTTCTCAGCCAGAATCTCAAGATTGACGTCGGCTGCAAGAGGCTTACCGTCGAGGTGGATCCTGAAGATTTCCCTCCTTGCCTCCTTATTCGGCGGTTTAATTCCTATGATGCGGTCGAATCTACCAGGCCTGAGGAGTGCAGGGTCGATTACGTCAGGCCTGTTTGTGGCTGCTAGAACCACGACGTTCCTGAGCTCCTCCAAACCGTCAAGCTCTGTCAATAGTTGACTGATAACCCTCTCAGTTACGTGAGACTCTCCTAAACCACCGCCCCTCTGAGGCGCTATCGCATCTATCTCGTCGAAGAATATGATGCATGGAGCGGCCTGTTTCGCCCTTCTGAAGGTCTCCCTTACCCCTTTCTCGGATTCTCCAACCCATTTCGAGAGTAGTTCCGGACCCTTGATCGAGACGAAGTTTGCTTCACTCTCAGTTGCGATGGCTTTTGCGAGCAGGGTCTTACCTGTTCCCGGAGGACCGTATAGAAGTATGCCCTTAGGAGGCTTGGTTTTGGCGTACTCGAAGACTCCGGGATACTTGAGTGGCCACTCAACAGCCTCCATAAGTTCCTGCTTCACATCCTCTAGGTCGCCGATGTCTGTCCACCTGACGTTAGGAGACTCGACCAAGACCTCCCGCATGGCTGAGGGTTCGACGTCTTTGAGGGCGTCTACGAAGTCATCCATTGAGACCTCAAGCTCTTCCATAACTTTGGGCGGTATGGTTTCGGACTGGAGGTCGATCTCAGGGAGAACCTTCCTGAGCGCCCGCATCGCGGCCTCCTTACAGAGGGCTTGGAGGTCAGCCCCCACAAATCCGTGGGTGACGTCGGCGAGTTTCTCAAGGTCTACGTTCTTCGCGAGTGGCATCCCTCTTGTATGTATCTGCAGTGTTTCCAGCCTCCCGTTCCTGTCTGGGACGCCTATCTCGATCTCTCTGTCAAATCTGCCTGGCCGGCGCAACGCGGGGTCGAGGGCTCCGGGCCTATTGGTTGCCCCTATGACCACAACCTCTCCACGTGCTTGGAGGCCGTCCATCAGGCCTAGGAGCTGGGCCACAATCCGCCTCTCAACTTCACCAGTCACTTCCTCACGTTTGGGCGCGATCGCGTCGATCTCGTCGATGAAGATTATGCTCGGTGCATGTTTGTTGGCCTCCTCAAAGATCTCTCTAAGTCTGGCCTCGCTCTCACCATAGAACTTGCTCATGATCTCTGGGCCGTTCAGGGTGATGAAGTGGGCGTCTGTCTCGTTGGCCACAGCCTTGGCTATCAGCGTCTTTCCGGTTCCAGGTGGGCCGTGTAGAAGTATCCCTTTTGGAGGCTCCACACCAAGCTTCTCGAAGAGTTGCGGATAGCGAAGAGGGAGTTCAATCATCTCTCTAACCCTCTGTATCTGCCCGCCTAAGCCACCAATATCCTCGTAAGTTATGCGGGGAACCTTCCTTACGGCCTCAGCCGTCTTCTCGCTAATCTCAACCCTCGTCGAAGGAGTTATCACAACAGCCTCTGCGCGCGGACGAATATTCACAACAACGAACTCTACAATCGTCCCGAGAAAACTGAATCTAATCCTGTCACCCTCCATCACCGGAAAGGCCTCGAGAACCCTCCCGATATACTCTTCACCGCCCGCGAGCTGGATAGGCTCAACCGGCGCCAATACTACTTGGGTAGCGTCTTTCCCCTCAATCCTTGAGACCTCAACCTTGTCATCGATCCCTACACCCGCATTCCCTCGTGTGGCGCCGTCGATCCTGATTACAGAGGTGTCCCTGTCCTCTGCATACCCTGGCATAGCCTTGGCCACTGTACGTCGCTTGCCCCTTACAGAAATCAGGTCTCCCGTGCCCACCCCAAGTTTCTCCATGAGTTTTGTATCTAGCCTCGCTATTCCGCGGCCAGCATCACGCTTCAGCGCATCCTTAACCCTGAGAGTAAGAGAGACTCTCTTTGAGGAAGACATTTGTAAGAAACCTCCAAGTCCAGCGGAAATCTATCAAAATGAGTGCTGATAAGGCTTGCTGGATGACCGGCTAGCGCGCTCTAGGAGAAGCGTGGCCAATCGGATCAAATACTATTAAAGTGTGAAGTTACGTAGCTATCGACAAAAGTGTACTAGATGTATCAGGATGGAAACTTGATGAAGAATATTCGCTATTTAGTGTTGGCGGCGGCATTAGTAACAATATCATTAGGCGTCGTCATTTATGAATATTCAAGTCAGACGACTTTTGATAGGGATATTCTGTTTCAAACGTCAACGATTGATGCCTTGCTTGAAGGTGTCTACGATGGAGACATGACTCTTGGAGAGTTGCGGAAGCATGGTGACATTGGGATAGGCACTTTTGACGACCTTGATGGGGAGATGATTGGATTAGGGGGCCAGTTTTACCAAGTAAAGGTTGACGGCGTAGCTTATCCGGTCAATGATTCGATGCAGACACCGTTTGCCGTGGTGACTTTCTTTGACTCTGACGAGGCGGTGCTACTGCAGGAGTCTCTAAACTATGCGCAACTGGAATCCCATCTAGATGATATCTTGCCGACAGAGAACATCTTCTACGCAATCAAGATAGAGGGAGTTTTCGAGTACATCAAGACGAGAAGTGTTCCGAGACAGAGTAAGCCTTATCGTCCGCTTGTCGAGGCAACAAAGAACCAGTCAACTTTTGAGTTCCATAATCTGGAAGGGACGATAGTTGGCTTCCGGACCCCAGAGTACATGAGAGGAGTGAATGTTCCCGGCTATCATTTCCACTTTATTACTCAAGATAAAGTGGCGGGAGGGCACTTACTCGATTGCCGACTGCAAAGAGTGAAGATTGAGATTGATTACACCTCAAGATTCTATATGACACTTCCTGGAAGTAAAGAGTTTTATGAGGCAGATTTAGCAAAGGCAAAACAGACAGAACTGGAAAAAGTGGAGAAACAATAAGGCAAATCAAGAAATCAATGCCAAGAACATTTGCTGCTCTTACTTCATCTGGCAGCGCAGCCAAATTGTATATCAAAAAGGGAGACTGATACAAGAATACCTAGACGGTTGTAATTAGCTATCCGTCGATTCTACTGAGTATGAGATTCCAAATATTAGAATATGTTAGTACGCTGGCCAGAATTCTTGTGAGGTAAGAATTTGACATGGATATCTTGAATATGATTATTAGGGCTGCGAAATTAGACGTATCTCTATATGAAGAGGTCGAAGAGGCAGCCTTGTCCACGGATTGGACGGATAGATAGCTCGGCTTCGATATGATCTGCGCCAACATTCATAATTCGCATGGGATTATGTTGTGCCCAGGATAACTACTTCATGTTGTATCACGTGGAATTCCACAAGTTGAAGCACTTGTATTCAGAATTAGAAATGTGATAATACTAATGGAATCACGTAGCGAGAACATATCATTCTTCATCGTCCCAGATATACTGCTTTTTATGGAACTAGTCGTCTTGGCTCCCTGCGGCCTATCCCAGCCGAAACAAAGTAATGCCTTCATGCTTTTTGCTAATGGTGTAAGCGGGAGAATCCGATGACTCAGCATCAAGTATTTGTGTAATGAGTTGCAATCGTATGGCTAGTGTTACTTTTGCGCTCTCTTGCGCCGAATAGTATGATAGCTGAGTCCGATAATGATAGCAATCGCGACTACAATTGGTAGTGAAGTCGCGTTGTCTAACCGCGGAACAACTATGCTTGTTGGTTCTTCTCGGATTGTAGTTGCCTGTGAAGGTGGTATTTCATCTGGGGTGGTTGTGGACGTCGGGGGAGGGGGTGTTAGTGCAGGTGTTGGTGTGGTCTTGGCGGTTGTCAGTAGGGAGGTTGATTCCAAAATGTAGTCTTCAGTATTTGAAGTTGTTATGGCGCAGCAGGCGCCCCCTTTGAATGTAGCTGTTTCTCTGACCGTGTAGGATATTAGGAGTCCCGTGGATTCTTCGAAGTTGAAGGTGCCCTCAGCCCTTCCGTCCTCTGGAAAGCTAGTAACTGTCCGAATAGGCACTTTCTTTGGGCCAGAATATTGCAGTTTAATGACTGGAATCTTTGAATCTTGGAAGTCGATAGTCTCTTTGGTGGCTGAGCAAGTCATGACCTCTCCGCCCCAAAAGTACTTGGCGTTTTGACCTTCCCCGAGAGACGTTGACACGAAATAAACCGAGGATCTTCCAATCATATAATCGCTACTTAACGTTCCATCTTTAGTCTCGATCGACGTAACGATGAGCGTTTGACGGTCGATTGTGGAGGTTACAGTCATCGAAGTGTGATCACTGCTGTTTTGTTTGAAGAATCCACTTCCATGACTTGATATATTGCTCTCCCTATGGTCCTCTATGATTAGCTTGGTTGCAGTCAGCTCCTTTACAGTGACTATACCCTTCGAGGTCTGAACAAATGTGGATGTTCCTTTGTAACTACCTGATCCCTCCGCCTCACTCCTATGGGTGATGTGATATGTCCAATACGCACCTTCAATCAGAGGATCATTCGATGCGGCCTGAATCAGTTCAGTCTTCACAGTGAAGAACATAGCTATCAAGAGTAGGCATGAACAGACTAAAGAGATGACAAGGCGGGGCAATGTGCTTCACAATTAGGATGTTTCAGTAGCTAATCTAGTTATCTTCATGTCATCTTCTTGCGGTAAAGACTCTAGACACGACAGCAACTAGCTTAGAACGCTCCAAAACAAGTCTTAAATCCGAAACCTTGTATCATAGCTGGAGGACATCTTGCGACCCATTCATCATTCAGTCTGTTTATGCCTATTTCTGGTAAACATATTTTTCACAGGCTATAGCTACTGTCAGTCAGAATCTGAGATCGTCAGTAGGCTTTCTGCAAATCCAGTTACGATTGACGGTAGGTGGACTTCACAAGATGAATGGATTGATGCTGCCGAAATCTCATATGGGGATGCGGTGTTCTGTATCAAAGACGATAAATCCTTCCTGTACGTTCTCTTGGATTTCATTTCAGATGAGACTGTGGATCTTGGCGATTTGGCAGGTGTGAGGTTTGATGTTTTAAGCGACAAAGCTAACAAACCGCAGCCAGATGATTACTCCGTCAGTTTGATCCATCAATATTCCGGAGTGGAAAATATATGGATCTTTCAAGGCAATGGAACACAGTGGACCTTGAACTGGAGAGGAGAATGGAATGTGGAGAATCCTCTGAGGATAGTTGCGGCATCGACAGGCGATGCTGCAAACGATCCTTACTCAAAGTCACCCCACGTAGTCTACGAGTTTGCCATTCCGAGAAACATGTTCGGAGACAAGTCGGCAATAGGATTTTCCGCCTATATGGCGCACCGCGAACTTAATGAGACGAGTCTTCCGCAGAAAGCAGATTATCATCCGTCTACTTGGGCTAAGCTATCATTCGCATTTCAACTTGGGACAGTGACTCCACCTGAAGTCACGCCTAGTCAGACCCAGACACCAAGTGTGCCAGAAGAAACCCTAAAACCACCTGCTTCACCAGCTACCGCTACCAGCAAAACTGCAACAGGTCAATGGATACTTCCTACTGCACTAATCGGTATTACTGCTGCGGTCGTTGTCGGAGCCTTAGCGTTTCACAGAAGAACAGCCCCCAGAAAGAAAAAGGTTAGAAGCTGAGTTTCTATTAGCGCGCGCATTCACTTATCTGCTAGTCAGACCTTCTCTTAGATTCTCTTCATAGCGGTGCCTATTTTTCAATATTTGATGGTGAGATATAGCAGTACAACTAACGCAGCGCATGTGAACAAGTCAGGCAACATGGCGAACGGTCCGAGGCCGAACGCGCGGAACCCGAAAATCCAATGCACCAGTGGGTTGGATGTTAGAGCGTTGAGCAGCAATACTGAGGAAATGATTGCCAACCAAAGGGTGAACTCTGTCTTTCCGCTGATGTACATCTGAAGGTACGTCGCCAGTAAAAAGATCAAAAGTGTCACGTTGAGTGTAGAGAATACAGTCCTCGCAGTGTAGTACAACTCAATATCTTCATGAGCAATCGCGGGTGGCCTAATCCTGCTAGAGAATGGCGGAGGTACGGGCAGGTGTGTGGACGCCCAGAATGCAGTCAGCAAAACGACGGCGATAGGAACGGTTAGGACTAACCAAGTTCTCCAGTTTCTGTTTAGGTCACGTTTCACTTCTCTTCCCCCCTTGCCTTCTTTCCAAGGTTTTCCTGAACATCTCCTCAAACAAAGTGTAATTTTCTTCCATCTCCGGAGACAAGAAATAGGTTGTGCCATACCCATCTCCGGCCGAAGTGACTATTCTATTCTTCTCTAAAACTCTGAGATGATGCCTTATGGTTCTGTAGTCTTTGCACATTAGAGTCGCCAATTGGTTTGCATTTTGTGGATGCTCTTTCAGAGCGATGATAATCTGCGCCCTGGTGACGCCGCCTCTCATGCCCCCGATAATCCACCCCAGCAGATACTTGAATCCTTGCGGTCGAACGGACATGGGCACAGCTCCAAGCAATCGAAGTAATTGAATTCCATTGCTCAATCGGATATATGTTAGTATCTGGCCTAACTAAGCGTTGTGCTAGCTTTCTCAGCCAATAGAATGCGGTGGTGACATGTTCTAGAGACTCCATTGAACGCAGGCAATTGTGTATAGATTTGAGTCGGATTTGGGTCAAAATCTGAAAAACTCCTTAATAGTTGCAGCGCTTAGGTGGGGGTCGAAAACAGCTGAGGAGGTGAATCGACATAGAGAGAAAGCGAGCAGAACTAGTTCTGCTGTCAGCGATTGCTCTGGCAACAATTCTGGCTAGCGTTGCGCCATCACTTTACGCCTTCAGTAATACCACACAAACCCCGACGGTACATGAGCCCCCAAGTGATCGTCCTGCTCCGCCTTGGATGGCTAACCTCACAGACACACAGAAAGCAGCACTAGAACAAAAGATCAAGGAGTTGAAGGAAGCAGGCAAAAGCCCACGGGAGATTCATAGTGCTATTGGCGATATGCTGAAGCAATGGGGAATCCAAATACCCCAGCGCCCAAGTAAACCTCCTACACCACCTTGGATGACTAACCTCACAGATACACAAAAAGCGTCACTAGAACAGAAAATCAACGAGTTAAAGGAGGCAGGTAAAAGTCCTCAGGAGATTCGAAGTGCTGTTGACGAAATGCTACAGCAGTGGGGCATCCAAGTACCTCAGCGTTCAGGTGACCATCCTACTCAGCCTTGGATGGGTAACCTCACAGAGGAACAAAGGGAGGCGCTGAAACAGAAGATTGAGGAGATGAAGGCAGCAGGTGCAAGTCCACGGGAGATTCATAGTGCTATTGGCGATATGCTGAAGCAATGGGACATCCAAGTACCTCAGCCCCCAAGCGAGCCTCCACCATAAAGAAGAAGCCATTTGCGTCCTCTGCTATCCCCTTATTTCTTCAATATGTTGAAGTATCGCTATCAGGAAGTAGCGTTCTTCTGCCGCTTCACCATAACAGCGCTACAAACTTTCTGGCCTCTTCCGAGGTGTCTGGCTCCAATACCAAATCCTCCAACCCAAGAATTGCCACGGAACTCAGTTGCGACAACAGAGACAAAGACGGGCGACTCACTAATAGAGACGGACAAACAAAAGGGAATTTAGACTGAAGGAAAACGCGCGCTAACAGTACTGCTAATGCTAGCGCTCGCTAGATTAGGGACAAAATTGGATCTAATTCTGAAAAAATGCTTTATTAGACCTGATGACGAAGAAAGAAGAAACAGGGTGAATAAGTCATGCCTGAGGTTCCAAGCATCGTGCCTTTGATTCTCGCCGGGATATTGGTTGGCTCTATACTCCGTAGCACAAGAGCACATATAAGTTGGAGATTTATGATCGTTGGATCATTACTTGGAGGATTAGGAAATGTTGCTAATGCCGCCGCCCTACTCTTTTTTCAGAACCCAGAAACAAGGCAACCTATCCCCAGTTCTCTTCGAACTAGTCAACTAATACCCACTCAGACCACCTTCTTCCTGACTCCTTTCTCCTTTCTAATTCTTTCTTTCATTGTTGGGGCAATCATGGTTTTACTGGTGTTTATTGTGGCAGTTGTCACTTTAAGAATACGTGGAAGGGTAGTCCTTGAAGAGTAGCAACACCAACTCCATTGAGACCAGAGATCTTGTGAAGATCTATAGCACTGGAGGGATACGTTTTGAGGCTCTACGTGGAGTATCGGTCAAAATTGAGAAAGGAGAGCTCGTTTCCATACTTGGTCCTTCAGGTAGTGGAAAATCGACTCTGCTTCACCTGATAGGCCTTCTTGACAGAGCCAGCAGTGGAAAAGTATTGATTGAAAGTCAAGATACCTCAAAATTGAGCGAAGACAGACTTGCATCAATGAGGAATGAGCGCATCGGTTTCGTCTTCCAAGCTTTCAATTTGATTCATAGGCTCAATGCTTTGGAGAATATTGAGTTACCTTTGATTTCGCGAGGGATGGATCCTGCAGTACGTCGCGATTCTGCAATGAAGATGTTGGATGTGGTTGGATTGGCTTCTAAGAAATTGAACAGACCCGTAGAGTTGAGCGGGGGAGAACAGCAAAGAGTTGCCATCGCTCGAGCGCTGGTGACAAATCCTGCGATTGTTCTGGGTGATGAGCCTACAGGTAACATCGACAGTAAGACTGCGATGCAAATTATGAAGATCATCCGTGATATCAATGAGGCCTTCAATACAACTTTTGTTTTGGTAACTCACAATGTTGAGGTCGCTGCCCAGACTAATAGGCGCATAGTTCTTCGCGATGGTCAGATAGAACGAGAAGAAAATAATTGAAGGGTGTCTAGGACTTGATTTGCAACAGATACTTTGCAGTCTTATTGATACTGTTGGTTGCCTATAGCCCATTATTGATTCAACTCGATGAGTTCTCCAAAGTCTCGGCCCAGCCTCCACCTTATCCGCCGTTGAGCCCTTCTTTATTCAAGGTAGTAGGGACATCGTGGGGTACCTCAAACCAAACGATGTACGCGGCACCGGGTGACACGAATATCCCACTCTTTGTGACCGTACAGAACATAGGCAACCGGACGGCAACGGGCCTGAGTGAGACGCTGTTTCTACAGGAGTCATTCACAAACATATCTGGAGGACAAATTGCTCGTGCATTTTATGAGAACAACATAGAACCTGGTTTAACGGCGACCACCAGATTCATAATGAACATAGCTAGAAACGCAAGCATTGGTGTGCATATTCTAAGAATGCAGATTGATTATCTGCAGATAGTCAGCGGAACGGGGACAACGCTATACCTCAGAAAACAAATTGAGGTAGAACTTCCGATAATTATTACGGGAACGTCCTATGCGACAATATATTCCATAAACGTTTTCCCCAAAGAAGTTACTCCAGGTGGAAACGTCACAATATCTGGTACACTTGTAAACACAGCGACTTCGGCTCTATCCAACACAAACGTTTCGTTTTCTTCTCCAGCTTTCTCTCGAGGAACTTTCATATATATTGGACAGACTGACCCAAACATTCCAAGACCGTTCAGCATCACTGTACAGATTCAACGAACACTTACGGCCGGAACTTATCCCGTTGAATTATTTGCGACATACATGGATTCCCTCGGCGTGACTCATATTAGTTCTGCCAAAACTACTTTGTCTATCGTGCAACAAGTCTACACGCCATCTGAAAAACCTCCCGAGAGAAGTCTGCCTGACGTAGTGCGCGATATCCTCTGGCGAATTTTCAGATTCTTGTTTGGTTCTTTGGCGTTTATGGTTTTGGGAGATTAGACGAGAGGCATGTAGCCTATGCGGGTTTCAGACTTTTATCATATGGCCTTTAAGGCGTTGAAGGATCGGAAACTTCGCAGTGCCCTTACGACACTTGGAATAGTCATCGGGTCTGCTCTAATAGTTGCGCTGGTCGCTTCAACCAGCGGCCTCTCAGCAGGCATCTCCAGTCAGATCGAGAAGGTTGGAGTCACAACATTAAATGTTGCCTCAACCTCAACACGAACTCCCATCACGGATGATGATATATCGACAGTCAGGAGTTTCGTTGGTGTGAAAGATGTTATTCCTTATTTCTCAAGAAGACTGAGCATCAATTATGGCAGTAACTCTCTGTCTGTCAATCTTATCGGATTAGACCAGGGGAAACTTCAAGCACTCTACAAAGGCCTCACATTCGATGCGGGCACCACAGTCGATGGGTTTGACCCTACGGGTGCAGTAATAGGCTCAGAAATAGCCAACCCACCTGCAGACAGTTTTCCGCCAGTGAGGATGAACGAGATGGTTGTGGTTCAAGGCACCGCAACTGGTCGAGACGCCCCACCGTCGTATACCTTCTTAGTTAAGGGGATCTTGGCCCCTTACGGCGCCGTCGGATTCACAAACCTTGATGAGGTGGTTTTTACTAGTATGGCAGCTTCCACAATCTTTTCAATCAAATACTATAGCGGTATCTACGTCATCGCTGAATCGCCAGATATGGTAAACACTGTAGTTGATTCAATACAGAACTACTTCGGGGGAAATGCCAGGGTCTTCAGTTCCACTGCCATGCTTCAGACTGTTCAATCAATTACTGGGCAGCTAACACTCTACTTAGGGGGGGTGGCCGCAGTGACTTTGATCGTTGCAGCTGTAGGAATAGCCAATACTATGTTCGTCTCTGTAATGGAAAGGACACGTGAAATTGGAATCCTTAAGGCTATTGGTTACAGGCCAAAGCAGATTATGTCACTATTCCTTTCAGAGGCAGCGCTTACAGGGATACTAGGAAGCATATTCGGAACACTGCTAGGCATCGTATTATCCTTCTTCCTCGGAGGAGGGGTGTCCTCCCTTACCTTCAGACCGCCTCCCATGGGGGGTTCCAGAACCCAAGACCAAAGCGGTGGCACCTCATATAGTCCAGTCTTTTCTGCCGAACTGTTCGCCTTCTCTCTCATTTTCCCAATAGGACTCGCTGTTCTCGCAGGACTCTATCCCGCTTGGCGTGCATCAAGAATGAATGCTGTCACAGCCCTCAAGTATGAATGAAACAGCTTGATAGAAGATGATTATGATAAGAGCAGCCGATGGAGTTATTAACCCTGCGACGATTCTTCATGACCTCACTTCTTATTCTTGTCTTATTCAACTTCCTAGTTACTAGCAGTGCCAACGCTGCCATCACGAGTGGCTCTATTGTCAAAATTTCGCCAGGCGAGATTCTCCCAGACAAGCATAACGATTATCTTGGAACGCCTGATGTCCAAGTTAAACTTGAATACCCGAAGGCTATCATACTCCAGCAGACTTTTGGCGACCTCCTTTTCAACATAACAGTCCAGTCAACGAAACGAACCATCGCTGTTTACATCCCTCCAGAGTTTGGGGTAAGTCAGGGTTCGAGCTATATCTGGAGCAGCATAACGAATGACTACCGATTCATCTCTCGGTCTACACTTTCAGATCGTGACCCCATCGCCCCTGGCTGGTTCAGAATCCAAGTCCGCAACGGAACAAGCAGTATCAATAACGGTTCTCATTTTATCAGGCTATTTAATGTCACAGCGCCAGGCATTGTCGGAGAATATTTCTTCAAAGTCTTTATAGACGGAAACTCGATAGGGGCAAACAACTTCCCAATCTTGGTTGTTTCTGCTGATCCCAATCCTGCCTACATATCTGGAACGGTTATAGATTGCAGTAGCAACCTCTTCAAGTACAGTTATGAATATGGATATGGCTACTACGGAGGTCCGCTTCATCTTAACTGCCCTGACGGTGGAAAGGTCGTCGCTGAAGGAATAACAGCTGACGACAGAAGAGTCCAGGGTCAAGCCTTCTTCAGTGCTTCAGATGATGGCCGGTACACTATCTACGGTCTGGCTGCCGGAACTTACAACCTTACAGCCTATGCGTCAGGGTATTTGCCTACACCCATGATTAGGCTTGTCCAAGTTCGTCCCGGTCAATCATTGGATGGAGTAGATTTGTGTGTCTACCCTTGCCCAAGGATTGAAGGGATTGTAATGTCCAAATGCGCAAAGATGCCTGTGAATTGGGGCGCCATAGCAAATCGCACTGGGCCAGAATTTGGTGCAGCATTAGCATATGTTGGGAATGTCACCTTCGGCGGAGGATGCGCAGGCGGAGACCTTATCTATGCTTTACGTGGTACAAACACTTCCGACTTCCTCAAGTATGACACACTCTCCAACCAGTGGAGATATGTGGCGCCGACGCCAGGGCCAGTTGGACCTGGGGGATCACTTGCCTTCGATGGTTTACAGTGCATATATGCTCTTCAAGGAGGCGGCTCGGATGCCTTCTGGGCTTATGATGTTGCTAACGATCGCTGGCAGTCTGAAGCGATTTTTCCAGACAATGGCCCAGTAGCTGAAGGAGGTTCAATCGTATTCAACTCTAATGATGGCATTCTCTATGCATTGAGAGGCGGGGGCACGACTGACTTTTGGAAATACATTCCAAACCAGAACTGGACTATTGGCGCGCCAACCCCAGCACCTGTGGGTGCAGGCGGTAGCTTGGTTTTCAATAAAGCTGACGGTAACCTTTATGCATTGGGAGGGGGTGACACCACCAACTTTTGGCGTTATAACCTGCAGACAAATGCATGGGATCCTCCTCTTTCACCTACGCCTGCAACTGCAGTCGTGAGCGCCGGGGGGTCGCTTGCATTCAACAATCAAGATGGGTTCATCTACGCATTTGCAGGCGGGCTTACCAACACATTCATGAAGTATGATTATGTCACAAACCTTTGGTACTCTCTCCCTCCAGCTCCGGTTCCAAGCATTGTTGGACAAGGCGGTTCATTGACCTTTGACACTAGTAATGGACTGATCTACGCTCTTGTTGGTGGTGGTTCTCCTTCTTTCTTCGATTATGATAGTACCGTACCTAGCTGGAGTCTTCTAGGTACCTTGGCGGATTTTCTGAAGGTATATCCTAGGCCAATCACCATCGAGATCCTTGATACAATCAGTAATTCTATGCGTCTTATCCAAGATTTTACAGATCCGAATTCAGACAGTTACAATTTCACCTATGATGGATCTACTGAGTTAGACGGTCATATACCCCAGGATGGATCTGGATACGTTGCAGGAATCCTGCTTGCACCTTACAACGTGAGAGTTTGGGTGAATCAATACCTCCAACCACAGGACATGATAGTTGACCTCACAAATAATCCGGGAGGGGTGCGAGTTGAGTTTGACGTTGACCGCGCAGGCAAGGCAGATATTGTTCTTCATTTCAAAGACTTCTCGCAAGGACATGTTATCCCTGTTAGCCGTCCCTTGAGAGTTACAGTTGCTCTCTATGATCGTGATGCGATACTGCGCGGAGAGAACTACACTCTCGTTGCACCTGGAATGAATTCCTCTGAAGTAATCGTAACAGGATTTCTTGGAACTCTACGCGACTACGGACTTCCGCCCGGCACCTATGAGATCGTCGTTACTGTCGACGGGTTCTTTCAATATTACGACTCCTACATCACGATCTCGGACTGTAAAGATGTGAGCAAAGTGAGTTTTGGCGTCATCCAGACCGGAACCTTAGAGCTATCGGTTCGCTCAGTAAACTCACAATCGCCAGCACAACCTCAAAACTGGCTGTACCCCGATGCAAACATAAGGGTTGACATTCTGGACCAATACCAAGGTTTAGTATACAAATCATCTTCCACTCGGCAGAGAGCTTCAACCAGTAATGCCCAACTCTTCATCACAGGGTTACGCGCCGGCACTTACATAATTCGTGTCTACACTTTTGGCTATTTCCAGAAAAATGTCTCTTCAGTCAATATAGCTGACGGAATCACAAGTGACATGACAGTAGACGTTGTGGTCGGCGGTGCTGTTGACCTTAGTGTGATCCTTTTCAAGGAAGACCTGCCGATACGCGCGGGCGAAACCTACCCATTTTCACTTGTCAGAGTTCCTTTTCGCGCCGAACTCTATGATGCCCAGGATCAGTTCATGGCTGCCAATGTCACATATATTCCGTCAGGCTTCACAACCTTCACCTTGCGACTTGCTGGGTTCAGGAATTATGCAGGTGAGCCCGCGCTGAGATGGGTTAACTATTATGACGCAGCAGGTGGGGGTTTTCAAACCGATTATGGGTTGCCTCCTGGCTCCTACAGGGTTGTGGCCTATCTGCCCGGTTTTTCACAAGGTAAAACTATTGAAATGGTAACTGTTCAGCCAGGTGGACGTTCCAGTATAGTTATGGACCTTAATCGTCTGGCACATCTTTCCGGGGACGTCACCAGCCTCAACATGTTTGGCGAGTCCGTACCCTTGAACTGGGCAATAGTAGACGCGATCGGCTCAGAAACAAAGGATTTCGCACCAACACTGGATGGACACTACGATATGTGGCTTGAAGAAGGACGCTATCTACTAATCTGCTCCTTAGCCGGCTATGACCCTGTCTCACTGGAAACCTCCTTATCGAAAGGATCGGATGCACAAATCAATTTCAGACTAAGATCTGTCTACATCAGTGTCCCAGAATTCGACGGTAGCCTAGGTTACCTTTCAGCACTGCTCGTAGGGCTCTGCGCCGCGAATCTTCTTCTGTCGCGCTCCAGATCCAGGTTATAGTGTCTGCTAGTCTGTTGGCATGTAGTGTCTAACACTTGCATTTCTCTTTGAGCAACGACATCGTCCACTCTTGAACCTAAAGCGTCCAAGTCAATTAGCGCGCGCTATTTGAAATCCATTCTCATGAGAAAACGTGGTGGGCACGCTCTTACACGGAGCTGTGAAAGTTAAATAGTTTTCCGGGGTAGGGAACTCTCTGAACAATGACGAATAGAGGGTGACAGGATTCCTAACTACTCAAGTGAAGGATTATGCTAGATGTGCTGGGGCTGATTTAATTGGCATATGCCATACGAATGGTCTTGTTAAGTATCCAGAAAAAGGCGAGAAGACCTCGTCATTCAACACAGCGATCATTGTAGGCGTCAAGCATTCGGATACAGCCTTCAAGCTGAAGAACATCAGAGCGCTCCAGTATGATACCTATTGCACATACCAAGAGCTAAATCATATAACTTTCAATCTAGTAAGATTCCTAGAAAAGAGAGAGTTTGATGCCACAGCCATTTCACCCTACATCCCGGTAGAGATGAGCAGAGAGACCAGGGGGCTACTCGGTGATGTTTCGCACAGACTTCTAGCAGCAGAGGCCGGCCTTGGATGCATAGGATTCTCTCGATTGCTCATCACACCTGACTTCGGCCCCAGAGTCAGGTTGGCATCCATACTCACGACAGCTCCCTTGGAGCCAGATGAACAGTTTAGAGACAACCTTTGCGAAGGCTGTGAGAGAGGGTGTGCCAAGGCTTGCCCGGTAAACGCCATAACAGCGGACGGTGTCGATATCAAGAAATGTTCTAGAGAAAACATGAAATATGGATTGCCAGGCTTGATAAACCTTCTAGACCAGCTATCGTCATCAACAAATATCCCAACAGACTTAGAAATACACTAGAGAACCAACCTTCTGGAAGATCTGGCAATCAACAGTTTCAGGGATGTTCTACAATTGCTTCGAATGCATGAGAGTCTGCCCTATAGCGCCCGCAGTAGGCCGAAAGGACGGCTCATAGGGATTTACGGACTGCACTGTTTCTGTTTGCTTTGATCGGTGGTGGCCACTTTACAGCCGCCCTTTTGAAATCTCTTCCTCTCAACTTGTTTGGAATGATGCTTTATGGTTTGATTGCTTTGATTCTAGTGAGAAAGAGTGCTTGGAGGAAGATAAGGATAGGGAAGCCGATTTCTTCTATCTACATTCTCTAGGGCAGTTTACTGACAGTATTGTTCGTTCTCATTTAGCGCGCGCAAAATCATGTGTATAACGATTCAGGAGGCTTTCCAACCATTTTCAATATCTCAGACTTAACTTTATTTTCGAGTTTTGAAGTGTCTTTAGAGATTATTATGAACTTTTCCTCCAATGCTTTTTTCAAAATATTATCTTTATATCCAATTTCCTTTAGCAGTTCATACTTTATGGAACCTCCGTATCCACTTATATGGAGTAGCATCTGGTATTCCCTAGTCAAATTAAGAGGAACTCGCCCAGCTACGCCAAACCACTTCTTCACAAACGCTAAACCTTCTTCAGTCAAAACAACAAAGTCGTCCGGATTCACGAGTTTTATTCCTCTACTAATCGAATATCTAGCGAGGCGGCATAATAAGAAGCCGTCTTAGACCCTCTTTCTCACAAGTATCTTGCTATTTACCGTCTGCACCATCTCCCAACCATCATTGAAGTAATCTTCTAAATCATCTTCCTTGACAAGCTTATTCTTGAACCTTGATTCATCTTCCTTGAGCTTCTTTTGGCTGATCTGGAGCCTCTTGATTTCCTCTTGGATGGCTTCCTTCTCCTCATCCAGATTTAACTCTCTTCCCCATTCTTTCTGCTTCTCTATCTTGACCTTCATCGGGTCTATTCCGTACAACTTTGCTTGGTCCCTCCACATCTCAAGCAGCATCTCTTTCCTATCTTTTATTGGTGTTTCAATCGTCTCCAAATATGATGCGGAGTCGTTGAACGCTCTCCTTATATCTTCTATCAGGTTCTCTGGAGGCCGGCCCTTGTTGGTTGTGTATCTTGCTTCGATGTCACCTTTGTGGCCCATGAAGAAGACCCTGTATGACTGAGGCAGCTTTCCATGGCTCTCAGCCATCAGCATCTGCATGTCAAAGTAAGCTCGCAGAACATAGGGTCGCCATTTGAAGGTTGGCCTTATGGCTTCCCTTATCTCCCTGGTCACGTTCTTTGTTATTATGAACTTGGACCCTCTGTTCCTCCTTCCCTTACCCATCTTCTCATAGCCAGGGGTTACTGCAACGACAGATGTATTGGGCGTGAACTCTTCTCCTTCGGCGAGCCGCTTGTTAAGGTAGGCCGCCAGATATTCGCATCCTTCTTTTGTTAGAAAAGTGAAGTACTGCCGGCCTGCTTTGCTCAGTGTCGGCTTGACAATGATCATTGTCGGAATTCTCGTGAACTCTACATGGCCATCTCTGATCACGAGCTCTGGCAGGTCGCCTATGGTCAAACCATCGGTACCTGACTCATTTCCTATGGCCTCCGGTCTGAGTCCGGCCTGCGACATAAGGCATATGCTCACCTTGGCTCTCTCGCTGCCGTAGACAAGGATGGTTTTCAACTCTTCCTTTGTCGGGACCCGCTCGTCAGCTACGGTTGGTGTAGCATCCTTATTTCGTATCTTGACTTTTCTCTTCAACTCAACCTCATTGTGTTCAAGCCAGGACTTCAGAGTCTTTGGAAAACCAGTGATGTAGCCTGGAGATTTCCCCTCATCCTCCAGCTTGCTGATGTAGTCTTGGATCATGTCCTCAAGCTTTTTCCTATGGCTCTTCCCAAGCTGCACCAATTCTCTAGGTGTCAGGTTGTTCTGCTCACAGAAGAGGCTCAGCCTTCTCAGACGCACTTCAGCAGTTATGGGGCTGCCCCTAGCAAGATTGTCGTACCAGTGCTTCACGTCCCGGTCGGCAAGCATCCTATCTTTCTTGCTCGACATACTGGACGCATTGCGGGGGACACGTAAACTCATGGGAAAGCGCCTCAGTTAGGGTATTTTACCCCCCCCGGAAATATAAGGATTCGCCTAAAGTTCTTGGCGGGCCCGCGGGGATTTGAACCCCGGACCTTTAGCTTTCGCCATCATGATTAGGAGGTTCGGCCTAACGGGTCTACCGCTCTATCCATACTGAGCTACGGGCCCTATTTTTCCTATCCATATATCTTATTGGCTGGTTCCAACCATATACCTAAGCATGGCCAGAACCAGTTATGCTGATTCGTTATCTAAGAGAGCTTCAATACTTTATGAATCTTATTCGGAAGTCAAAAAGTGGTATGACGAATCCAAAGTAGCGATGAGCCTGAGAACAATTCAAGGCTATGTTGACTCCTTGTCAGGTTTTCTGAAAGAAGTAGGAATGACACCTTCTCAACTTCTGAAGTTGAGCCCTGATGACGCTCATGATCTGATGCGGAGTTGGGCTATCCAGAAGCGACAGTCCAGAACTATCTCTGACGGCAGAATAGGTTTGATATGGCATGGAGTTAGGAACTTCCTTGAGTTCCACAGGATCAGGACTAATGGTAAGCTGCCTTTCACGAAGGTCAGAGGTAAGTACTTGGACAAGATCCCGACCAAGGATGAGCTTAAGCTGATTCTGGATTCAACACCAAGTCTCCCCGTAAAGATCGCAATTCTGTTAATGGGTTACTCAGGACTCAGACCTGAAGATGTTGTCGATCTAACTTATGGATGCGTAAAGAACGACTTTGAGAAAGACATTGCTCCGTGTGCAGTCTATGTTCCGCAGAGCAAGACCGGAGAAGACTATGTGACTTTCATTCCCAAAGTAACTGTCAACCTGCTCAAACAGTATTTCAAGCACAGAGAGGAAGAAGGAGAAATGATTACAGATTCAAGTCCAATATATCGAGGGCAGAGATCGAGGGATTCAGTTGGAATCAGACGTAAGACTTTAACTCAAAACATTGAATTTGTCTTGAAACGCAGCGGAATAGAACTTAGCACAACATTCGGAGAAAAGATCCAGAGAATGCGCCCCCATAGTCTACGCAAGTATTTCCGCAGCAATCTATCTGGACACGTGCCAACAGAGTACGCTGAATTCTGGGTAGGCCACACCTCTGGTCTAACACAAGTATACGGTGGAACCAGAGACCTAGATCCCTCAACAATAGAACGCATGCGTGAGGCTTACGCTAATGCTCAGAGGTATCTGGTTGTGGAGGGTATTGATGAAGAAGGCATTATGCGAAGGGTCAGTCAGGATCTTCAGAAAAGAGATGAAGAGATCGAGACACTTAGAGAGCAATATGACGCTACCAGAGATCGCCTAGAAGCTATTGAGTACATTCTGACAGGCGACAAGAAAGGTGATCTACTCCGCAGATTGCTTGATCAAAAGTATATGGCAGAAGAAGCCGAATTTTTGTTAGAGAAGATCAACAAGGCCAAGAAAGGAATTGTTGAACCCTCAATAAACACAAAGAGAGAAATATCAATATGGGAGAACGATGCTCGCGAGATCCTACATGGCAATGAAACCAAGATTCGGAAGTACCTAGAAAAGAAGTCTAGATCTAGATCTAATTAAGTAGTGAGTGACTGAGTAAAGAAATCAGATTATGATCCCAAGGAGCTGGAAGCTCAGGCCAAGGATATACTGCAAGGCAATGAGGATATCAAAAGAAGAGTGCTGTCCAAAGGAAAACACGGTTAGTGGTCTGAAGTTCGGATATGGCGAACAAGCAGAAGTCGGTTAAGCCTCTTTGCTTGCTTGTTCTTTCGGCATTATTACTGCATACTTGTTCTTATAGGATACAAAAATAGGATAGCCCCTTTTCTTACACTTATTATACAGCGCTATCAATTCCCCTGTTGTTAATTCAGAGATCTTCATTGGTCTACCATTATCGATCTCTCGCAAAACCTCATCCCACTTTCCTCGTTGTTTTCTCCTTCCAAACTCCTGATTTGCTTGGTCATAGGTGAGTGTTTCTTTCTTCATTTGCTATATCATTCTCCTTGACTATTACAGGCCGAAATATTTACTGTAAAGACGACATAATATATGAATAAATGTATACGATCTAACACATATATGTTTTTTGCAAAAGCTTTTATATTATAGGATTTTTAATATAGATATGGGTATCTATTTACCTATTATTCCTTTAGATTTGATAATCTAAGGCTATTTAATCCATGTAAGGAGTGATATTTCTCATAATAATAATGAGCTAAATCAAGCTCGCAGCGGATCGATTAGTAGTTCTGGATTTTTCCGTTGGCTTGTTTTGGAGTTCTGATCCGGCTGCGAAACAGGAGGGGATTTGTTATGTCAAATGTAAATTCTAACACATTGATTCGTTCTCAGCCTAGTATCGGCTATCGACCTCCCAATAGGACGAAAATAGGTTCTCGTCTTGAGAAACCAATAACCAGTACTTTGGAGGGTCTCCAATTACCTCAAGGCTCAACTCTAATAGATAACACTGGCAGTCGGCCTGGAATAGATCACACGATAAATCTACCCAATAACTTTGCTATCCGTACTGAGGATAAAAACTGGAGTACTTTGAGAAGGCTTAACGGCAACACCTACGTTGCTAACTATTTTGATGCAACAGCATTAGAGACACAACTCCTGAAGAGAATAAGAGAGCCAGACTTTGGCCTATGTTCCAGTAATCGGCTGACATTTTTGGTCCTAGCTGGTCCTCCTCCTACTAAGCGGACCTTAGAATTATGTGCGGAAAATAACATCGTGCCAATCACTTACCCTAGGCAACTTCTTACAGATGAAGATGAGGAACATCCTGACTTTCTTGGATTCTTGGAAGTTGTAAAACAGACACTACAAACTACAATCGACACCTTATTATCCAAAAATCTACCAGCTAGAGAAGACTTCAAGCATCTGCCTCAAGATGTTGCCGACAAGCTATATACAGTAATACGAAAGATCAGACTCCACCGACTCCTCAAACCTGGGCCTATACAGCATGTTACTCCCCGATATATGCCTAGAATCAACATCCAGCGTCTATTGCTTACTCTATGTAATTCAATAATCAGAATTATAGTAGAGAGAACAAGCTCCTCCACTCAGCTTCATCACTCCAGAGGCGAGCTCGATACTGGTATATTGTCTCAGAATTTCCGAAAACGATCTGGACTTCCTCGGGTTGGAATATATGAAATTGTAAAGGAATTGGGATTTGCCATATATGGCCTGCTTCGTTCTGGTGGTAAGCTAGTAGTCAAGGAGGGTTACTATTGAGCACTGTGACTAAGACATCAATCAAGATAAGTGAAAAGAACAAAATCCTATTAGACCAACTAAAGCCCCAGTGGGCAGATCTGGATGGAAAAATACCGAGCTATAACGATATCACAGATCTGCTCCTAATAATCTACAGCCTACATTCACATGATCTTATAGGAATTAAGCAAGACGTTACGAAATACCGTAAACTGCAATCAATTGCTGAGGCCGAAGCACTCGTGAAGCTAGAGTACTACACCACTAAGGAGGTCCAAGATAGGATCAAAAGAGGAAATTCTTACATAAAGTAGGAGGAGGTGGGAATAATATGAGTAATGAATCTTCTAACTCAAACTCGACTATGATGTTGCCTCGTAATCTGCTCATGGCACTTGTCAGCCCCCTGAAGTCCGGGTTTGAATATGAAGTTCGAAGTGGCTGATGTTTGTGACGATTCTGACATTATTTTCTGGGTAAGTATCAGGTCGGCGTAATCTTCTTTCTCTTTTTTCAAGTCTGGATGATAGCGCTCAACGAGTTCGTTGAACTCCCTAGCTGACGACAGTCTGTATTGGGTTCCAGCCTCGGTATGTCTGCCTCTCCTTAGGCAGAGCTGGACTAGATATGTCCGCCCAATTTTTCTGGTATTGTAGAGCTGCTCAAAGCTTCGGGTATCGTAATCATACTTCTCTACTGCTTCGCCTTCTCTTTCCTGTTTCTCCCTCACGATTTTGTAATCGTCTCTTAGCTTCTCCCAAATAAGGTCGTGAATCTGTTTTGGTGTGAATGCGACCGGAAACTCTCCACATTTCTCTTTTATGATTTGGTATATGGCTTCAAGGATTTCCTTCAGCTCCTCATAGCTTTCTGTTGCAATATCGGCTCTAGACTCCTTTGCGTAGTCTAGAACATTTTTCCAAATCTCTTCACCAAGCATTGAAGCAATGGTTAATGCAGGTTTCCAGACTTCTAGGCCTCGGCCTGACAAGCCTAGATCTAGTATGTTCAGCCGCTCAGCGGCTTCTTTAACGGTGGGCATCCATGTGAGGCGGGCAATGTAGCCGTTTGTTCTAATCTCTTCAAAATCTTCTGCGGTTGGGTCGCGTTTCTCAGGGTTAGGGTCAGGCATCTTCCGCATTGAGATCAAGATGCCTTTCTGTAGGATGTTCGCTGGTGGACGCTTATCACTTGCGATCACCACTTTACTGAAAGTATCGAATAGACTGAGGTAGAACTCTCCTCCCCTGGTCTTCTCCATACGTGGGACCTTTGCTCCTTTCTTATAGCCGGACCTCAGGATCCTCTCTATTCGTGGGCCGATCTCGTGAAACTCGTCTATTCCTAAGAGTGGTTTCCAAGCTTCGATACTACGAAAGATAGAAGCATCTGATGGGTCAACCTCTGACATTCCACGGTGACCCATGAAGGTAATACACTGAAGAAGACGGCCCTTTCCAGTCTCAAACGGTCCAAAGATCGTTATTATTGGAAATACGCCAAAGAGATCATAGAAGTAAGACGCCATGATATTGCAGGTCACAACATCATAGAGTCGTGCATCAAAATCGAGATTGACGAACCGCCGTAACGCTGCCGAAATCTGACCATACCACACCTCCGGGTGAGCAAGTTCTCCACTCAGAAATCGTTGGACCCCTTCTAGACTCATGAGTGTGCTGAGTCCAACTGCTTCCTGTTGAGATTAGTCTCTCCAACATCCCATTGATCGAACAAGGTAGTGAAAATCCTTATCGTTGGATGAAGGCTCAGAAGCGGTTAGGAGTGCTTGGCCTGCCTCCAGATTTCTTTGCATTCAGCGATATGCTAAAATCGAAAGTAGAGCAGGGCAAAGATCCGCTTAAAGCAGCAGCCGAGATAATAAGGGAGAGAACTGAACAAAGCTTTCGCCTATATGCCAACATAGATGAGGCTGCAGAACAGCTGATAGAAAATATTGGAAGAGCCATGAAAAAGCTAGGTATCGAGAAAATAGATTTCGTCACCTTAGACCGCTTGAAGGTTCAAGTAAGCTGATGGAGCGTGCGCTAATCAAGAAGAAAACCATAAAGGTCACCGTTTTCTTGATCCTTGATTACAGAATAGCTTCTATCGTCCTCCCTGTGAAGGGATGTTTTGAGTATGGCTGATGAAGACCAATGAAGACAGGGCTAGTCCTAGTCGCTATCCTAGTACTGTCATACTCTGCAGGCTCCCAGTTTGTTGAAGGCCAATCATATGGAGTTATGAGTATTACCTCATACGTTGCCGAAAACCCGATTGTTCTTGACGGGAGATGGACGAATCCCTCGGAATGGAAAGATTCTATAGAGATCAAAATGATTCCAAGTCCTTGGGAACGATTTCCTGGCGTGTCGGGTACAGCTTACTGCAGAGTCAAACACGATCGAAACTATCTCTATGTACTTGTGGACTTTGTATCTGACACATCGCCTGGTAGCCCAAAAATTCAGAACTACTACTCAGATTTTGCTGGTGTACTGCTATATCCTCAAGTTCGCATAGGCGATGCTTACGGGTACTTCGTAGCGTGGGAACAGGGAGGTTCAACGTATCATGGCAAAGTCCACATGAAGAATGGCATATTCGACTGGGATCATACTCAACGGACTACCGGAGTCTCTTCTAGCTCCTATGAGGCAAAGAACAGCCCATATTCCACAGCGAGTCATTTGATATATGAATTTAAGATACCCCTTGCCCCCGGCCCAGATATTCGTGCCTATATCTGTTGTGACGACACGCGCACTAGAACACATTTTTCTTATCCACAGAATGCCTGGGAGGGCTCCTGGGGGACACTTCGTTTCCTTAATGAGACACTTAGAGAGCGCAGGATGGAGGTCTCTGCGCTCTTAGATCAAACAGAAGAGAAAATCGCTCTTGTTGACTCTTCGAATCCCACAAGTTCCAAGGCTAGATTAATGCTCGAATATGCTAGGCAGCTGTATGGCGCAGGGTTGAGCGCAATCAATGCTAGCGATTTTGATTCTGCTGAGCAGTATGCTCAGGGCGCAATAAACTCGGTTGCCAAAGTAGTCTCAATAGAAAGAGAATATTCCAATGCCAAGAAAATGATCGATGAAACACGCTACTCTATTGAGAAGGCCGTCGCTGAAGAGAGGACGATGAATCTCACCAAAGCCAAAGAACTGCTTAAGGAGGCAGAATCTGCCTTGAATAACGATGACTATGCTAGGTCTGCCAGCCTAGCGGAAGAGGCAAAGCTCTTGGCAGAAACCTCTCAGAAAGAGCGGTGGCAGGGTTTTCTACCACCGTTTGTTCAGGTTGGTTCATACGTGATTTATCTGATTGTAGCGAGCGGGGCATCGATTGCAATCCCACTAGCTGCAAAGTGGTATCTTAGAGGCAGAGGCCTGCACACTAGAACGGAAGGGAAAGTTCACAAAGAGTATCCTAGAGAATCTCCCGGTCTCATGGCCCAAACAGGCATGAGGAGAGGTCTGCGTGCTCCGATGGAAAAGAAACGATACGAAGGGTACATTGAGAAGCTCGTCAGCCTCAGAGAAAAAGGAAGGATAAACGAAAACACATACCTTAAGTTGAGGCGAGAATACGAGAAGAAGTTGGAAAAGCATACCCAAGTCTGAAATGAGTAACGCTCACGTTAGTCGTACTATGTACTACGCCTACCTCACCACCGATCTCGTGAAGGAGGCCACCACAGGTTGAGAGAGAACTAGACGCGAAGTTCTCGCTCCGTCTTCACTCGACAGTGATGCCTAAATTTTCTGCCTAATCCGGAGACTCGACTTGTGTGCGCGAAGGTGTGTTGAAGTTAAGATATATGTTGCTCGCCAAGCGGACTTGGGACCCTGGCTTAAGAAGCATTGGCTGGTTCGCTGGCGCAGGGATCTCGTCAACGAACGTCCCATTAGTGCTTTTCAGATCTGTTATCCAGAATTCCTTCCCGTCGTAGTCTATCTTTGCGTGTTCTCTGCTGATTGTTTTGTCCGTGAGTTTGATATCAACATTTCCTCTTCCTACGACTACGGGCGTGCGAGTTAACTGGAAGACCTCGCCCGTATGGCTTCCGCTTGTAACTTTTAGGGTTGCGATGGCTGGCCCCCCTGGTCCACCAAATTCAGTTGGTGGAGCTGGTCCCGGTGGTCCCCTTGAAGGGGTAGGTTCTCTACCTGGGATAAATGTTGGCATCTCCGTTGGGATGTAGGAAGATGATGCGAAGAAGGAAAAGCCAAGGACTATCGTGAAGATAAAGGTTAACCACGCAAGTAGTTGAATTACTCCTGGAGGAGGAATAAAGACGGTCGAAAAGAGGCCTGCAAAGACAGCGGCTAACACTAGGCCGAGTACTCCCCAGAATATGACTGGGCCAGCTGCCTCACGATAGGTTTCCATCCGTAGACGATCAGAGGTTGTGATGAATGACACAACAGCAGCAATCATTATGACTACTCCTGTCAGCATGAAGAAGAATGTGTTGAAGCCCAGACCTGCGATAATGATCAGAACGACCCCTACGAGCACCATCAGAATGGTTCCAGCACTTGCAAATATCTTCGCCGTCCCCACCTTACTTTGAAGAGACAAACTAGCTCCCTTCTTTTTATGTGCTTACTAGTAGTAAATAAAACTTAGCATAGTGTGAAGCACCTCTACAGACTCTAGGACGTCTATTGAAAGACTGTGAAGGCTGGCGCGATTATGACAGAAATATCATCTAGCGAGCCGTGACTTAGAGCCAGCTCGGTCAGCTTGATGCAGGCCCCTTGAGGATCTGTCTTCAGGGCAGTTATTGTCTTAGCGATGGTATCTTCATCTACGTAGTCAGTCAGTCCGTCTGTGCAAAGTAGTAGTATGTCATCTTCTCCCAGATGACATAGGTAAGTCTCTACCGACGTTTCTTCGCTGATACCAACCGCTCTGGTTATGACGTTTCTCCTAGGATGAACTCTAGCTTGCTCGAGAGTGATCTCTCCAGCCTCTACAAGTTCTTGAACTGCCGTGTGGTCCTTCGTCAACTGCTCCAGCCGATCATCTCTAAGAAGATATGCTCTAGAGTTCCCTACGTTCGCTAATGAAAGCAGGTTCTTCTCCATTATTGCCGCAACGATTGTCGTAGCCATACCGCGAAGATTGGCGTCTTGAGTAGATTGCAGGTAGATCAAGTTGCTAACATTCGCAATAGCCTCCTCTAATATGTCTCGGCGCGGTGATGAATGGCCTTGGGATTCCTCAGCGAGGAAAGCCCCAAAAACAGACTTCGCAACAAGCGTTACACAATTGTGGCTGGCCAAATTGCCAGCTTGGTTACCTCCGACTCCGTCTGCAACAATCAGAAGCACTTGATCATAATTCCCCATGAACGAGAGTCTGCCCGACCTCATGATCAAGATAGCATCTTCATTGGTGATCCGGCCCTTGCCTGCCCTAGTATTGTATCCTATCCGATCAAGCCGTGTCTGCGAAAAAGCCTTTCTCTCACTGCTTCTTATGAGAAGATAACCTATCAACAAGCCAGCCGACAAGTACAGCACAAAGCTCACAAACACTATAGTGTCGAATTGAACCAGAATCCAAATGAGTGCTGGTGGAATCAAGAAGCCTACTATGAAACCTATCAGAACGGCGTTCAGGCCTTCGGGTCGCTGTCCCTTGAGTGAAGTCAATGTAGCCACCTAGCCTAGTCTCACAGTGAAACTCATGTGCGGGCCCCTCTTCAAACTGTAAGCTAGAGCGATTTCGTCGCCATCTCCAATATTCTCAGGAGCATTGGTATTAAGTACTACAAATGAGCCTCCTGCTTTTCTAATAGCGGTTCCATTTGAACTACCTAGATCGACTATAGCAGTTTTGCCATTCTTATCAATAAGTAGTTGTGCATGATGTTTCGAGACGTATTTGGCTTCGTCGTCTACCATAATGTCAGGTGGACTTTTGAACCCTCTGACTTCGCAGGCGAATCCACACCTGTGTCGCCTCCCAATTTGAGCCGGATTTTCTATCCTGATTACTCGATCTTTGAATACTAGTTGGACACCTGCTACCTTCTCAGGCCAAGTTTCGTCTCCAAATCTGAGTCGGACGGATACTATTCTATCAAGATCTTCTCTTACCTCGTTCGTGTTCAGATATCGCCTAGCTAGTTCTGGGAGCATAGCCTTCTGGATGATACTGAAAACAGCCCTAGGAATACTTGAGTGAACATTAAGGGGTTGGTTGAGGGTACCGTCCTTCCTCAGGTACTTGCTGGGTTCCTCCCCTGTCCAGAGATAGAATAGGACACTGCCGACAGCGTATATATCGCTTCGAGGTCCGGCAATCGGCATCTTGTCAAATTGTTCAGGTGCCGACCAACCTCGTGTACCGACCTTTATGTTTTTTGTCCATTCACTTCCAACTTTCTGGGCGGCGCCGAAGTCGATAAGAACTAATTTCCTATTTTCATCAAGTATGATGTTCTTGGGGTTTATGTCGCGATGCACAATTCCACATGAATGTAAGTATCCGACTACTTCAAGGAGTTTGGAGGATAACAGACGAAATTCCTCCAAACTCGCGGTTTTGCCTTTATATGCCTCAAGCATTCTTCTTCCTAGAATGAATTCCGTAAACAGATAGTGAGCATCATCAAGTTGGGCTTCATCCAGATACCTTACAACATTCTCATGATTGACTTGCCTCAAGATTTCGGCCTCAAGTTTCAATAGATTAGATCTTATGTAATCCCCCCCATCATTTTCAACCCGTGCAGTCTTGACCAATACATTTTCACCTCGCGAAGACTTTCCAAGGTAGAGAAGGCTCATACTGCTGACCAGAAGAACTCTCTCAATCTCGTAGAACCCTCGTTTGCCACGGATGGTGGTTCCCTGTCGGAGTATTCGCAAAGCAGCTCACCGATTAGTTGCAAGATCTGAGACGTTGGCCAACCCAGCACGAAGCATCATGAAGAAATCACTAATATGGTTGAGATTCTCATTATTATAAATAGCTTTCAAATACGCGGACTGAAGTCGAATAGAATTTGAGATGATTAGTATGACCCCTGAAGATTTGGTCCAGGTTGAATGGACACTGGAAGCACGTAGAAGGCTTGCCGACTTAATCCAAGTTAGGATT
>Ga0172362_10000082_pt1 | contig 61411 bp, 61 predicted proteins | sample LakKivs1_kivu2a2_FD_114534 | JGI IMG/M metagenome (GOLD analysis project Ga0172362, IMG submission 114534) | Sediment microbial communities from Lake Kivu, Rwanda - Sediment s1_kivu2a2 | ecosystem: Environmental > Aquatic > Freshwater > Lake > Sediment | place: Rwanda: Western Province, Lake... | reverse complement strand
GGGAGTGATCCACGAGGACGGCATCACCGAGGCGTTCCTCGATGCGGATGCGCCTGCGGTGGTCGCGCTCGAGGAGGACCTGGCGCCTGAACCGGTGCGCGCCCCGCGCTCGCCGACCGGGCTGCGCGAGGAGCACCTCGCCTGGCGCGAAGAGGATCGTGCGCGGCAGACGGCGGAGGAGAGGTAGATGACGGGCTCGCCGCGTTGGCCGTTCGGAGCGCTGGTGATTCTGCTCGCGCTCGCCCTGGTGGACTGCGCTCCGCGGAGCCGCCCGAAGCGGCGGCCCGGGCCGACTCCGGCGCCGAGCGCGACGCCTCGTGTGAAGGCGAAGAAGCCCGTACCGACGACGACCCGCGCCCCGGCTGCCGAGCGGGACACGACACGCGACCCGCTGACACGCCTGGTGACGCAGGGCACGAGCTCGCGCGACGCGGCGGCGCTCAAGCTCGGCGACCGGGCGCGGACCGAGCTCGAGAGCGGTACCACCGACGAAGCGTTCGAGCTGCTCGACACGGCCATCGAGTCCTCGCCCAAGCTCCAGCCGCTCTACGTCCTTCGGGCGCGGGCCTTCATCGCCGAGGGCAACGCCGAGATGGCGCGCGCGGACCTCGACCGTGCGGCGGCCCTGCCGGCACCGACCGCGTGGGTCGCCGAGGCCGCGGCGATGCGTGGCGCGGTGTTCGAGGTGCAGGGCGACAAGACCGAGGCGATCGCCGCGTATCGCCGCGCGCTCAAGCTCTTTCCCGGCAATCTGACCGCCAAGGATGCCCTGAAGCGCCTCGACCCGGAGCCGCGATGATCGTTCTCGGCATCGAGTCGTCGTGCGACGACACCGGGGCCGCCGTGCTGCGAGACGGCCACGAGCTCGCGAACGTGGTCGCATCGCAGGAGGCGGTGCACGGGCCGTTCGGTGGCGTCGTCCCCGAGCTCGCGGCGCGCAACCACGTGCTGCACGTCGTCCCGGTGATCGAGCGCGCGCTCGAACAGGCCGGTGTCGGGCTCGCGGACGTCGACGGCATCGCGGCGACGCGCGGGCCCGGGCTGGTCGGCTGCCTGCTCGTCGGCCTGTGCACGGCCAAGGCGCTCGCGCGGCGTCGCGGCGTGCCGTTCGTCGGGGTCAATCACATCGAAGGGCATCTGCTGTCGATCGCGCTCGACACCGACGTGGCGCGGCCGTTCCTCGGCGTCGTGGTCTCGGGCGGCCACTCGGCGCTCTACTGGGCACGCGCCGATGGCGGCTACACGATGCTCGGGCAAACGCGCGACGACGCGGCGGGCGAGGCCTTCGACAAGGCGGCCAAGCTGCTCGGCCTGGGCTACCCGGGCGGGCGCGCGATCGAGGAGGTGGCGCGCGGCGGTGACGCGCACGCTCTCCGGCTGCCGCGCCCGCGCGTGAAGGGTGCTGCCCTCGACATGAGCTTCAGCGGTCTCAAGACCGCGCTCTGGCAAGGTGTGCGTGCGTCGCCCGGGATTCCGCTCGCCGACGTCGCCGCGTCGTTCCAGCGCGCGGTCGTCGAGACGCTGGTCGAGACCACGCGACGTGCGATCGGCATGACCGGCGCCGCGCGGGTCGTGGTGACCGGCGGCGTGTCGGCGAACGGCGCGCTGCGCGATGCGATGGCACGCGTCGCGCACGAGGAGGGCGCCGTGTTGCTCGTGCCGCCGCTGCGGCGCTGCACCGACAACGCCGCGATGATCGCATACGCGGGCTGGCAGCGGCTCCGCCGCGGCGAGAGCGATCCGCTGTCGCTCAACGCGGTCGCCGAGCTGCCTCTGGGACCGCGGCTCGCGCCGGGCGAGGCGTGTGTCTAGGGGGCGGCGCCACGCCCTCGGCCAGCACTTCCTGATCGACGGCGAGGTCGCGCAGCGTGCGGTCCGACTCGCGGAGCTCGAGCCCGGGGCCCGCGTGCTGGAGATCGGACCCGGGCGGGGCGCGCTCACCGACGGACTACGCGCCGCGGGCCACCCGGTGGTGGCGGTCGAGCTCGACGAGTCGCTCGCCGATGCGCTGGAGCGGCGGCAGGACCCGGATCTGCGGGTCGTCCGTGGCGACTTCCTGCGCGTCGATCTCGACGCGCTCGGCGAGGGGCCGCTCCCCGTGGTCGCGAACCTGCCGTACTCGACGGGAACCGCGATCGTGAGTCGGCTGCTCGAGCAGCCGGGACGCTTCCCGCGTCTGGTCGTCATGCTGCAGCTCGAGGTGGCGGAGCGGCTCTGTGCGCAGCCGGGCTCGCGCTCGTACGGCGGACTCACGGTGCTCTGTGCGCTGCAGTCGACGGCGGCGATGGGCTTCGTGGTGCCACCGCGCGCCTTCGCGCCGCCGCCGAAGGTCGACTCCGCCGTCCTGCGGCTCGACACGACCACGGTCCCGCGGGCCGACGTCGGCGACCGGCGGCTCTTCCGTCGTGTGGTCCGGACGGCCTTCGGCCAGCGCCGGAAGACGCTGCGCAACGCCCTGTCGGCGGGCTTTGGCGCGCTCGCGGCGACGACCATGCTGGAGCGCGCGGGGATCGACGCGCGCCGGCGCGCCGAGACACTCTCTCTCGACGAGTTCGCAACACTCGCGCGCGCGGCGGGCACGCTCGATCTCGAGCAGGTGCCGTCAGGGCCGGGGCGTGCCTGAGCTGCCGGAGGTCGAGACCGTCTGCCGGACGATCGCGCCGCACGTGGTCGGTCGCCGCGTCCTCGCGGTCGACGTGCGCGAGCGCCGGCTGCGGCGGCCCATCGCCCTCGACTTCGCGCAGCGGCTCGCCGGGCGCACGGTGCGGGGCGTCGCCCGGCGCGCGAAGTACGTGCTCCTCGACGTCGGCGACGGCCTGCGCTGGGTCGTGCACCTGGGCATGAGCGGGCGTCTCTGCGTCGGCGATCCGCCGGCGGACCTGCCGCACGTCCACGTTCTGGTCGAGCTCGAGGGCGGCGTACGGCTCTACTTTCGGGACCCACGGCGTTTCGGGCTGATGATGCTGTCGGCCGACGAGGCCGATCTCGGGGTGCTCGGCGTCGAGCCGCTCGGTGCCGAGTTCACGGCGGACCTGTTGTGGAGCCTCTCTCGCCGCCACCGCCGTACCACCGTCAAGTCACTCCTCATGGACGGACGACGGATCGTCGGCGTCGGAAACATCTACGCCAACGAGGCCCTGCACCACGCCGGCATCCGACCCGGACGGCGCTGCGGAAAGGTCACGCGCGCCGAGCTGGCGCGGCTCGCGTCGGCCGTGCGCCTGGTTCTCGAGCGCGCCATCGCGAGCCGCGGCTCGTCGCTGCTCGACTATCGCGACGCCGACGGCAACGCGGGCGAGTTCCAGCGCATGCTGCACGTGTACGAGCGCGGCGGCGAGCCCTGTCGCGCCTGTGCGGCGCCGATCCGCCGCGACGTGATCGGCGGTCGGGGTACGTTCTACTGCCCCCGCTGCCAGCGCTGATCTCTGCCGCCGTCAGGAACGGCTGCTCGCGCGATCGCCGCGCAGGCCGTCGCCCACCATCTGGATCGCGAGCACGGTGACGCCGAGCGCGACTGCCGGCGCGACGACCAGGTGTGGCGCGATCAGCAGGAACGAGCGGCCTTCCGCCAGCATGGCGCCCCACGACGGCGTCGGCGGCGGCGGGCCGAGGCCAAGGAACGACAGGCTCGACTCCGCGACGATCGCACCCGCCACCCCGAAGGTCGCCTGCACCACGATCGCCGCGCGCGCGCTCGGCAGCAGGTGGCGCACCGCGACGCGGAGCGGCGACGCGCCCAGCGCTTCGGCGGCGCGCGTCGACTCGCGCGCGGCGGCCGCCCGGATCTCGGCGCGCACGAGTCGCGCGTAGGTCGGCCAGCCCATGACGGTCAGCGCGATCACGACGTTGCGCGCGCTCGGACCGAGCATCGCGGCGAGCGCGATCGCCAGCAGGATGCCGGGGAACGCGAGCAGGATCTCGGTGCCGCGCATGAGGATCTCGTCGGCGGCGCGTCCACCGTAGCCGGCGACGGTTCCGACGACGATCCCGATCGCGAGCGCTCCCGCGACGGCGGCGGCGCCGACGGCGAGCGACAGCCGCGCTCCGAACAGGAGACGCGACAGCACGTCGCGGCCCAGGCGGTCGGTGCCCAGGGGGTGCGCGAGGGACGGAGGCTCGAGGTGGTGTGCGAGGTCCTGTCGCAGGGGGTCGTCGGGCGCGATGGCCGGTGCGAGCAGGGCGACCGTCGCGAGCAGCAAGAGGATCGCCCCGCCGACGAGCATGCGCCGGGGACGCGCGGTCGTCGCGCGAGCTGCCGCCACGACCGCGGTCGTGGCGGGACCGTTCACGTACGCTCCCGGAGCCGCGGATCGAGCGCCGCCAGCACGACGTCCGTCAGCAGGTTCACCACGACGTACGTGCACGCGACGGCGAGCACGCAGCCCTGCACGAGCGGATAGTCGCGCGCCCCGATCGCTTGAACGAGCAGGCGCCCGATGCCCGGCCACGCGAAGATCGTCTCGGTGACGACCGCACCCGCGAGCAGGCCGCCCAGCTGCAGCCCGAGCACCGTCACGGTCGCGGTGGCCGCGTTCGGCAACGCGTGGACGAGAATCGTGCGCCAGCCGCTCGCACCCTTGGCGCGCGCGGTGCGGACGCAGTCGAGGCGGAGCGCGTCCACGAGCGCCACGCGCAGCTGCCGGGCGAGCACCGCCGAGAGGCCCAGGCCGAGCGTGAGCGCGGGGAGCACGACGCTCGCGGGGCCGCTGCGTCCCGACACGGGCAGCCACGGCAGCTCGACCGCGAAGACCAGGATCAGCAGCGGTCCGAGGCAGAAGGTCGGCAGCGCGGTCTCGGCGGCGGCGAGGACCAGGCTCATCCGGTCGGCGATGGAGCCGGACCGGATCGCGGCTGCCGCGCCCAGCGGCAGCGCGATCAGCAGCGCGATGCCAAGCGCTGCCGCGGTGAGCTGCAGAGTCGCGGGATAGCGCTGCGCGAGCAGCAGCGCGACCGGCTCGCCGCCGGCGATCGATCGGCCGAGGTCGCCCTGCATCGCGCCGGCGGCGAACTCGACGAGCTGCCGCCACGGCGGACGGTCGAGGCCCATCGCGCGCCGCAGCTGCTCCCGGTCCACGCTGCTCGAGCCCTCGCCGAGCATCGCGTCCACCGGATCGCCCGGTACGAGGTGCAGCAGGGCCGAGACCAGGACGAGCACGCCGACCAGCGTCGGGACCGCGAGCGCGAGGCGGATCGCCGCATGACGCACCATGGTCTCAGGACCGCCCGCCGCGGGCGTGCGCGGTCCAGGATGCGTGCGCGAGCGAGCGCAGATCGCCGCCGGGGCTCGGCACGAAGCCCGCGAGCCGTCGGTTCTTGACGACGACGTTGTCGACCCACCACAGGGGTACGTACGGCACGTCGCGCTGCACGATTCCGGCGACGCGGCCATAGAGTGCGCGCCGCTCCGCGCGCGGGATCGGATGGCGCGCCGCTACCGTGAGCGCATCGACCTCGGCGTCGGCGAAGCCGCCGCGGTTGCTGCCGCGCGGCGGCGCCATCTCCGAGTGCAGCATCGCGTGGTAGTGGTCGGGGTCCCGGATGCCGAACCAGGCGAGCGCGAACAGGTCGAATGCGCCACGCCGGACGTCGCCGTACAGGCTCGCCCACTCGAGCGGCCGGACTTCGGCGACGATGCCGACGTCGCCGAGCATCGCGCCGATCGCTTCGCCGATCCGACGTCGCAGCTCGACGGTCGAGGTCTTGAGCGAGACGCGTACGGCAGCACCGGCCTCGGCGAGCAGGCGGCGCGCGGCCTCCGGATCGTAGCCGAGCTCCGGCAGCGCGGCGTGCGACCAGTGCTCCGGGGGCAAGAGCCCGTTCGCAAGCCGTGCGTGGCCGCCGAGCACCCACCGGACGATCGCTTCGCGGTCGATCGCGTGCGCGATCGCGCGCCGCACCCGTGGATCGGACAGCTCGGGTCGGCGAACGTTGATGCCGAGGTAGTGGAAGGTCGAGCCGGGCGTGCTGACGACCTCGAGACCGGCACTCTCCAGCCAGGGGAGAAGGTCGGGCTCCACCGCGTTCTGGACGAGGTCGATGGTGCCGCGGGCGAGGCCGAGCGCACGGGCCACGCTGTCGGGGGAGATCGCGAAGCGGATACCCGGAACGGCGGGCACCGGGTCGGCGGTGGAGGCGGCGTGGATCTCGACCGTGTCGAGATCGACCCGGCCGAGCCGGAAGGGGCCGGCCCCGATGCGGCAGTCTGGCTCTGCGGCGCAGGGTGCCGGCAGGATCGCGAGCCGTGTCGCGCCGAGGAACGTGGCGGAGGGTTCGCGTAGCGAGAAGCGGACGACGTGCGAGCTCTCGGCGACGACCTCGGCGATGAGCTCGAGCCCGTCCCGGCGAGCGGCCTGGAATGCGGGTTGCTCGATCGAAGCGTACGTCGCCGCGACGTCGGCGGCGGTGACCGGTCGGCCGTCCTGGAATCGGGCGGCGCCGATCCGGAACCGGTAGGTGACGGGGTCCGGGGTGTCCCAGCCCACCGCGAGGTCGGGGAGGGGCTCGCCGGCGGGGCCGGTCCGGACGAGCCCACGATGCACGAGGTCGAGGATTGCGACGGCGCTCGCGTCGCTCCCGGTTCGCGGATCGACCGAGTTCGGCGGAGCGTCGAGCCCGACCACGACCCAGCCGGGCTCGCGGGCGGCCTCGCCCGCGCACCCGGGGGCCCCCGCGAGCAGCACGGCGACGACCGCGGCCAACCCGCAAGCCCGCCCGCGGACGTCGGAAAAACGTTGACGCCGAGAAAGGGCGTCTGGTACCGAAGAGCACCTACGGTGCTTCATCGACGTCGGGTGGGTGCCGATGCGCCCGGAGCGAGTCACCCGGCGCATGGTCGCGGCGAGGTACGGAAACGCGTCGCGGTGAGCGGAGGTGGGACGATGTGGATGTGGCGACGCCGACAGAGCCGTTCTCGGATCGCGGATCCTGAAGCCGCGCGGGGATCCCGGCCCGGGGACCCGAAGCTGCGCGTCGCGGGATTCCTGATCCTGTTCGTGACGCTCGCCGCGCCGCTGGCCGTCCGTGCCGAGGACGCCACGTTTCCCCGCCCGAAGGTGCTGCAGCCCGCGATCGCCTTCTGGCGCGACATCTTCGCGAAGTACTCCGAGCACCAGGTGGTGGTGCACGATGATTGGTACCTCGGCAAGGTCTACGAGGTGGTGGACTTCCTTCCCTGGGTCGAGGACGGCGATCCGCTGACCCCGTCGGAGATCAACGAGAAGAAGCGCCAGATCGAGGAAGCAGAGCTGCGCGTCCGTTCCATCCTGATGAGCCTCGACGCCAACGGAGGATCGGCGGAGGGACTCGGTCCGGCCGAGCGCAAGGTCGCGAAGATGTTCGCGGACGTCGAGGGCGAGGACAAGTTCCGTACCGCGGCGGAGCGCATCCGGACCCAGCCCGGACTGCGCGAGCGCTTCGCGCTCGGCATCGCGCGCCAGCGACCGTACCTCCCGCGCATGAAGCGCATCTTCGGCGAAGAGGGACTGCCGTCCGAGCTCGCCCGCCTGCCGCTCATCGAGTCCTGCTTCAACGTGAACGCATACTCGAAGGTCGGTGCGGCTGGCGTCTGGCAGTTCATGCCCTCGACCGGCCGTCAGTACATGATCGTCGGGGACCACGTCGACGAGCGGCGCGATCCGATTCGTGCCACGCATGCGGCGGCGCGGCACCTGCGCGCCGACTATGACGCGCTCGGCGAGTGGCCGCTGGCGATCACCGCGTACAACCACGGACGCGGCGGGCTGGCGCGGGCGTCGGACGAGGTCGGCTCGTCCGACATCGGTGACATCGTCACGCGATATCGGGGCAAGGCGTTCGGCTTCGCGTCGCGGAACTTCTACGCCGAGTTCCTCGCCGCGCTCGACGTTGCCTCGCGCTCCGAAGAGCTGTTCGGCGACCTGCCGGAGATGCCCGCGGTGAGCGGAGAGGAAGTCGAGGTCCCGCACCCGATGGGCATCCACCAGGCAGCGAGTCTCGCCGGCGTGAGCCGCGACGCCCTGGCCGAGGCGAACCCGGCCCTGCTCGCGAGCGTCACCGAGGGGCGCGCGTTCATTCCGCGTGGCTACGTGCTGCGCGTGCCCGGTGGCGGCGACGCACTCCGGGTTGCGAACGCAGAGCCACCGCCGCGCGTGGTGCGGACGGAGAGTGCTTCGCGGACGCGCTCACGCTCGGCGTCGGTCCGGTCGCGCCAGGCGGTGGCGAAGGCGTCGTCGAGCGCCCGGGGGCGCTCGAGCGGCAAGTCGGGCAAGGGGCGGGTCGTCATCGTGCACAAGGTGAAGCCCGGCCAGACGCTGGGCGCCATCGCCCGGCAGTACGGCACGACGGTCGAGGCGATTCGCGGCTACAACAAGGTCGGCAAGTCGATCCAGACGGGGCAGCGCCTGCGCATCCCGTCCTGACTTTCGCCCGGGGCAAAAGCCGCCCTCGCGGTGGCCCGCGGCCGGTGCTACGTCTGGTCGGCGCCATGCGCTATCTGCCGATTCTGGTCGACCTCGCAGGACGGCCGTGTCTCGTGGTCGGGGGCGGCGCGGTCGCCGCCCGCAAGGCCGAGCAGCTGCTGGGAGTCGGGGCGCGCGTGACCGTCGTCGCGACACGCGTCGGCGCGCGCATGGCCGAGCTCGAACTGGCCGGAGCCGCGCTCCGCATCCAGCGTCGTCCCTACCAGCCCGACGACCTCGACGGAGCGGCACTCGCCTTCGCCGCCACCGACGATCCGGACTTGCAGGAGGCGATCGCGCGGCAGGCGCGGGCAGCCGGAGTCTGGTTGAACGCGGTGGACGAGCCGGAGCGCTGCTCGTTCGTGATGCCGGCGATCCTCGACCGGGACCCGCTGGTCGTCGCCGTGAGTACCTCGGGTGCTAGCCCGGCGCTCGCCCGCCGGGTCCGCGACGACCTCGATGCCGCGCTCGGCCCGGAGTACGACGCCGCCCTGGCGATGCTCGCGAGACTGCGCGGCCGCTACGCGCCGGGGCGTCCTCGACAGGAGGCGCTCGTCCGCCTCGTCGACGAGGGCCTGCTCGACGCGCTGCGCGGCGGCGACGAGCGGCGCGTCGACGAGCTGATTGCCGTGACCTGCGCCGGGCTGCCCGAGCAGGATGCCGGTGTGGAGCGCGCGCGATGAGCGAGGCGAGCCTGCTCCGACTCGCGATGGTGCTCTACCTCACGGGCACGGTGTGCGGTGGGCTCTCGCTGCTGAATCCGCGCGACGCCATGCGCCGGGCGACCTCGTTCTCGCTCGCCGCAGGCTTCCTCCTGCAGGGCGCGGGCATCATCGTGCGCTCGTTCGAGGTCGGGACGATCGCCGTCGGTACGCTCGCGGACCAGGGCGGATTGTTCGCGTGTCTCCTGGTCGGCGTCTATCTGCTGGCGCAGGTTCGCTACCGGCTCGCCGTGCTCGGCGCGATGGTGGGGCCGATCGGCTTCGTCGGTGCGCTGGTCGCCCTGGTCGCGCACGGCGGCGCGCAGGACGTGCCACCGATCCTGCGTAGCCCCTGGCTGCCGGTGCACGTCACGCTCGCGTTCCTCGGCAACGCGGCATTCGCACTCGCCTTCCTGGTGAGCATCGTCTACCTGTGGCAGGAGAGGCAGCTGAAGGCGCACAGCATCGGTCAGCTGATGCGCCTGCTGCCCCCGCTCGAGACGCTCGACAACGTCAATTTCAAGTTTCTCGGGTGGGGTTTCGTGCTGCTCACCCTGAGCATCGTGAGCGGTGTGCTCTGGGCCGAGCTGTCGTTCGGGCGGATGTGGTCGTGGGAGCCGCGCACGATGTGGACCACGATCATCTGGATCCTCTACGCGGTGCTGCTGCACGGCCGAGTCACCGTGGGGTGGGGCGGCCGCCGTGCCGCCGCGCTCACCATCGTGGGTTTCGGCGTCCTGTTCGTCGCGTTCATCGGCGTGAACGTGCTGTCACCGGGACGACACGCCGAGAGCTTCGGATGAGCGACGGGGCCGCGCGGGTGCAGCCCCTGCGACCGGCACGCGCGTCCGAACCTGAGGTCGAGCTCTGGGTGTTCGGCCTGAACCATCGTACGGCCCCGGTCGAGCTGCGCGAGCGGCTCGCGTTCCCGGACGAGGAGATCGTGGACGTCCTCCAGCGCGCCATCGCCGCGGCGCCCGTGCAGGAGGCGGTCCTGATCTCGACCTGCAACCGCGTCGAGCTGGTCGTCGTCTCCGCGCGCGACGTCGACGTCGTCGAACCCATCACGCAGTTCTTCGCGCGCGAGCGCAGCGTCCCCGCCGCGACCATCGCGTCGCACTGCTACGTCCACCGTGGCCGGCAGGCGCTGCAGCACGTGTTCCGCGTGGCGTCGAGCCTCGACTCGATGATGGTCGGGGAGCCGCAGATCCTCGGGCAGATGAAGGCGCAGTTCCGGCTCGCGGTCGAGGCGGCCGCGGCGTCGCGCATCCTGCGGCGCTGCTTCGAGCGCTCGTTCAGCGTCGCCAAGCGCGTGCGCAGCGAGACGGGGGTGGCGAGCAAGGCCGTGTCGCTGAGCTCCGCCGCGGTGGAGCTGGCGAAGCGCATCTTCGACGACCTCGGCGACAAGACCGCGATGCTGATCGGCGCCGGCAAGATGAGCGAGCTGGCGGCGCGGCATTTCGTGGGGCAGGGGATCGCGAGCGTGATCGTCACGAACCGCTCGTTCGACCGTGCCATCGACCTCGCACGGCAGTTCTCGGGGACGCCGGTGCCCTTCGACCGCTACGCCCAGTACCTGCCGCTGGCCGACGTCGTCCTCGGCTCGGTCGCGACCCCCGGCTACATCGTCGGTCCCGGGCAGCTCCACGACGTGCTGCGCGCGCGCCGCCGAAAGCCGATGTTCTTCATCGACCTCGGCGTGCCGCGCAACTTCGACCCCGCGATCAACGACCTGGACAACGTCTACCTCTACAACATCGACGACCTTGCCAACGTCGCCGACGATCACCGTGCCGAGCGTGAGAAGGAAGCGGTGCAGGCCGAGGAGATCGTTCGGGAGGAGGGCGAGCGGTTCTGGCAGTGGATCTCGCGCCGCGACGTGACGCCGACGATCGTCGCGCTGCGCGGCAAGCTGGACGGTATCCGTCGCAGCGAGCTGGAACGTGCGCTGGTCGCGCTGCGCAAGCTCGAGCCCGACGAACGCAAGGCGCTGGAAGCGATGACGCAGGCGATCGTGAACAAGATCCTTCACCCGCCGCTCGCGGTGCTGAAGCAGCTCGCCGTCCAGGACGGATCGGAGGCCGCTCAGGTCGCCGAGCTCGTGCACCGGCTGTTCGCGCTGGAGCCCGGGGCCGGCGCGGCCGCCGAAGGCGAGAACGCCGAAGACGAGGAGGAGCGCTGACGTGGCTCGCCTCCGGGTCGGAACACGCGGCAGCGCGCTCGCACTCGCCCAGAGCGGGCAGATGGTCGCGCAGCTCGAGCAGGCCGGAGTGCCCGCCGAGCTGGTGGTCATCCGGACGTCGGGCGACCGGCTCGCGAGCATGTCGCTCGCCAAGGTCGGCGGTAAGGGGCTGTTCATCAAGGAGCTGGAGGAGGCGCTCGCGGCGCACGAGATCGACCTCGCGATCCACTCGATGAAGGACGTACCCGCAGAGCTGCCGCAGGGCTTCGTGCTTGCGGCGGTGACGACCCGCGCCGATGCGCGCGACGTCCTCGTGCGGCGCTCGACCGATTCCCCCGCCGGCGGCGTCGGCGCGGAGGCGAGTACGGCAACGGGCGGACTCTCGCGCCTTCCGGCACTGCTGGCACTGCCGCGCGGCGCCCGCGTGGGCACGGGCAGCCTGCGCCGCCGTGCGCAGCTCGCCGCGCTGCGCGACGATCTCGACGTCCGTCAGATGCGCGGCAACGTGGACACGCGCCTCCGCAAGCTCGAGGAGGGCGCCTACGACGCCATCGTGCTCGCGGCTGCGGGCCTCGCACGACTCGGCATCGCGCCGAACGCTGCCCCGCTCGCGGCCGAGGCGTTTCTCCCCGCGCCGGGGCAGGGCGCGCTCGCCATCGAGACCCGCGAGGACGACGTCCGCGTGCGCGAGCTGCTGCGGGTGCTCGACGACCGGTCGTCCCGGGCGGCGTGCGCGGCGGAACGCGCGTTCCTGCGCGAGCTCGGGGCGAGCTGCCAGGTTCCGGTCGCCGCGCACGCACGGGAGACCGCCGATGGGCGTCTCCTGCTCGACGGTCTGGTCGCGAGCCTCGACGGAAGCCACGTGCTGCGCGACGTCGCGACCGGCGCGACCGAGCGCGCCGAGGAGCTGGGGCGCACGCTCGCCGACCTGCTCGCGTCGCGCGGTGCGCACGACCTTCTCCGCGCAGCGGAAGAGGACGCCGGGACCATCGACTGACGCCCGTACCGGCCTCGCCGACCACGCGGCGCCGACCACGCGGCGCCGACCAGGCGGGGCCGACCAGGCGGGGATGGACACGTGCCGGGCGTCTTCAGCCTTGCGAGAGGGTCAGGGGCCGAGGCGCGTCAGCTCCTCGACGACCAGGGCGCGGCCTCCGTTGCGCTCGAACAGCTGGCCACGGACGAGCACGTGCGCGGCGACGTGCTGTCGGGCCGCGGGGCTCGGGTCACTCGCCGGTGTCGCCCCCGCGAGTGGATAGAGCGTGCCGGTCTCGTCCTGCACGATCGCCGGCTGGCCGCCGTTCTTGAGAGAAGCCATCGCGCACGCGCGGTGTCCCTCGCCGCGGGCGCCGTCGCGCAGGTAGCAGCCGAGCTCCACCACCTCGCCGCGGATCTCGACGCTCACGCCGCCGGGAATGTGCTTGGGCGGATCCTGCGCGAGCGCGAGCCCGGCCACCACCAGGGCGACGCCGAGGGTGATGCTGCGCACGTGGCGCGCGCCGCGGCACGAGGTTGGTGCGTCTTCTCGCACGGCGGCAGCGTAGCGGCCGGTCGCACGGGCCGCCATGCGTGCGAGACCACGGCGCGCTTGCCACGCCCGGGGGAGGGCGGTAGCTGTCCGGCGTGGGCTCGGGGATCGTCTATCTGGTCGGGGCCGGACCAGGAGATCCGGGCTGTCTCACGCTGCGCGGGCGCGAGTGCCTGTCGCGTGCCGACCTGGTGGTCTACGACTACCTCGCGAATCCCGAGCTGCTGCGCTTTGCTCCGGAAGCGGCAGAGCGCGTCTTTGCGGGCAAGCACGGCGCGGGGCCGCACCTTCTCGAGCAGGAGCAGATCAACGCGCTGCTGGTGTCCGAGGCTGCGGCGGGGCGTACGGTCGTGCGGCTCAAGGGGGGCGACCCGTTCGTGTTCGGACGGGGAGGCGAGGAGGTCGAGGCGCTCGTCGCGGCCGGGTTGCGCTTCGAGATCGTGCCAGGGGTCACTTCGGCGCTGGCCGTGCCGGCGTTCGCCGGCATTCCGGTCACGCACCGCGACTGGGTGTCCGGCCTGACCGTGCTCACCGGACACGAGGCGCCGGGCAAGCGCACGTCACGCGTGCGGTGGGAGCACGTCGCGCAGGCGGGCAACACCATCGTGCTGCTCATGGGCGTGACGCAGCTGCGCGCCAACCTGGCCGCGCTGCTCGACGCGGGCCTCGATCCGGCGACACCCGCGGCAGCGATCCGCTGGGGCGGCACGCCGCGGCAGTGCGTCGTGCCCGGTACGGCGGCAACGCTCGCATCCGCGGTCGAGGCCGGACGGCTTCGGCCGCCCGTGACCGTGGTGGTGGGCGAGGTGGTGCGCCTGCGCGACGCGATGGTCTGGCTCGAACGCCGGCCGCTGTTCGGGCGGCGCGTCTTCGTCACCCGCACGCGGCAGCAGGCCGGGATCCTGTCCGCGGCGCTCGCGGAAGCCGGCGCGGAAGTGATCGAGTGCCCAGCGATCCGGCTCGTCGAGCCACCGTCGTGGGAGCCGGTCGACGCGGCCCTCGCGCGGCTCGAGACCTACGACTGGCTCGTGCTCACCAGCGTGAACGGCGTGGATCGCTTCTTTGACCGGCTCGACGCTTCGGGGCGCGACGTGCGCGCTCTTCACCGCGTACGAATCGCCGCGATCGGACCGGAGACCGCGCGGGCGCTCGCGCGCCGGCACCTGCGCGCCGACGTCGTGCCGGCGGAGTTCCGCGCCGAGGGGTTGCTCGCCAGTCTGGAGGGCGACGATGTGCGGGGCAAGCGGTTCCTGCTGCCGCGTGCCGCCGGCGCCAGGGCGATCCTGCCCGACGCGCTGCGCGCCGCCGGTGGCGAGGTCGACGAGGTGATCACCTACGCGACGAGCGTGCCGGAGGACAGCGTTGCGCTGTTGCGGGACGCTCTCGAGACAGGGCCGCCCGACGTGCTCACGTTCACCAGCTCGAGCACCGTGACCAGCTTTCTCGCGCTGCTCGACCGTGCGGCCCCGCAGGACGGCCGGGCGCGCATCGCGGAAGCTCGCGTCGCGTGCATCGGTCCGATCACGGCGGCGACCGCCAGGGACCACGGACTGCGCGTGGACGTGGTTCCACAGAGGTACACCATTCCGGCCCTGGCGGCCGCCCTCGTCGCGAGTGGCGGCGGCCCGCGGCCGGGCGAGGAGGGCGCCTGATGGCTGGACGTTTCCCTGCAGTCCGTCCGCGGCGACTGCGCGCGACCGACCGGCTGCGGCGCATCGTTCGCGAGACCCGGCTCGCGCCGGAGCAGCTCGTGCTGCCGCTGTTCGTCGTTCCGGGCCGCGGCAAGGCGCTGGACGTGCCGTCGATGCCCGGGGTCCGGCAGTGGTCGGTGGATCGAGTCGCGGAGGAGGCCGGCCGGGCGTTCGATGCCGGGGTAAGGAGCGTCATCCTGTTCGGCGTTCCCGAGGCGAAGGATGCATCGGGGAGCCACGCCTGGCGCGAGGACGGCATCGTGCAGCAGGCGCTGCGCGCGCTCCGCACGGCGTTGCCGGAGCTGACGCTCATCACCGACGTGTGCCTGTGCGAGTACACCGACCACGGGCACTGCGGTGTGCTCGAGGGCCAGTCCGTCGCCAACGACCCCACGCTCGCGCTGCTCGCGAAGGAGGCGGTGTCGCACGCGCAGGCCGGGGCGGACGTGGTTGCACCGTCGGACATGATGGACGGACGCATCGGTGCGATCCGCAGCGCGCTGGACGCGGCTGGTTTCGCCGGTACGCCGATTCTCTCGTATGCCGTCAAGTACGCGTCCGGGCTGTACGGGCCGTTCCGTGACGCGGCGCAGTCGACGCCCGCCTTCGGCGATCGACGCGGCGACCAGAAGGACCCCGCCAACGCGCGCGAGGCACTGCGGGAGCTCGCCCTCGATCCCGAGGAGGGCGCCGACATGGTGATGGTCAAGCCGGCGTTGAGCAATCTCGACGTGCTCGCGGCGGTGCGTGCGGCCTGTCACGTTCCGGTCGCGGCGTACCAGGTGAGCGGCGAGTACGCGATGATCAAGGCAGCCGCCGCGAACGGCTGGATCGACGAGGCCCGCGTCGTCGACGAGACGCTGATCGCCATCCGCCGTGCGGGCGCCGACATCATCCTGACCTACTTCGCGATCGACGCAGCCAGGCGCTGCTGAGGTCGGCGGCCGAACCGGAGGACATCCTCGTGTCCATGATCAGCAAGGTGAGCCACATCGGCGTTTGCGTGTCCGACCTCGAGCGGTCGATCCGCTTCTACTGCGACGTGCTCGGCTTCGTCCGCTCCAGCACGATGCCCGACGTGCACGTCGAGGGCGAGCCGAGCGACACGCTGCTCAAGCTGCGCAACGTGAAGCTGGACGCGGTCTACCTCGAGCGCGACGGCTTTCGCCTCGAGCTGCTGTACTACGCGCGGCCCGGCTCGCCGCAGCGCGCGCCGCAGCGGACGATGAACGATCTCGGCTTCACGCACCTCTCGGTACAGGTCGCGGACGTGCGGTCGGCCCTCGAGAAGCTCGCGGCCCTCGGGATCGAGGTCGACCGGGATACGGTGATCGAGCTCGGCGGGCTGACCGTCGCCGCCTTCGTTCGGGATCCGGACGGGCTCGGCATCGAACTCGTGCTCGCGCACTGACCCGGCGCGCGATCGAGCGCGCGCGGGCGCCGGGGGTGTCGCCCCGCGCGGCTTCCCCGCGGGGGGCGAGGGGGCCCGTGCCCGCTCGTGGCGCCTCGGCCGCGCGCCGATCAGAACCCGAAGCGCTGGATCCAGCTCGGGTCGGCGCCGTTCACGTCGAGGCGGGCGGGGAGGGCGCGGGGTCGCTCCCGCTTGGCGCCGATGCGGACGGCTTCGGGCCTGCGCTCGTCATCGACGGTGAGGTCGATCGTGAGCTGGTTGAAGTCACCGGCCAGCGTGACGTCGAGGCCTTCCTCTCCTGCTGCGGTATGGGTCTCGAACTCCAGCTTCGACGGCTTGGGCTGCTTGATGACGAGGTCTTCCGACGACGGGGTCACGTCCCGGAACGCGCCGTCGCGGCTCGTCCGGAGCTCGCCTCGGACACGGTGGCGCGTCTGCGTGGGCACGACGCGCACGTGCAGTCGCCCGCCCTCGCTCCACAGGTAGCAGGCGATCGCGGCCTCGCCGGTGAAGCTCGGTCGACCGTGAACGATGCGAAAGGGCAGCGTGTCGCCGGGCGCGACGGCGTGGACCTCGCGCGGTGGTAGCAAGGTGCCGGCAAGCAGCGCGATCGCGCCGAGCATGCCCGCGAGGTGGCGCCTGTGCGTCGGACTGCGGCGGGTGCGCGACGATGGTCCGGACATCGAGCTTCCTTAGCATCCGTGTGTCGCTCGCACCGATTGCGCGCTGCGTCCGCTAAGGCTGCGCCGCCGACGTCCGATACGACACCCGGCCGGTGATGCGAGGAGGGAGCCTCGCAGATGTCCTGGCGGATGCGATGACACATCGGACCCTTCGGGGCGGGGGCGGTCGATCGCGAGGCCGATCGAGCCCTCCGGAGGGCCATCGACCCGCGGTTGACATCCCGGAACCCGGCGACTAGGTATTCGCCCGCTGTCAGGGTCGGGCCCGGAGGGAAAAGAGGGGCCATGGCCGGCATTGCGGCAGCATCGCCAGCGGAAGCGATCCACATAACCGGTAGGCTCGTCTTGCTCACGCCGTGACGGACGCGCCGCACCGAACCAGCCCGGAGGACGCGCATGCGACGCCAAAGAGCTGTGTTGGTGATGCTACTTTCGCTCAGTGCGGGATGTGGTGTCGAAATCGTCAGGAAGAGTCAGCCGGCAGCGCGGGTGACGGATCCGGAAGTGACGGGTCCGGTGGCTGCGGCAGACCCACAGGACGTCCACGTCGGTCGGGGCAAGCTCGACCCCAGCGTGAGCGACGAGTTGGACGAGGTCACCCTGCATCCCAGGGTCGTCTCGCAGGCCGAGCAGATGACGCGAGGCCGGGGCGTGACGGTTCGCGAAGCGCTCGCGCGCAGCGGACGCTATATCGACATCATCGCCCGGGAGCTGTCCAAGGAGGGCGTGCCGCCCGAGCTCGCCTACCTGCCGGCCATAGAGAGCCACTTCTCGACCAACGCGGTAGGGGTCGGGACGGTCGGCCTCTGGCAGTTCACCAGTGGCACGGCCCGCCTTTACGGGCTGACGGTCTCCGCCCAGGTGGACGAGCGCCGCGATCCCGAGCTGGCCTCGCGCGCGGCGGCCCGCTTTCTGCGCGACCTCTACGACCAGTTCGGGCGCTGGGAGCTGGTGCTGGCGGCCTACAACGCCGGCCCCGCCCGCGTGCAGCAGGCTCTCGACCGGAACCCGGGCGCGGACGTCTGGCAGGTCCTCGATCGCGGGCTTCCGGCGCTCACCCGCACCTATGTCCCCAAGGTGCTCGCGGTCGCCGCGATCGCGAACGAGCCGGAGCGCTTCGGGATCGACGGCATCGAGCCGCTGCAGCCGCTGAGCTACGAGACCTTCACGCTCAGGGAGCCCATGAACCTCGAAGCCATCGCCTCGCTTTCCGGCTGCTCGAGTGAGAGCATCGCCGAGCTGAACCCGGCTCTGAAGCGCGGCGTGGCGCCCGGGGGCGGGTTCGAGATCCGTCTCCCGCACGGAGCGAAGCAGCGCTTCGCGGCACGCATGCGGGGCAGGGCGACGAACTGATCGCGATCCTCGCGCCGGGAGGTTGCTCCGTCGGTGCGCTTGGTGGTGCCTGGTTCCCCGCGCCGCTCTCAGTGTAGCGGGTGGATGGGGCCCTCGACGACGCCCAGGACCGTCAGCGCCGCATCGTGCTGATCGATGTGGTAGAGGATGCAGTAGCGATCGATGGTCAAGAAGTGGCAGCCTCCCTGCCCCTCGAGCATGGAGCTGCCGCTCGGCAGCGGATCCTCGGCCAGTCCGACGATCGCCGCACTGATCTCGCGGAGCGGGTCCCGGGCGATCTGCTCCATTTCGCGGTAGGCGCTGTACGTCAGGCTGAGCTTCATTCGACAACCGTCCATGCGTCTCGCCCTTGGTTCGGTTGCCGCGCCGGCGGACTTTAGCGAGGATCGGTCCGTTGCCATGCCGAAGACCGTCACGAACACCTCGCCGCCAGCTTACGTGCGGCCCGAGATCACGGCGCTGGCCGGCTACGTGCCCGGCGAGCAGCCGAGCGATCCGCGGGTCGTGAAGCTCAATACGAACGAGAACCCGTATCCGCCGAGCCCGGCGGTGCGGCGCGCGATCGCCGATGCGTGCGAACGCCTGCACCTCTACCCGGACCCCACCGCGCGGGAGGTCCGGGAGCGTGCGGCGCGCCTCTACGACGTGGACCCCGAGGGGGTGATCGTCGGCAACGGCTCCGACGAGCTACTGTCGCTGCTGATGCGCGCGGTCATCGCGCCTGGCGACGCCGTCGCGTACGCGACCCCCACCTACTCGCTGTACGACACGCTGGTCGCGCTTCAGGGAGGGGTTCGCGTGGGCGTCCCGTACGGCCCCGACTTCGCGATCCCCGAAGAGCTGTTCTCGGTCGAGGCGCGGATGGTGATCGTCTGCAACCCGAATGCGCCGTCGGGCACGTCGGTGCCGCGGCGCTCTCTCGAACGGCTGGCCGAGGCGCGCCGCGACGTGCTGCTGATCGTCGACGAAGCCTACGCCGACTTCGCCGACGAGAATGCGACGTCGATGGGGTCGCGCCACCCCAACGTCGTCGTGCTGCGCACGCTCTCGAAGTCCTACTCGCTCGCCGGCCTGCGCGTCGGAATCGGGATCACCACGCCCGCCCTCGTCGCGGAGCTGAACAAGGTGAAGGACTCCTACAACGTGAGTCGCGTCGCGCAGGCCGGGGCGGTCGCGGCGCTCGACGACCAGGAGTCGATGCGCGCGCACGTGGCTCGCGTGCGCGCGACGCGCGCGCGGCTCTCGGAGGCGCTCCTGGCGCTCGGTTACGAGCTGCCGCCGTCGCAGACCAACTTCGTGCTGGCACGGCGCCCCGGTCGGTCGTTGCTGCCGGTGAAGGAGGCCCTGCAGAAGCGGGGGATTCTCGTGCGCTACTTTCCCGAGCTGCCCGACGCGTTGCGGATCACCGTCGGCACCGACGAAGAGATCGACCGGCTGCTCGCGGAGATGCGGACACGATGACCCCGTGCCCGCGCCAGCGTCGCAGCGCGGGCCGCTCACTCGGCTTCTTCGTCCGGACTCGCAGGCTCGTCGTCGGTTCCGCCTTCGGGGGGCGCGGCGCTCGATCCCGCGACCGGGGTCGGGGTCGGAATCGTCAGGAAGTCGGCGCGCTTCCTGTCGACGCGCTGGAAGACGAACTCCTGCAGCAGGTAGACGGTCTGGGCGCCGTCCGCCGCCGCGTAGATCTTCTTGTCGGCGCCCTCGCCGACGACGCTCACCCGGATCGCTCCGAGCGGGCCCTCGGTGCCCTCGAGGACGACCGTGATGGCAGGCTGGTCGAGTCCGAACTCCGGCCGGGGCCCTGTTTCGCTCGCGATGTCGGTGCCCTTCATCTCGCGCAGGTCGTCGGCGAAGCGGCTGGCGATGAACTCCTTCACACCGGCGGTACCTGAACCGGCGAGGCCCCACTTGCCGTCCGCTTTCTCGATGCGGAAGCCCTGGCCGTCGGTGCGCTCGGTCGTGACGGCGCGCAGCTTCTCCTTGTCGAAAGCGAGGACGGTCTTGTCGCGGAAGTCGATCGCGCGCTTTGCCGCGACGGAATACAGGTGCGAGCCGACGACGTGGACGGTGTCGCCGGGGAGCGCCTGCGCGTAGATCTCCTTCTTTGCCGGCTCGTCGGTGGCGCCGCCGACGAGCAGCGTCTGCTTCGCGTCGTCCGGCGAGAGCACGAGCTCGACGGACAAGCGCGGCGGGTCGAGCTGGTACTTTGCGTCGGGTGGTGTGCCGGCGCCGTCGACGAACCCCGTCGCGCGCAGCGACCGCAGCGACGACAGCATGCTCCGGACCTGCGCGACGTCGGCCCTGGCAGGAACGGGGGCCGTGATCCGCCACTCGTTGCCCTCCCTTGCCAGTACCGTAGGCTCGCCCTCGACCCCTGTGATCGTGATCCCCTTCACGTCGCTGTCGGTGAACGTGAGGACGCTCTTGTCGCGCAGATCGTCGAGCCCGCGTTGCGTCGTGGCGCGCACGGTGTCGTCGGTGAGCAGGACCACGGGCTCGTCGTCTCGTCGGACGTACGCGGAGCCACCGATCGGCGTCTTCTTGCCGAACGACAGCTTCCTCGTGGCGCCCCCCGAGAGGGTCACGACGACCGTCGACTCCGGCGTGTGCAGGCCGAACGGGGCGAGGTCGGAAGGGGTGTCGTCGATCTTCCTCTTCACGACGGCGTCCTCGATCGCGCCGAGGATGCCGTCCACCGCTACCTGATCGGCCGCAGTCTCCCGTGGGCTCGTGATCTTCCAGCCGGTAGGCTCGGACTTCACGATCGCGACTTTCCCCTTCGCCGACTCGAGCGAGAGTCCGGTGACCTTCTCGCGGTCGAGGTCGAGCAGGCGGGACTCCTGCTCCGCACGCTCCATGGCGGGCCGCTCGACCCAGAGCACGTAGGCGCCGAGCAGCGCCACGACGACGGCCAGGATCAGCGTGTTCCGCAAGCGCATCGGGATGTCCGTCCGGCGAGGCTCAGAGCGTGGAGCGCCGCCACCAGATCACGAGGCCGACGATCATCAGCAACTCGGGGATCACCAGGACCGAGAGGTAGAAGATCGCGGTCGCCTGCTCCTCGCTGAACTCGACGCGCGACGCGCGTACCGTCCGCGGACGGATCGACAGCAGCTCCTCCTGGCTCGTGAGCCAGCCCACGGAGTTCAGGAAGAGGTCCCGGTTGTACAGCGTGAGGATGTTCTTGTTGTCGGCGAAGGCCGCGGTGCCGAACACCACCAGACGTGCCTCGCCTTCGCCCATGCCGAGCTGCTTCAGGTCCGCTGCCACCGCTACGGCGATCGACACCGGGCCCTTCACGTCGCTCTCCTCGAGCACGGCGGACTGTGCGTCGAAGAGCGTGGTCAGGTCGGTTTCCGCCCAGCTCGACTGACTCGTCTTCGCGAGCGAGACGACGGTGAGTCCGGGCTTCGCCTGGCCCACGTCGACGCTCCGCGTGAGCGGGAACACGGTTCGCTCCTTGATGTCCTTCGTGATCGGGTGCGCGCCGTAGGTGTTGACGATCGGGTTGAGGCCGAGCTGCGGTCCTTGAAAGAGGCGCACGACCTGGTCGACCACCGCGTCCTTGCCGAGCTTCACGCCGAACTCGGCGAGCAGCGGAGCGAGCTCGTCGCCCTCGCGAGGCGGCAGCATGAAGATGGCGCGGCCGCCCTTCCTGAGGAACGCGGACAGCGCATCGATCTGCGGTGGCAGGAGCGCGCGCTGCGGGGCTGCGACGACGACGATGTTGCAGTCGTCGGGGACCGTTGCCTCCTGGAGCAGCACGAGCTTGCGAGTCTGGTAGTTCTCGCCGGTGAGAGCTTCCTTCACGCCGGCGAACCCGAAAGCGTTCTGCTGATCGTCGATGTCGGGTTCACCCTCGCCCTCGACGAAGCACACCGTCTGCGAGGTCTGCTTGGTCACCTTGATGAGGGCGTTGGTCAGGGATTCCTCGCTCGGCTGCGAGACGGTCGTCGCGTTCTCCCCGTAGGCGACGCGGACCGTGCGGTAGGCGCGCACGCCGTACTTCTCGGCAAGCTCGGGCTGCTTGTCGGGGTCGATCAGCGTGGTCTTCACGCGCGGCGAAGCGTAGCTCAGGCTGTCGAACAGGCTCTCGATCTCGGGATCGTGCCCACCCTCGAGAAAAGCCTGCAGCTCGACGTCCTGGGTCAGGGTCGCGAGCACGCTCTGCGCCTGAGGTGAGATGCTGAAGACGCCCGACTCGCTCACGTCCCAGCGCTTGTTGTAGCGCGCCCCGAACCAGTTGACGGCGACCAGCAGCGCCACGAAGAGCAGCGAGTAGACGACCATGTTGGCGCCGTAGCGGGTGGAGCGCGCGCTCAGCAGGGCGCCGAGGTCCCGGAAGCTGCGGAGCAGGAAGTAGGCGAGCAGGACGAAGCCGACGGCGAGGTGGAAGAGTGCGTATTCCTCGAGCCGCCCGGTGAAGAAGACCGAGACGCCCCCGAAGAAGAGCAGGAGCAGCCCGACGATGCCCAGCAGCGATTGCGATCGGTGCATGGAGTTCGCGCCAGCTCAGCGCCAACGGATCGATTCGACCGAGCGCTGCGTGAGGAACAGCCAGCCGACGATCATGGTGGCGAAGTAGATCAGGGTCCTGCTGTCGATCACGCCCTTGACGAGGCTGGCGAAGTGCTCGGTGACCGAGACGTAGCGCAGCACGTCGCCGACCGCCTGGCCCGCGCTGTCGGCGGGCCACGCGATGACGAAGAGCAGGAGCAGCATGACGAGACCGGTCACTGCAGCGATGATCTGATTCTCGGTGAGCGACGAAGCGAAGAGCCCGATGGTGACGAAGGTGATCGCCAGGAGCAGGAGCCCGAAGTAGCCCGCGATCATGATGCCGACCTCGGGGTTGCCGTAGATCCAGAGGATGAGCCCGTAGCTGGCGGTCAGCGCGATCATCACGGAGACGAAGGAGACCATTCCGACGAACTTGCCGAGGACGATCTCCCACGTTGCGACCGGCGACGTGAGCAGCAGCTCGTACGTGCCCGCACGCTTCTCCTCCGCGAAGCCGCGCATGGTGATCATCGGGATCAGGATCACGAGCACGACCGAGAGGTTGTGAAACAGCGGGGCCAGGACGAACTCGTTGACGTTGAGACGCTGCATCGCCTCCGCCCCACCCTGGAAGCTCGAGTACATCGAGACCAGCAGGTTGAAACGTGCCAGCAGGTTGAAGAAGAACCACCCGCCCAGCAGCAGGAAGCCCGTCGTGACGACGTAGGCGATCGGCGACACGAAGATCGAGCGCAGCTCGCGCCCGGCGATGGTGAGGACGTTGCGCACGGTTCAGAGCCTCGCTTCGGCCTCGGCGAGCGCGTGCGCGGCGCGCTCGTCGGCCGCGGCATCGCTGCTGATGTGCCGCAGGAAGACCTCTTCGAGGGTCGCTTCGCGGGTGAGGTTGGCGATGCTGTCCTCGCACGCGATGCGCCCGGAGTTGATGATCACGACCTTGTCGCAGACCTGCGCGACCTCGGGCAGAATGTGCGTCGACAGGATGACCGTGCGCTCGCCGGTCGAGAGGCTCTTGATGAGCTGGCGGATCTCGATGATCTGCCGCGGGTCGAGGCCGATGGTGGGCTCGTCGAGCACCAGCACCTCGGGGTCGTGGATCAGCGCCTGGGCGAGGCCGGCGCGCTGCTTGTAGCCCTTCGACAGATGCGCGAGCAGGCGACCGGCGACGTCGCCGAGCCCCGTCCGTTCGATGACGGACTCGCAGGCGCTGCGGACCCGGGCGCGCTCGACGCCCTTGAGCCGCGCGACGAAGGTCAGGTAGGAGCGGACGGTCATGTCGGCGTAGAGCGGCGGATTCTCGGGCAGGTACCCGATCCGCCGGCGCACCTCGTGCGACTCGGTGAAGATGTCGAAGCCGGCGATGCGCGCGGTTCCGGACGACGGCGGCAGGAACCCCGTCAGCATGCGCATCGTGGTGGTCTTGCCCGCGCCGTTCGGGCCGAGGAACCCCAGCACCTGCCCGCGAGCAGCCGAGAAGGAGATTCCTTGCACGGCTTCCCGGTCACCGTAGCGCTTGGTGAGTTCGTGGACTTCGATCATGTCGCGTTTTCGACGATCCCCAGGCGGCGGAATTCGGTGGGCGTTGATAGTGGCCGCCCGAAAAGTTGTCAAGATGCTCCCCGCGAGATCGCTGCCTGCGAGGACGCGCGGCCCGGGCGCTCGAGGGACGCACTCCTCCGTGCGCTGGACAAGTACAGAGTCCTCGAGCGCGGCGATTCCGGGCGCGGCGCAGATCCTGCGCCCGCGTGACTTCGCCCCGGCCCGTTGGTAGGTCTGCGCAGATGTCGGCGGGGGCGGCGCCGGACCGGATCTGGCTGGTCGATGGCAGCGGAATCGTGTTCCGCGCGTTCCACGCGCTCCCGACCCTCGCCACCCGCCGGGGTTTGCCGACGGGTGCGGCATACGGCTTCACCAGCATGCTCGCGAAGCTGCTGCGCGAGGAGAAGGTCACGCGGATCGCGGTGGTCGTCGATGCCCCCGGCAAGACGTTCCGCAGCGAGGCCTACGCCGACTACAAGGCGACGCGTCCCGAGACGCCGTCCGAGCTCGTGGTGCAGCTGCCCTACATCAAGCGGCTGGTGACGGCGCTGGGCATCCGGCTGGTCGAGGTGCCGGGAGTCGAGGCCGACGACGTGATCGGCACGCTTGCCCGGCGCGCCTGCGACGCTGGCGCCGAGGTCCGCATCGTCACCAGTGACAAGGACATGATGCAGCTCGTCGGTCCGCGCGTGACGCTGGTCGACACCATGCACGACCGGTGCACCGGCATCGACGAGGTGCGCGCGCGCTTCGGCGTGGCGCCGGAGCAGGTCGTCGACGTGATGGCGCTGATGGGCGACGCGATCGACAACATTCCGGGTGTGAAGGGGATCGGTGAGAAGACCGCGGTGCGGCTGATCGCGCACTTCGGCTCGATCGACGAGTTGTACCGCCGCCTCGACGAGATCGAAGGCCTGGGCCTGCGTGGCGCGAAGCGGGTGCGGCAGATCGTCGAGGAGGGGGAGGAGGAGGCACGCCGCAGCCGCTTTCTCGCCACGATCCGGTGCGACTGTGACCTGCCCGCCGAGGTCGCTCCGGAGGCCCTGGGCCGGGGTGCGCCCCGACCCGGTGAGCTCGAGGAGCTCGCCAACGAGCTCGAGTTCACAGCGCTGCTCAAGGAGTTCCTCGGCCCTGCCGCGCCGCTCGTCGCGCGTCGGGTGGAACCCGCATCGGGGGAGCAGGTCGATCGCGTGCTCGCCGCACCGGGGCTGGTGGCGGTCGCGGTCGTCGAGGGCACGCCGCGTGCGGGCGAGCTGGCGCTCGACGGCCCGTCGCGCACCGTCGCCGTCGCGGCCGCGGACGACGACCGCGTGCTCGTCACGCTCGACGTCCCGCGACGCCTGCAAGAGCAGCTGGCTCGCTCGAGCCGCGGCTGCACGCTGATCGTCGAGGACGTGAAGGCGCTGCTGCACCTCCTCGGGCTCGACGCCCGCGTGCACGCGACTCTGCCGGAGGCCGACGTCTGCGACCTGCAGCTCGCGTCCTACGTGCTCGATCCATCGAGGCGCGCGCACTCCGTGGACGCGCTCGCCGCCGACCGCCTCCATCGCACGCTGCCGGCGCGCGGCGATGCCGACCTCGCCGCCCGCGGCGAGGCTGTCGCGAGCGCGTTGCTGGAGCTCGGTCCCGCGCTTCTTGCGGAGCTCGATTCTACGGGGCTCGCGAAGCTGTACCGCGAGATCGAGCTGCCGCTGGCGCGGCTGCTCGCGGTCATGGAGGCACGTGGCATCGCGGTCGATCGAGACGTGCTCGCGCAGGCCGGGCGGGAGTTTCGCGCCACCGCCGACCGGCTGGAGGCGGAGATCTTCGAAGTCGCGGGCGGGCCGTTCAACCTCGGCTCGCCGGCGCAGCTCCGCGAGGTGCTGTTCACGAAGCTGGCGCTGCCGACCAAGGGGGTCAAGCGCGGGAAGACCGGTCTGTCCGTCGACGCCGACGTGCTCAACAAGCTCGCGGAGTCGACGCCGATCGCGGCGAAGATCGTCGAGCACCGCGGGCTCGCCAAGCTGATGTCGACCTACGTGTCGGGTCTCGGCGATCTCGTCGATCCGAAGAGCGGACGGCTCCGCACGTCGTTCAACCAGACGGTCGCCGCAACGGGGCGGCTGTCGTCGAGCGAGCCGAACCTGCAGAACATCCCCGTCCGGAGCGCGGAGGGGCGCCGCATTCGGGCCGCCTTCGTGGCACCGCCCGGCATGGCCCTGCTGTCCGCCGACTACTCGCAGATCGAGCTGCGCGTCCTCGCGCACCTCACCGGAGATCCGGTTCTCGTGGAGGCGTTCCGCAGCGGCGAGGACATCCACCGCCGCACCGCGGCCGAGGTGTTCGGCGTGACGCCCGGAGACGTCACGCCCGAGATGCGCCGCCAGGCCAAGGTCATCAACTTCGGCATCATCTACGGCATGGGCCCGCAGCGCCTGTCGCGCGAGCTCGGCATCACGCTCGCCGAGGCGGACGACTACATCCGGCGCTACTTCGAGCGCTACGCGAGCGTGCGCGCGTTCTCCGAGCGCGTGGTCGCCGACGGCCGACGCGACGGCTACGTCGCGACGCTGATCGGTCGCCGCCGCTACCTTCCGGACCTGAACGCGCGCGAGGCCAACATCCGGCAGGCAGCCGAGCGCATGGCCTGGAACAGCCCGATCCAGGGCACCGCCGCCGACGTCATCAAGGTCGCGATGCTTGCCGTCGAGCGGGAGATCGAGGCCGCTGGCAGCGGGGCGCGCATGCTGCTTCAGGTCCACGACGAGCTGTTGTTCGAGGTCCCCGAGGCCGAGGTCGAGCCCGCGGGCGAGCTGGTCCGTCGGGCCATGGAGTCTGTCGTGGCGCTTGCGGTGCCGCTCCTGGTCGAGCTCAAGAAGGGGCCCAACTGGGCCGCTCTGAGATGAATTTTTCGCGAGGAAGCACAGTCTAGTGTCGGTGGAGAGAACAGACTGGGACCTGGTGCGGCTCGCCGGGGGCGGCGACAAGGAGGCGTTTCGTGAGCTGGTCGAACGCTACCAGCGCCGTGTCCTCGCGGTGGTCATGGGGATGCTCCACGACCGTGAGGCCGCTCTCGAGGTCACCCAGGAAACGTTCATCAAGGCATTCCGCTCGATCGGCCGATTCAAGGGTGATGCAAGCTTCTACACATGGGTCTATCGCATCGCGGTCAACCTCGCGATCGACCATCAGCGACGCGAGTGGCGCCGTCCGCTCGCAGACTCGACGCGTGTCAGCGGCAGCGACGGTCAGGCCGAAGATCTTCTCGATCGCATCGGCGACGAGGACCCGCGTGGCGACCCGTTCGAGGCGACGAAGGACTCCGAGCTGCGAACGCGCGTTCTCGCCGCGATCGACGAGTTGACCCCGGATCACAAAGCCGTGATATTGCTGAGAGAGTTGGAAGGCCTGTCGTACGAGGAGATCAGCCGGGTGATGCAGTGCTCGAAGGGAACGGTGATGAGCCGGCTCCACTACGCCCGCAAGAAGCTGCAGGCTCGCCTCAAGGAGTTCGTGTGAATTGCCGCGAGGCGGAGCGCCTGATCGACACCTTCTATGATGGCGAGCTCGACGGCCGCTCCATGCGCGACGCAGCGATGCACATCACGCGTTGCAAGGGGTGCGACGCAGCGCTGGGGCAGCGCGAGCGGGTGCAGGAGCTGCTCGCCGCGGCCATCGATCACGAGATCGCGGACATCGACCTGAGTCGGATCTGGGCAGCGGTGGCCCCGACGATCGAGCCGGTGGCGTCGCGTTCGACCGGACTGCGCGTTGCGGCGGCGTCGAGCCGGTTCGGGGGCCTGCTGCTCGGGCGCAAGAACGTCGCCGCTGCGGACGACGGCGTCTTCGACCCCGGTACCTGGGAGGAGCCCGTGGCCGGCGGCCGCCCCGCGTGGCGCTGGACGGTCGCGGGTGGTGTGGCGCTCGCCGCCTCCGTGCTTCTCGCGGTGACGCTGGTGCCGGAGCCGGGCGAGTCGCCGCGCGAGGGTTTGCGGGTGGCCGCGGAATCGCCCGTCGCGGGAGGCGGAGCGAAGGGCCCTTCCCGTGAGGGTTCGCCGGCGACGGTCGTCGCGCAGCGCTCGCCGGTGCTCGCGGGGAACTCGTTCGACGTCGCGCGTGCCGGTGTGGCCCGCGGCACGCGTCCCGCATCGAACAAGCAGGTGCAGGTCGAGTCGGTGAACTTCCCGCGCAGCGCGGTCTCGATGTGGAGCGAGCCCGCCAGCGACACGACGGTCATCTGGATCGATGACGAGGAGCTGGCGGCGTCGGACAGACGTTGATGGCTGCATCCGGATCCTCCCCCGTGCACCTCGCACCATCCGGCCCCTTGCGGACGGGAGCGCTGCTGCGCCGCTCGCTCCGGCGCAGGAAGCTCCGTCGCCTGGTTCCGGTGGTCGCCGCGCTGAGCGTGTTGCCGTTCGCGGCCTACGGGCAGGAGCGAGTGGCGCTCGAGGTGGGGACGGTACTGGCGACCAGCTCGAGCACACACATCGACGCGCAGCTCGCGAGTGTTCGTGGCCAGCTCGAGCGGCTGTTCCACGCCAAGGGCTACACGTCGTATCGCCTCGTGAAGCAAGAGAAGAGCGAGGTGAGCTGCGGCAACCCGGCGAGCTTCGAGATCCCGGGCGGGCGCCACCTGCAGGTCATGGCGAAGGACACGCGCGGCGGTCGCGTCTCGCTGAACGTCGCGCTCGTGAAGGACCGGCACACACTGATGCGAACGGATCTCACGCTCGGCAAGCGCGGCACGATCATGGTGGGCGGGCCGCGCTACGAGGATGGCGTGCTGATCATCTGGATCGGGGCGCGTCGCATGGGTGCGAGCAGCACCGCGCCGTAGAAGCGAAGGAGGGCGTCATGGTGCAGGACTTCTCCTGGCAGAGCCTGGTCGACACGGTCTCGGGCGCCCTGTCGGCCCTCGGGGAGACGATCGCTCCGGATGGGCTGTTCACGCGCGACGCCGTCGACCGGCTGGTGAAGATCACCTACCCGGTGGCGCCGTTCAACCAGCCTGAGTTCGTGGCACCGGTTCTCGGGATCGCGGGCGTGCTGCTGAGCCTGCTGCTCGCCGGGGTGGCGGTGTCGTCGCTGCTCGGCATGGTGGCAGCGCTGCTCGCGCTCGCCATGCTGCTGACACGCTTCTACGGGGTCTCGCTCGAGGTCGGCGCGTCCGTCGGGTAGTCGCGACGGACGCGCTCCACGATCCCGCGCGCCGCGGCTCGGGACGTGGGTCAGCCGATGGGGGCGGCGACCTGTGGTCGCAGCGTCACGCCCCCTGCTTCATCGCCTCGGCGAGGATCCGCGAGGTGCTCTCGCGCATGATGCGCGGGTCGACCTGCTTGCCCTCGAGGAGGCTCTTGCGGACGTCCTTCCCCGAGATAGAGACGGGCTTCTCCTCCGGGTGGTTCTCGGTCAGATCGACGCGTCCGATCGACTCGTAGTACGCGGCGAAGCCTACCTTCAGCGGCTTGATCTGCAGGTCGCCGCCGAGCTTGCCGAAGATCTCCTGGGCGTCGAAGTCGCCCCAGATGTTGCTGCCGTCGTGGTACGGGGCGTCCGCGTGCTTGCGGCCGATGATGATGTCGGTGAACCCGAAATTCTGCCGGTAGATGCCGTGCATCACCGCCTCCTTCGGGCCGCCGTAGAACATCTTGATGTCGAGCCCGAGCAGGATCACGCGATCGGGTACCGACTCCTTCCGGGGTCCCCACAGCGCCTGGTCGCTGTCGCCCTCGCCGAGTCCGCGCTGCGTGATCAGCGCCTCGTAGGTCGACATGCGAACGTCGGCTTGCACGTCGTCGCCCTTGGTCTCGCCGATCAACGGGTTCAGGCAGGCGCCGGCGTTCAGGCCCTGGCGGACGAGTGTCTCGAGGCCGTAGACCAGCGCGTACTCGTGCGCGCGGTGCAGGGGGTTGCGTGTCTGGAAGGCGACCACGCGCTCCCAGCCCTTCGCGGCGAGGAGCGTCCGGACCTCGCGCGGAGTGAGGACGTACTTGCCGAACGCCGGATGCTTGGGCTGCGGCAGGACGTCGATCGTGCCGCCGATCAGGTGCGTCGCATCGGCATCGCCCTTGAGCACCATGTCGGCGCCCGGGTGGTCGGTCCGTTCGGTCCCGTAGACCGACTTGAGATATTTCTCCTTGTCCCACGCGAAGACGTCGCTCACGTCGAGCGTGGCGACGATGTCGCCGCGCGAGCTCGCGAGCGCGACCCGCTCGCCCTTGGCGATCTGCTGCGCGATCGTCGGGTTCACCGGGAACGCGAGCGGGATGGTCCACGCGTACTTCCTTCCGCCGCGCTCGATGCAGGCCTCGTCGAGCACGCGATGGTACTCGGCCTCGCCCATCGGGCCGGTGAGCGGGCTCAGCCCGCCGTCACCGAAACGGTAGACGGTCGACAGGTCGGCGTCCGACACCGGGACTCTGCGCAGCTTCGCGGCTTCGCTCTTGAAGCTCTCGATCCGCTCGGGCGTGACGGTGCGCGAGACGGGCTCCTTGAGCCCACCGTGTGGGGCGATGAGATCCGGCATGGGAGACGATCCTCTAGGAGTGAAGGGTGTGACGAGCCGCGCGGGGTGCGGGCGCGAAGGGACCCTGCTTCATACCGGCTGTTCCGGCGGCGGGCAACCACGAGGGCACCGCAGGCGGGCTGGCGCAGCGCCGTCGGTCCAGATGGCGCTGCCGGCCGCCAGCACGAGGTCGCGCGCCGTCGTGTCGAAGCCGATACCGAGCAGCCAGCGGCAACAGGTGAGGGCGGCGAGCGCACCGGCGCTGGCGGCTGCGATGGCCGATGGCCGGTGCGGCACCTGCGGGGGCGCGCCGACGCGCGTGCACGCGACGCACGCGACGCCGGCCGGCAGCAGGAGGAGGTGGAGGAGGTCAAGGCGCGCATCGGCGCGCAGCACGATGGCCCCCAGGCGAGGTGCGGGCGTCGCTGCGGCCACGCCCGCCGCCATGTCGAGGTCGAGCAGCACGTCGTACGGGGTGTCGTCCGCGGATGCTGCAGCGCCGGCAAGCTCCACCGCCGCATCCGGCGTGCGTCGGTCGGGAGCGGGGAGCGGAAGCGTGCGTGCGGCAGCACCGCCGGCAAGGGGCGCGTCCACCGAGACCACGCCGAGGCCTGCGCCGACGAGGTAGCTGGTGCACGCTTCGGGCGCTGCGCCGGTGCCGATCACGCGCACGCGCGCCGCGCCGAGCGCCACCTGTCCGGTGCCGCCGACCTCGCGCAGGATGATCTGCCGGCTGTAGACCTCGATCTGCTCGTCGGAGAGGCGCACCGGGGCGCCCTCAGGCGAGACGCAGGTCGGGGTTCGCGACGTCCGCTGCGGGACCGCGCGGGAAGCGCGGTGTGCGCTGGCTCCATCCCTGCCAGAGGTTGGTGCTGAGGTACTTGTCGCCGAAGTCCGGGAAGACGACGACGATGTCGCCGTGCGAGATCGTGCGGGCGACCTGCAGCGCCGCCCAGCACGCGGCACCGGCCGACTGTCCCACCAGCAGGCCTTCCTCGCGACCGATGCGGTACACCATCTCGTACGCATCGTCGGTCGGGGCAGGGATCTTCCCGTCGAGCTCGCCCTCGCGATAGATCCCCGGCACGATCGAGCTCGCCATGTGCTTCAGGCCCTCGAGCCCGTGGAACGCGTCGTCGGGCTCGACCGCCAGGATCTGCACGGCCGGGTTGCGCTCCTTCAGGTAGCGCCCGGTTCCCATGATCGTCCCGCTCGTTCCGATGCCGGCCAGGAAGTGGGTGACGCGGCCTCGGGTCTGCGCCCAGACCTCCGGCCCCGTCGTGGAGTAGTGCGCGAGCGGATTCGCTTCGTTGAAGTACTGGTCGGGCTTGAAGTAGCGGTCCGGCTGGTCGGCGATGATCTGCCGGCACAGGCGGATCGCCCCATCCGAGCCCTCGAGCGGGTCGCTGTCGACGGGTTTCGCGCCGTACGCCTCGATGATCTGCCGCCGCTCGACGCTGGCGTTCGCCGGGATGACCAGCTCGACGGAGAAGCCCAGCGCCGCACCGATCATCGCCAGTGCGATCCCGGTGTTCCCCGAGGTCGAGTCGATGATGACCTTGTCGCGCGTGAGCTTTCCGGTCTTCAGTCCCTCCTGCAGCATGCGGAGGGCGGGGCGGTCCTTGACCGAGCCGCCCGGATTGAAGCCCTCGAGCTTCGCCCAGATGCGGACGTCGCGCGGCACGTCGCGTGCCACCTGCGTCAAGCGTAGAAGAGGCGTGCGCCCGACCAGTGACGCGACGTCGTCCGCGCGCAGCAGCGCCCCGTGCACGGACTCGAGGGAGGTCGCGTGGGTCAGGCGGCGCCCCCGGCGATGGCCGGTACGATCGAGATCTCGTCGCCGTCCTTCACCTTGGTGTCGAGCTGCTGCAGGAAGCGGATGTCCTCGCCGTTGAGGTACAGGTTGACGAAGCGCCGGACGCGGCCCTGCTCGTCGCAGATGCGCTCGCGGATTCCGGCATGGCGCTTCTCGAGGTCCTCGATCAGGGCGCCGACGGTCGTACCGTTGCCGCTCACCGTCTCGGAACCGGCGGTGAATTTGCGCAGCGGTGTCGGCACTTTCACGTTCACAGGCATCGGACAAGACCTCCTTGGTTGCTGCGGATATTGGCTGCCGAGGTTCGGCTACGCAAGCGAGCGGACGCCGGGCGGGGATCCGGTGCGGGCCGCGTCGCAGGCCGGGCAGCGCGGGTTCGGGCGCACTGCGACCGTCCGCCAGCGGACCCGTACGCCGTCGAGGATGGCCAGCCGATTCGCCAGCTCCGGAGCCTCGCCCGACAGGATCCGTCGGGCCTCGGCGGCGGCGGCGAACCCGATCGCTCCGACCACCGGGCCCAGGATGCCGGACTGCTGACAGGTCGGCATGTCGTCCTCGCCGGGCAGCTCCGGGAACAGGCAGCGCAGGCACGCGCTGCGCCCGGGCAGGATGGTGAAGAGCTGGCCGTCGAGCCCGACGGCTCCCGCGTGCACCAGCGGGATGCCCAGGGTGAGGGCTGCGTCGTTCAGCATCGACTTGCTCGGCAGCCCGTCGGTGCCGTCGATGATCACGGCGTGGCCGGCGATCATCTGTGCTCCGTTGCTGGAATCGACCCGTGCGCGGATCGTCGCGACGTGCATCCCGGGCCGGAGTGCGCGCAGCCGTCGAGCGGCCGCCTCCACCTTCGGCGTTCCCACGTCGGTGACGTCGAAGAGCGGCTGGCGGGGCAGGTTGGAGAGCTCGACGAGGTCGTCGTCGATCAGCGTCAGCGCGGCCGGGCCGGAGGCCGCGAGGGCGGCGGCGGCCGGGGCGCCGAGACCCCCGACACCGACGATCGCCACGCCGCTACCACCGACGCCGACGATCGCTGCGCCGCGACCATCGACGCCGACGATCGCCAGGCCGCTCACAGCGGCTTCGCGGCGCTCTTGCCGGAGGGCGGCGGGGTGATCGGCGTGATCTGGCTCGCCACCGCGTTCGGCGCGATGCGGTTGCGGAGTGCGAGGCCGGCGCTGCCCTGCGTGCGCGCCGGTATCGTCTCGGGGTTCGCCGACGCCTCCGCGTGTGCCGCGTCGGCGAGCTGGGCGACGTCGTCGTCGCCGGCGCTGCGCGCGTCGGTCGCGATCACGGAGATCGCGTCGACCGCGGCCTGGGTCTCGGGGTACGTCGCCAGCAGCGCGCCGGCGCGCGTCCGTGTCGCCGAGTGGTTTCCCCTTCTCGCGTAGAACTCCGCCACGTAGAGCTCGCGCGACGCGAGGTGCTCGCGCACGGATTTCAGCTCCTCCTTCGCGCGCTTGGCGTAGTCGGAGTTCGGGTAGCGCAGGATCACGCTCTCGAGGCGTGCATGCGCGCTCGCCGCGGCGTTGAGGTCGCGGTCGATGGTGTCCATCTGGCCGACGTAGGCCATGCCGATCTCGAACTCGACCTCGGCGAGGCGCGGACTCGTCGGGTGCATGCGCTGAAAGTCGGTGTAGGCAGCGATCGCCTCGGGATAGGCGCCGTTGGCGAAGTGCGCCTCGGCGATGCGCAGCTCGACGTCCTCGGCGCGCGGATCGAGCGGATAGTTGTCGAGCAGGTACTTGTAGGTCTGGATCGAGATCCCGTAGTTGCCGTCGACGTAGTCCTGCGTCGCCGTTCGGTACAGCTCGTCGGGTGGTGCGACCTGCACCTTGTCGGCGCTGCAGCCGCTAACCGTCGCCAGAGCGAGCACCACGAACGTTCCGAGGACGCTCCGCGTTGGAGTGGGTCGGCGCATGCGTTAGACGGTAGTGGATGCTCGGCGCGTCCGTCAAACCTGCGCCCACGCCACCTGCGCCCACGGCACCTGCGTCGACGCGTACAGGTCGCGGCGAGCTGCTCGGGATGTGGTCGAGCACGCGGATGGTCGTCCTGACGGCCATGTCCGCGTCGCTGTACGCGGCGGTCCTGATCCCGTTCAAGGTGATCCCGCTGATCCCGGGGATCACCGAGCTCAGGCCGGCCAACGCGGTGCCGGTGGTGTGCTCGTTCCTGTTCGGGCCGGCGGCAGGCTGGGGAGCTGCGATCGGCAACGCGATCGGCGACACCTTCGGCGGCGTCGGCCCGGGCGACGTCTTCGGCTTCGCGGGAAACCTCCTGTACGGCATCGCGCCGTACCGGGTCTGGCGTGCGCTCGGCGGCGGTCGGCCAGTGCCCTCGACCCCGCTCGACTGGTTGCGCTTCTCCGTGAGCCTCGTCGCCGGCGCCGCGTGCTGCGCGCTGATCGTCGGGTGGGGCCTGAACCTTCTCGGCTTCGTCCCGTTTCCCTTGCTGGGCAACGTCGTGCTGCTGAACAACGTGATCGCGGCCGGGATCCTCGCCCCCCTCGTGCTGCGGCAGGTCTACCCGCGGGTCGAGCGCGCGCAGCTGCTGTTCACCGACGTCATGCCGACCCGCCAGCCCGGCCCGCTCCGCGCGCGCATCGGCCTCGGGTTGCTGCTGGTCGGCGTCGTGGGTGGGCTCGTCGCGGGGAATCTGGCCGCGACGGGAGCCTGGCAGCCGGCATGGGTCGAGCTCAGCAGCTCGCCGACGCGCGCGCCCGAGGTCGGCTTCGGCGTCGCTCCGTTCGTAGCACTCGCCGCGGCGGGGCTCCTGCTGCTGTGAGCGATCCGCTCGCCGCCGGCGTGCCGTCCGATCCGCTGCTGGAGCTGCGCCGCTTCCGCTGCCGCTACCCCGGGGCGGCCGCGCCCGTGCTCGATGGCGTCGACTTCGCGGTTCGGTCCGGCGAGATGGTCGCGGTCATGGGCGCGAGCGGGGCGGGCAAGTCGACGCTGCTGAAGTGCTTGACAGGGGTCGTCCCGTCGTTCGTGCGCGCCGAGATCGCCGGCGAGCGCGTCGCGTTCGGGCGCGATCTCGGGACGGTCGAGCCCGGCGCGCTCGCGGGTCGCGTCGGTATCGTGTTCCAGGACTTCGAGGCGCAGCTCTTCTCGACCAACTGCGCGCTCGAGGTGGGCTTCGCGCCGCAGCAGCTCGGGCTGCCGCGCGAGGTGATCGCGGCGCGCTCGCACGACGCGCTCGCGCGCGTCGGCCTCGCAGGCTTCGCCGCGCGCGACCCCGCGACGCTGTCGGGCGGGGAAAAGCAGCGTCTCGCGATCGCCGGGATTCTGGCGCTCGAGCCGCAGGTCGTGCTGCTCGACGAGCCGACCACCGACATCGATCCCGATGGCAAGCGCGCCGTGCTCGACCTGCTGCGTGCGCTGCGCGCCGCGGGCGTCGCGATCGTGCTCGTCGAGCACGAGATCCTGGCCGCGGAGGCGGCCGATCGTCTGGTGCTGCTGCGCGACGGACGGATCGCGGCGCAGGGCGACGCCGCCGCGCTGCTCGGCGACGTCGCGCTGCTCGACGCGTGCGGCGTGCGGCCGCGCGACCTCGACGTGGTCCGTCACCAGCTGGCCCTGTCCGAACGCCTCGCGACGCTCGACGATGCCGAGCGCATCCTGCGCGCGCACGGGCTCGTTCCGGCCCCCGAGGCACCGGCCCGCGCGGACGCGCCGGCGCCAGCCGGGCGCGGTGGGCCGATCCTCGCGGTCGAGAACGTCCGCTTCTCGTACGAAAGCGGCCGCGTCGCCCTCGACGACGTGTCGCTCGCGATCGAGGAAGGCGAGTACGTCGCGCTGATCGGGCAGAACGGATCGGGGAAGACCACGCTCGCGAAGCATCTCAACGGGCTTCTGGCCCCGACGTCCGGAGCAGTCTACCTCGCCGGCCGCGACGTGCGTCGCCTCGGTCTGGGCGACGTCGCACGCGAGGTCGGCTTCGTCTTCCAGGATCCCGATCACCAGCTGTTCTGCGCCAGCGTCGAGGAGGAGGTGGCCTACGGGCCCCGTCACCTGGGGCTCCCTGCGGACGAGGTCGAGGCGCGGGTCGCGCGGGCCCTCGGTGTGTGCGGTCTCGAGGGGAGGCGTGGCACCGATCCCTTCGTGCTGCGCAAGGGCGAGCGCCAGCGCCTCGCGGTCGCGGCGGTCCTTGCAACCGAGCCGCGCGTCCTGATCCTCGACGAGCCCACCACCGGGCTCGACTACCACGAGCAGCGCGCGATCCTGGGCTTGCTCCGCGAGCTGCACGACGCGGGAAGGACGATCGTCGTCATCACGCACGCGCCGTGGGTCGTGGCCGGCCACGCGACCCGCGCGATCCTCATGTCCCGCGGGCGCGTGCTGGTCGACGGTGGTGTGCATCAGCTCTTCCGTGCGACCGCGGCGCTCGAACGGGCGTCGTTCGTGCTGCCGGACGCGACCCTTCTCGGCCTGCGCTTCGGCGCGACCGTGCGCTCGCCCGAGGACCTCGCCGCGTGCGTGCAGAGAGGAGGTGTGTCGTGACGTCGTCGCTCTACCTCGACCGCTCGGGCCCGCTGCACGCGGTGCATCCGCTCGCGAAGCTGTTCGCCGTGGCGGCGTTCTTCCTTGCCGTGTTCTCCCTCGAGCACCCGCTTGCGATCGTGCCGTACGTCGCCGTGCTGCTCGTCGCAGCGCCGCTCGCGCACGCCGGCCCGAACCTCCTGCGCCTGCGCGGACTGCTCGTCGTGATCCCGCTCGGGGCGGTCGTGGTGTGGACGTTCTTCTACCGCGGCCCCGGCGGGGCGGGGCTCTTCCAGCCGAGCCGGATGGGCTTCGTGTTCGGGCTCGGCATGGGGCTCAAGCTGCTGAGCTTCCTGCTGCTCAACGTGCTCCTGCTCTCGACGACTCGCGTCGAGGAGCTCACGGCGGCGTTCACCCGCCTCGGCATGCCGTACCGCGTCGGCTTCGCTCTCACGCTGGCGTTCCGTCTGGTGCCGCTGTTCGTCGACTCGACCGCCACGGTCCTGCAGGCCCAGCGGCTGCGCAGCCTCGGCGCCGAAGCGCGCGGCGTTCGCGCGAGGCTCCGGCAGACGGTGCCGGTGATCATCCCGGTGTTCATGGGGGCGCTCCGGCGAGCGGACCAGATGGCGATCGCGCTCGACATGCGCGGCTTCTCGTTGCCGGGTCGGCGGACGTTCCTGTTGGAGCGCTCGTTCGACGCGGTCGACGCAGCGGTCGTTCTGGCAGCCCTGGCCGCTCCGGCGACGTCGTGGGCGATGCGCGCGGTCGGATTCGGCCTCATGACCGCCTGACGCCCGCAGACGCTTCGCCGACCGCGAGGACGAGCCGGCCGGTGTGCGTCGCTCGACGGGGGCGAGCCTCTGGGTGCGCGTCGTGCGACGGGGGCGAGCCTGTGGGTGTGCGACGAGGGCGAGCGGGCGGGCGTGCGTCGCGCGACGCCGTCTTGACTCCGTCCCACCGTTTCGTACGGATTGGGGCACGGACGACCTGAGCGTGGACATGCACAGAGACGTACGATCCAGGCGCCGGGTTGCCATCACCGGTCTCGGTGCGGTCAGCCCGCTTGGCTGCGGCGTGGAGCGCAACTGGGAGGGCCTGCTCGCCGGCCGCTCCGGGATCGGGCCGATCTCGCGCTTCGCCTGCGCGGACTTCCCGACCCGCATCGCGGGGGAGGTGCCGGACTTCTCCCCCGACGAGTTCGTCGAGAAGAAGGACCGGAAGAAGATGGACCTGTTCATCCAGTACGCGCTGGGTGCGGCGACCATGGCGATGCGCGACTCCGGCCTCGTGATCGGCGAGGAGAACGCGGGGCGCGTGGGCGTGATCGTGGGCGTCGGGATCGGTGGCCTCGCGACGATCGAGGAGACGCACGCGTCGTTTCTCGACACGCGGCTCAAGCGCCTGTCGCCGTTCTTCATCCCGAAGCTGATCGGCAATCTCGCGCCGGGCCAGATCTCGATCCGCTTCGGCGCCAAGGGCATCAACTACGCGCCGACGAGCGCGTGCGCGTCGGGCGCGCACGGCGTGGGCGAGGCGTTCCGGCTGGTCAGGGACGGCTACCTCGATGCCGCGCTCGCGGGCGGTGCGGAGGCTGCGATCACGCCGCTCGGCGTCGCCGGCTTCGGGGTGATGCGAGCGCTCTCGACACGCAACGACGAACCCGAGCGGGCGAGCCGCCCGTTCGACCGCGACCGGGACGGCTTCGTGATCGGCGAGGGGGCGGCGATCCTGGTCATCGAGGAGATGGAGTCGGCGCTGGCTCGTGGTGCCACGATCGTCGCGGAGATGATCGGCTACGGTGCCAACGCGGACGCGTTCCACATCACGCAGCCTGCGCCGGAGGGTCGCGGGGCCGCCGAGTGCATGCGCCTCGCCCTCGCGGACGCGGGCGTCGCGCCGGCCGAGGTCGGCTACGTGAACGCGCACGGCACGTCGACCGAGCACAACGACGCGAACGAGACGCTGGCCATCAAGCACGTGCTGGGCGAGCACGCCGCAAGGGTCGCCGTCAGCTCGACGAAGTCGATGACCGGCCATCTGCTCGGTGCGGCCGGCGGCCTGGAGGCCGTCTACACGGCGCTGGCGCTGCGGGAGCAGGTGCTGCCGCCCACGATCAACTACGAGAGTCCCGATCCGGCCTGCGATCTGGACTACGTGCCGAACCGGGCCCGCCCGGCGTCCTTCGACGTCGCGCTGTCGAACTCGTTCGGCTTCGGTGGCACCAACGCGTGCCTCGTGCTGCGCCGCGCTCCGAGGGGCGGCTGACGTCTCGAGCGGCTTCCCCGCGCACGGTGATCGATGAGACGAGAGGAGTGCGACCCCTGAGCTTCGCGGATCTCTTGCGGCGTCGCCTCGTCTTCACGGTCGGGAAGGGGGGCGTCGGTCGAACCACGGTGACGCTCGGCATCGCGCTCGAGGCGGCGCGCCGCGGCCAGCGAGTGCTCGTGGTGGAGCTCGAGGGTGCGCGCGGGCTCGAAGCGGCGCTCGCCACGCAGCGCGAGCAGGTGCACCCGCCCGCGTGGCTCGACCGCATCGAGTACATGATGATCGACGGCCGCAAGGCGCTCGAGGAGTACCTCGGGCTCATCGTGCCGGTGCGCAGGCTTCTGAAGACGGTCTTCTCGAGCAACGTGTACCAGTACTTCGTCGCGGCGGCGCCCGGCCTGAAGGAGCTCATGGCCGTCGGCAAGCTGTGGTACGAGGCCGAGCAGCGGAATCCCGCCGACGCGACGGGCGCGCGGGGCGAGCACCAGCTGGTGCTCGTCGACGGCCCGGCGACCGGCCACAGCCTGCAGTACCTGCGGATGCCGCGGGCGGCGCTCGAGGCGTTTCCGGCGGGTCTCGTGCACCGGGAGGCAGAGCGCGTGGTCGCACTGCTGCGCGACCCGGAGGCGACCGGAGTGTTGGTGGTGACGCTCGCCGAGGAGATGCCGACCAACGAGACGTTCGAGATGGTGAGCGGGCTCGACGACCTCGGCATGCATACGGCGACGCTGGTCGTGAACCAGGTCCACGAGGCCCCGTGCACGCGTGCGGAGCTCGACGGCCTGCCGATCGCGGACGTGCGGCCCATCTTCCGGTCGCCCGCATCGCGCGGCCGGGGCAAGGGCGCCGTGCCCGATGCCGCGACCCTCCTGGCCGAGATCGTCGCGCGTGCGAGCGAGGAGATCGGCTGGGCGGAGATCAACGCGTCGCACGTGCAGCGCCTGCTGGCGCGGATCGATGCCCCGCTCGTCAGGCTGCCGTACCTGTTCAACGAGGAGTTCGGCGCAGACGAGGTCGGCCGTCTCGGCGCCATGCTGGCCGAGCAGCTCGACGCACGGTCGGGCGCCGAGCCCGCGCCACGCCCACGCGGCGGGAAGAGCTAGGGTGGCAGCCCGCGGCATCGACGAGATCGCCGAGCTGGTGCGTGGGCACCGGATCGTCGTTTGTGCGGGCTCGGGCGGCGTCGGCAAGACCACGACCGCGGCGACGATCGCGCTGTGGGGCGCGCTGCAGGGACGCAACGCGATCGTGCTCACGATCGACCCCGCACGCCGGCTCGCCGACTCGCTCGGGGTCGGGCCGATCGGCAACACGCCGGTGCGGGTTCCCGACACGGTGCTCGAGACGGCGGGAAGCGACGCCGGCGGCAGCCTCGCCGCGATGATGCTCGACCAGAAGGGCAGCTGGGACGAGCTCGTCGAGCGCCACGTGCCGAACGACGACGCGCGCCGCAGGATCCTCGACAACCGCTTCTACCAGCAGCTCTCGCAGAGCTTCGCGGGCTCGCAGGAGTACATGGCGGTCGAGCAGCTCGGCGAGCTGGATGCGAGCGGTCGCTACGACCTGATCGTCGTCGACACGCCGCCGACGCAGCACGCGCTCGACTTTCTCGAGGCCCCGGAGCGTTTGCTCGATTTTCTCGACCGGAAGATCGTCAAGTGGTTCGTGCGGCCGTCGTTCTCGGCGGGATGGTCGACGCTGCGCACGATGAACCGAACCGTCGGGTTCCTTCTGCACAAGATCGAGGACGCGACCGGTGTCACGGCGCTCGCCGACGTGACCGACTTCTTCAGCGCGATGAGCGGACTCTTCGAAGACTTCGAGCCACGCGTGCAGCGCGTGACGGAGCTGCTCCGCGACCCGTCGACGGCGTTTCTGCTCGTGGCCGGGCCGGACGAGCAGGTGCTCGATCAGGCGGACTACCTGGTCGCGCAGATGTCCGCGCGTCGCATGCCGCTCAAGGGGGTCGTCATGAATCGCGTCCATCCGCACCTCGCGATGGGCGACGGTGAAGCGTCGTTCGAGAGGATCCGGGATCTCGTCGCGGAGCAGCTGGCGAGGCTGCGTCCGGCATCCGCTGCCGCACCGCCGGCACGCCGCGTGAAGACCGCACGCCGGCCAGCGAACCTGGCCTCCGGGGCCGCAGACGCGCCGCTCGCCGATCGCCTGGCGCAGAACTTCGTCGCGTACCAGGCGAGGGCGCGCGGTGACGAGGTCCGCTCCGAGATCTTCCGGCAGGGGCTGCCGCGCAGCGTGCCGCTCGTCCTGGTGCCGAACCTGCAGAGCGACATCCACGACCTCGCGGGACTGCTGCAGCTGCACCCGTTCCTGTTCGCGGGCACGTCCGGCTGACGCTGCCGGGGCGCCGTCAGGCGCCTGCGGCCGCCACCGGCTCGGTGCCGGCGCGCCCGGGCGCCGCCGGTGTCGCGTCCACGACCCAATCGAGCGTGCCGTAGGCGCCGCAGCGGCATTGATCGCGCCACTCGGACCACACCCGCGCACAGCGAGGGCAGGCGTACGCGAACGGGCGATGGCCCCCGGTGGCCGCGCGGCCGAGCAGCGTGGCGGCCTCGCGGTCCTGCGCGCGCGCGAGTGCCAGCTCGCCGGCGACCAGGTCGCGTTCGGGCGCGACATCGATGCCGTCGCTGCGCCAGGCCGGAGTGTCGCGCACCAGCTCGGCCAGCTCGGCGTCCGCGGCCGGGTGCTTGCCGGCGTGCACCAGGGCGCGCGCCAGGGCGAGTCGCGGCCCGGCCAGGTGGTTGGCGGAGCAGGCATCGCGCAGGATGGGCAGCGCGCGCTCGACCTGTCCGGACGCCGCGTGCAGCGCGGTCAGTCGCTCGAGCAGAACGCCCCGGGGTCTGCGGCGGATCGCGTCGCGGTAGAGGCGCTCGGCCCTGCGGGTGTCGCCGGCCGCGCGTGCTCGGCTCGCGAGCAGCAGGACGGTGGGCACGAAATCCGGTGACTCGCCGAGCAAGCGGCGCAGCGCCCGGTCTCCGGAGGCAGCGTCGGGATCGGATTCCGCGGCCCGGTAGCGGAGCGCCGTCAAGTTCTGGATCGCCTCGTCGCGGCGTGCGGGCTGGCGCTCGGCGGCGACCTGGCGTTGAGCGATGGACACCGCTTCGGCGAAGCGTCCCTCGGCCGCGAGCGCGGCCGTGAGCTCGCCGAGTAGACGCGGGCTTTCCGGGTGCTGCTGCACCGCCTCGCGCAGCCAGTCGATGGCGGCACCGGCGTTGCCGCGCTTCAGCGCGAGACGTCCCAGCTGGTGGAGGAGGCGCGCCTCGCTGCCGACGACGGCGCGCTCGGTCTCGAGGAGCCGGCGCTCGGCCTCGAGCTCACCTCGCTCGTCATAGGTGTTGGCGAGTGCCAGCACGGCGTCGACGTCGTGCGGGTTCTGCTCGACGTAGCGTGCGAGTGCGCGGGTCGCCGCGTCGAGGTCTCCGGACCAGAGCCAGCGGTGGCCGTCCTCGCGCACCCGCAGCAGGGCTTGCAGCCGGCGCTCCCGCTGGCGCTGCCGCCAGCCGACGACGCTGCTGGCGCTCGAGCGGAGCGCGCCGCCGGTCAGGATCAGGGCGGCACCGAGGCCGAGCGTCGCGAGGACCAGCGCCGCCACCGGCAGCTCGACCGAGGACTGGCTGCCGAGGCGCAGCGCCACCGTGTGCGCGTTGTGATAGAAGAGATAGCCCACCCCGCCGCCGACGGCGGCGACGAGGACGGCTGCGGCCAGCCGGCGGAACAGCGGACTACCTCGCGCCGTCGGCGGTTTCGCCCGACGCGGTCGCGGCCGCGAGGGCCGTGAGCGACGGCGGGAGCACGGGGTGCGGCGCCTCGGACCAGAGCCGCTCGAGGTCGTAGAACTCGCGCACCGGGGCGTAGAAGACGTGCACCAGGATGTCGCCGAGGTCGATCAGCACCCACTGTCCGTGGCGCAGCCCCTCGACGGCGAGCGGCCGGTAGCCGGATTTCCGGCAGACCTCCTCGACGTGCTCGGCGATCGAGCGCACCTGGGTGTCCGAGCGACCCGACACGATCAGGAAGTAGTCGGCGATCGAGGTGTGCTCGCGGACGTCGAGCACGACGAGGTCGATGCCCTTCTTGTCGAGCGCGGCTTCGGCACACAGCAGGGCGCGCTCCCAGATGGAGTCGGCGGTACCCTTGCGCGACGGGGATCTGTTCACGACGGGGGAACTGCTCCCTTCAGGCGCTCGCGGCCGTCTCGTAGAGGCCATGCGCCCGGATGTAGTCGATGACGGGTTGCGGGGTGAGAAACCGGAGCGATCGTCCCGCAGCGACTGCGGCGCGCAGCGCCGAGGCGGAGATGTCGATCGCGGAGACCGGAACGAAGTCGAGACGGTTCCCGCTGAGGTGACGGAAACTACGGATGTCCGCGTCATACCGGAAGGACTCCCGTACGGCAATCGAGCTCGTGGCACGCGCCAGGGCCGCGGGACCCGGCTCGATCACGTCCGGTGGGCGGGACGTGACGATCAGATCGCACTCGGTGGGAAGCTCGACGAAGCGGTGCCAGGTGTGCAGCTCGCGGAAGGCGTCCATGCCGAGCGCGAGGGCGAAGTGGCGGCCTGGATGGCGGCCCTTGAGCAGCCGGACGGTGTCGATCGTGTAGGACGGACCGGGACGCTCGAGCTCGATCGGCTCGACGCGCAGCCCCGGCGTGCCGGCGACGGCCAGCTCGAGCATGCGCAGGCGGTGCGCGGGCGGTGCGACGTCGTGTGCCCCCTTGTGCGGCGGCTGGTGCGCCGGCACCAGCCACACCTCGTCGAGCGCCGCGCTCTCCCGGATCTCCTCGGCGGCGCGCAGGTGCCCGAGGTGGACCGGGTTGAAGCTGCCGCCGTAGAGTCCCGTGCGCCGTGGTGTCAGAGCGCCCTCCCGCGCCGCGCTCAGCGCACCTGGCCGTCGCCCTGCACGACGTACTTGTAGGTCGTCAGCTCGCGCAGGCCGAGCGGTCCGCGTGCGTGCAGGCGGTTGGTCGAGATGCCGATCTCGGCGCCGAAGCCGAACTCGCCGCCGTCGGTGAAGCGCGTCGACGCGTTGACGTAGACGGCTGCCGCATCGACCTCGCGGGCGAAGCGGCGCGCGGTCGCGCGGTCCTCGGTCACGATCGCCTCCGCCAGGCCGGTCGAGTGCTCGGCGATGTGCTCGATCGCGTCGGCCACGTCGCGCACCACGCGAATCGACAGGACGAGGTCGAGATACTCGGTGTCCCAGTCCGCGGCACTCGCCGCCCTGGCCTGCGTCAGGATCGCACGCGTGCGCTCGCAGCCGCGCAGCTCGACGCCGTGCGACTCCAGTGCCGACGCGACCTCCGGCAGGAACGAGGGCGCGATCTCCTCGTCGACGAGCAGCGTCTCCATCGCGTTGCAGACGCCGGGGCGCGACGCCTTCGCGTTGACGCAGATCGCGACCGCCTGTGCAGCGTTCGCCGCACGGTCGACGAACGTATGGCAGATGCCCTCGAAGTGCTGGATGACCGGGACGCGCGCCTTCTCGTGGATCGCGTGCAGCAGGCTCGGTCCGCCGCGCGGGATGATGACGTCGATCACGCCGAGGGCACCGAGCATCTCGTCGACCGCCTTGCGGTCGGTGGTGCGCACCAGCTGCACCGCGCCGGCCGGCAGACCGGCCTCGGCGAGCGCCTTCTCGGCGACGTCGGCGATTGCCGTGTTGGTCGTGATCGCCTCGGAGCCGCCGCGGAGCAGGACCGCGTTCCCCGACTTGAGGCACAAGCCGGCCGCGTCGGCGGTGACGTTCGGTCGCGACTCGTAGATCACGCCGACCACGCCGAGCGGGACGCGCACCTGCGCGATCTCGAGGCCGTTGGGGCGACGCCAGGTGGTGATCGTCTCGCCGACCGGGTCGGGCAGGTCGGCCATCTCCTCGAGGCCGCGTGCCATCGCGTCGATACGCTTTCCGTCGAGCGTCAGGCGGTCGCGGAAGGCGGCCGTCGCGTCCTGCAGGGCGCCTAGGTCGCGGCGGTTCGCGGCCAGCAGAGTCGCCTCGTTCTCGCGCAGCAGGCGGGCGAAGGCGCGCAGCGCGGCGTTCTTCTCGTCGGTAGTCGCGAGCCGCAGCGGACGGAGAGCGGCGCGCGCGGCGCGCGCCGGCTCGGCGATGAAGGATGCTCGTTCACTCACGACCGACCTCGTTCCGATCTCCGAATCCCATGAATCCACCTTGCCGCCGGGCCTCACGCGGAGCGCGCCTCGCCGCGCTCCGCACCGTCGGCGGCCGTCACGACGAGATCGTTGCGGTGCACGATCGCGTCGCCCATCTTGTAGCCGAGGATCTGCTCGACCTCGCTGCTGCGGCGCCCGGCGATGCGCGCCGCCTCGCTCGCGCGGTAGCTGACCAGGCCGCGGGCGAACTCCTGCCCGTCCGGACCGACCAGGCGCACGCAGTCCCCGCTCGCGAAGCGTCCCGACACCTCGATCACGCCCGACGGCAGCAGGCTCCGCCCGCGCTCGGCCACCGCCGCGACGGCGCCTGCGTCGCAGCGCAACGTGCCCTTGGGCTTGACGGTGAACGCGATCCAGTGCTTGCGGCGCGCGAGGCGGTCGGCCAGCGGCAGCACGAGCGTGCCGACGTCGCTGCGCGGGTCGAGCACGTCGCCGAGAGTTCCCGCGGTGCGCCCGTCGGCGATCACCGCCGCGATGCCGGCCGCCGCGGCCTTCCGGGCGGCAAGGAGCTTCGAGTGCATGCCGCCCGTGCCGAGGGCGTTGCCGCCGCTCGCCAGCTCGAGCGTCGCGCTCTCGACGCGCTCGAGGACCGGAATGCGGCGCGCGTCGGGGCTGGTTGCGGGGTTCTCGGTATGGAGCCCGCCGACGTCGCTGAGGATCACCAGCAGGTCGGCGCCGACCAGGCTCGCGACCAGGGCGGAGAGGTTGTCGTTGTCGCCGAACTTGAGCTCGTCGACCGACACCGTGTCGTTCTCGTTCACGATCGGCAGGGCGCGGCGCGCGTGCAGGGTCGCGAGCGCGTGCTCGGCGTTCAGATAGCGTCGGCGGTTCGCGAGATCGTCGGCGTCGAGCAGGATCTGCGCGACGACGATGCCGTGCGCGGCGAACGCCTTCTGCCACTCGGCCATGAGCTGGATCTGACCGACGCTCGCGGTGGCCTGTCGCTCGGGAATCGTCCGGGGCGCGGCGCCGCCGAGGATCGTGCGGCCGGCGGCGATCGCCCCGGAGCTGACGACCGTGACCGCGATGTCGCGCGCCCGGATCGCCGCGATGTCGGCCGCGAGGCGGGCGAGCGCCGCCGGGTCGAGACCGGCGGGTCCGGCGAGCAGCGACGAGCCCATCTTCACCACGACGTGGCGCACGCGGCGGAGCAGGGCGGGCTTGACGTCGGTCTGCCGTGTCTCAGCCACGCAAGCCATCCTCGGCCTGGTCGTCGGCGCGAGCCGTCTCGGCGGCCGCGCGACGCAGCTCGTCGAGCGCGCGCGCGGTCGCGCGCACGAGCTCGGGCAGCCCCTCGCCGGTCGCAGCCGAGATGCCGAGCACGGCGTGACCACGGGCGGCGAGTGCGGCCACGACGTCGGGGAAGCGCTCGCGGGCTTCGGCGAGGTCGAGCTTGTTCGCGGCGACGATCTGCGGCTTCGCCGCGAGCTCGGGGTCGGCGAGCTCCAGCTCGCGGTTGATCACGGCGAAGTCGTGGATCGGATCGCGACCGCTGGCGGGCGACAGGTCGAGCACGTGCAGCAGGAGCGCCGTGCGCGACAGGTGGCGCAGGAAGCGCGTACCGAGGCCCGTCCCCTGGTGCGCACCCTCGATGAGGCCGGGCACGTCGGCGATCACGAACGAGCTGCCCTCGTCGACGCGCACCACGCCGAGCTGCGGCACCAGCGTGGTGAACGGGTAGTCGCCGATCTTCGGCCGCGCGGCCGACAGGCGACCGATGAGCGAAGACTTGCCGGCGTTCGGGAAGCCCAGCACGCCGACGTCGGCCAGAAGCCGGAGCTCCAGCCGGAGCTGGCGCTCCTCGCCGGGCTCGCCGGGGGTGGTATGGCGCGGAGCCTGGTTGGTCGACGACTTGAAGTGGATGTTGCCGAGGCCGCCGCGTCCACCTCGCGAGACGACGGCTTCGGCGCCATCCTGGTCGAGGTCGGCGAGCCGCTCGCCGGTGTCGGCATCGTGGACGATCGTCCCGACGGGAACGCGGGCGACGAGGTCGTCACCGCCGCGGCCGTACTGCTCGCTGCCGCGACCGTGCTCGCCGCGTTTGCCTACCAGCCTGGGCCGGTATTTCAGGTCGAGCAGGGTGGTGAGGCCACGGTCGGCGCGCAGGATCACGTGCCCGCCCCGTCCGCCGTCACCGCCCGAAGGGCCCCCGCGCGGAACGTACTTCTCGCGCCGGAAGGCCATGCAGCCGTTGCCGCCCGCGCCACCGATGGCGAGGATCTTGACCTCGTCGATGAACTTCATGGAGCCCGCCTCGAGAGCGGCGAGCCAGGGATCGCGCGGCGGGCTCGCGCTCGGAGGGCGTCAGGCGGAGGGCGACTCCGCCGGTGCCTCGGCGGCCGGAACGATGCTCACGCGGCGACGGTCCTTGCCCATGCGGTCGAACTGCACGGTGCCGTCGATCAGGGCGAAAAGCGTGTAGTCGCGGCCCATGCCGACGTTCTTGCCCGGGTGGATCCGCGTGCCGAGCTGGCGGACGATGATGTTGCCCGCACGGGCGTCCTGGCCGCCGTACAGCTTGATGCCACGCCGCTGCCCGGCGCTGTCACGGCCGTTGCGGGTGCTGCCCTGTCCCTTTTTGTGTGCCATCGTGTCTCCCGCGCTCAGCCGACCGAGACGACCTGGACGCCGGTCGTGAGCTGGCGATGACCGTGCCGGCGACGGTAGTTCTTCCGGCGCTTCTTCTTGAAGACCAGGATCTTTCGGGTCTTTTCCTGGCCGATGATCTTCGCGGCCACCGAAGCGCCATCGACGAGCGGCGCACCGATCGTCACCTGGTCGCCTTCGCCGCGCAGCAGCACCTCGGGAAAGGCGACCTCGCTCCCGACGTCGCCATCGAGGGCCTCGACCCAGATGACGTCGCCCGGTTCGACCCGGTACTGCTTTCCCCCCGTACGGATGATCGCGTAAGCCATGCTTTGATCCCTTGGCAAGAGTAACCGACTTGGCTACCGAACCAGTGTGCGGGAGTCAACCGAGGGGCGGGTGGAGAGGCGGGTGGTCGTCTACAGCCGCCGGGACTGCTGCCTGTGCGACGAGGCCCTCGAGCAGATCGAGGCCGCGCGCGGCGCCGCCGCCTTCTCGCTCGAGGTGGTCGACGTCGACACCGATCCGGCCCTCGCCGAGCGCTACGGCGACGAGGTCCCGGTGGTCGAGATCGACGGCCGCAAGGCCTTCAAGTACCGCTTGACCACCCGCCAGCTGCTGCGCCGCCTGTCCGGCCGCAGGCTCTTCTGAGGCTGGGGAGAGGACGGGGATGCCACGCATCGCGGTCGACGCCATGGGCGGGGACCTCGCGCCCGACGAGATCGTGCGAGGGGTGGCGCAGGCATCGCTCGAATCGGACATCCAGATGGTCCTGGTCGGCGCCTCGGACCGGATCCAGGCCCTGCTCGACGCCGGACCCTACAACCCCGAGCTGATCTCCGTCCGCCACTGCTCCGCCGCGATCGGCATGGCCGAGGACCCGCACGAGGGGCTGCGCACCAAGAAGGACGCGTCGATCAGCGTCGCGGCCCGCATGGTCGCCGCCGGCGAAGCCGACGCGATGGTGACCGCGGGGAACACCGGCGCCGCAGTCCTCGCGGCGGCGAAGAACTTCAAGCTCATCCGGGGCGTGAAGAAGGCGGCGCTGGCGAGCGTGTTTCCACGCCAGACCGAGTACCCCGGACAGGACCCGCTGGGCCTGCTGCTCGACGTCGGCGCGACGATCCGCTGCGACGCGATCGAGCTCACGCAGTTCGCGGTCATGGGGAGCGCGTACGCCCGCCGCGTGTCGAAGGTCGAGCGCCCGCGCGTCGGACTGCTCAACATGGGCAGCGAGGAGTCGAAGGGCGGCGAGATCCTCGTCGAGGCGTACAAGCGCATGAAGGCGCTACCCTCGATCGACTTCGTGGGCAACGTCGAGGGCAACGACGTCACGACCGGCAAGGCCGACGTGATCGTCGCGGAAGGGCTCCTCGGCAACGTCGTGCTGAAGCTCATCGAGGGCATCGGCGAGGTGGCGACCACCGTCGCGACGCACGCGGCCCAGGACAGCTGGCGCTGGCGCATCGGCATGGCGATGCTGTCGACCGGCATCTCGCGCATCCGGGACCTCGCAGACTTCCGTTCCTACGGCGGGGCGCCGATCCTCGGCTTCGAGAGCATCTGCATCAAGGCGCACGGCCGCTCGACCGCGCCGGCGGTGAAGAACGCCATCAAGGTCGCGGCGAAGGCGGTCCGCGACCGCATCTCGCCCGAGATCGCCGAAGCCATCGCGGAGATCCGGTGAGCACCGAAGAGCAGCCGAGCGCAGCGATGCCGCCCGCCGCGGCCCCCGATCGCGCAGCGATGCCGCCCGCAGCGGCCCCCGATCGCGCGGCGATCACGTTTCGCTGGGACCTCGACAAGACCTACCTTCGCACGCAGTTCGAGAGCCTGCGGCAGATGGTGAAGATCCCCTTCGAGGCGGGCAGCGACAAGGTGCACCTGCCCGGGGTGCCGCAGCTCATCCGAGGACTGCGCCGCTGTGCGAAGGAGCGCGCCGAGCGGCCGTACGTGTTCTTCCTGTCGGCGAGCCCACCGCAGATCGGCAGCGCGATACGCCAGAAGCTGGAGATCGACGGGGTCGAGTACGACGGCATCGTCTTCAAGGACCAGCTGCGCCACCTCGTGCGCGGCCGCTGGCGAAGCCTGCGCGAGCACCTCGGCTACAAGCTGGGCGAGCTGCTCGACAGCCGGCGGGCGGGCCCCGCCGCGCGCCGCGAGGTGCTGTTCGGTGACGACTGGGAGAGCGACCCGCTCATCTACTCGATGTACGCCGACATCCTCGCGGGCCGCCTGACCGCCGACGCCACCGACGGGCTGCTGCGCGTGCTCGAGGTCGAGCGCGGCGCGATCGCGCGGGTCGTGCGCGCGGTCGACGCGCTCGCGCAGCACTCCGAGGTCGTGCTGCGCATCTACATCAACCTGGAGCGCCGCACCCCGCCCGGGCGTTTCCACGTGTTCGGCTCGCGCCTCGTGCCCGCGTTCAACTACCTGCAGACCGGCGCATCGCTGCACCAGCTCGGGCTGCTCGACGATACGGCGCTCCGCGCGGTCGCGAGCGCGCTGGTGGCCGACTCGGGCTACAACGGCGATCGCCTCCGCAACTCGCTCGACGACCTGGTGCGCCGCGGGCACCTGAGACCGTCCTCGCGAACCCGCGTCATTCGCGTCCTGCAGCGGGCGGGGTTGTCGGGCCCGGCGCCGCACGAGGCGATGGTCCGCGCGCGACTCGCCGCGGCCTTCGAGCGCCTGCAGGCGCGCTGGTCACGCAGCGTCGGGCCGGTCGACGCGCCGGCGATCGACTACGAGAAGATCGTCCGGGAGTGGGCCGACCGCGGCGCCGACGGGCCGAGCCCGAGCGCGAGCTGAGTCGGTCGCCGGACCCCACCGGTAGCCGCGAGCGGGCGAGCGCGCGTGGCGAACGAGCGTGGGCTCACCCACGTGCGGCGAACGAGAGCGGGCTCACCCACGTGCGGCGAACGAGAGCGGGCTCACCCACGTGCGGCGAACGAGAGCGGGCTCACCCACGTGCGGCGAACTCGATCAACCGCAGGTCCGCGCTGTCGCCGAGCTGCTCGCGGAGGGCGGCGAGTACGCCGCTCAGGTTCACCACTCGCGTACACTTCGCGATCTCCGCGAGGCGTGCCTCGTTCTGCGCGAGGAATCCCGTCACGACCTCGCGCGCTACCGCCTCCACGCCGTCGACGTCGATCGTGATGCGCTGGTAGCCCGCCTGCACGGCCTGGCCGAGGCGCTCGAGCAGCCGGCGGGCGCCGCGCAGGTCGAGGGCGCCCTCCACCCGGATGAACAGCGCGCGCACGCGGGCGTCGCTGGTCGCCCTGGTGCGGAGCCACGCGCGGCGCGTGGCGGGGCCGGCGTGCGGCGCGCGGTCGTCGCCCAGCGTCAGGAGAAACTGCGAGCGCGCCTTCGCACGGGCGGTGCGGTTCAGGCGGCGTAGCAGCCGCATGCGCGCGGTGTAGCGCCCGCGGCGCTGCTGCGCCGCGTCGCGGCGCAGCCGGTAGCCAGCGACCAGGGCCACGTCACGCACGCCGCCGGGCCACAGCGCGCGCCGCCAGATCGAGCGGTGCCGTGCGAGCTTGCGACGCGTCCAGTGCAGCCCGTTCTCGAGGCTGTCCGTGTCCATGCGGGAAGACACGCCGCCACCCTGTGCGAGCGGTGCCGGCTCGATCACCGGTACCGCGATCAGCGCGCGCCGGCAGAACCACAGGGTACGCTCGAACACGCCCTCGTCGTCGTCGGGCAGTCCTAGGCGCAGGTGCGCCATGGTGGCGACGCCGAGTCCGCGCACGCGGCGCAGCGCGCCGATGGCGCGGTCGAGCGAGGATCGGTCTGCATGCAGCCCGGTCGCGAGCCCGTCGACCAGCGGACCTTCGCGGTCGAACTCGATCGCGACGCACCCCGCGCGCGCGGCGTCGTCCACCACCGCCTTGTGCTGGATGCTCGCCATCGACAGGCGCACGCGAAACGGACGCCGCTGTCCGGCAAGCGCGCGGAACACGGCACTCGCCTGTGCCGGCTCGAGCGCGTGTGCGCCGCTCAGCGCGAAGCGCGCTCCCGACGGCAGGCCGGCGACCTCGGCTGCGACCAGCGCCGGGCCGCGCGGACCGTGTTCGTCGTGGACGACGATGCCGTGCTGCTCGTGGGCGTCGAGGAGGTCGAGTCGCATGGCGCGGCTCTAGTGCGCCGGCCACGCCATTTCAACGCTTCCGCTCTCCCACCGGCCGGGGCGAAGCGCGCGGCTCCTCAGCGGCTGGCGAGCACTTCCTCGACGACGAGCGCCTTCATCCCGCGGCGCTCGAGCGACGAGGCGAGCATCAGCGCCTCGTCGCGCTGGGCGTAGGGGCCGACCCGGACGCGGTAGACCGTCTGCCCGCCGTTGCCGCCGCTGGCGACGTACACGTTTTCGCTCGGCTGACGCAGCGACCCGCCGCGTAGCTCGGTGAGGGTGCCGAAGCGCTCGCGATAGGCGTCCGCACGCGCCTGGTCGCCGAAGGCTGCTACCTGCACCGCGAATGCGACGACGCCCGGGGGCTGCCCGTTCCGCGACAGCGGCTCCAGCGTCACGATGCCGGTGCCACCTTGAACCATGTCGAGCTGTGCTGCGGCCGTGTAGGACAGATCGAGGATGCGGTCGCCGACGAACGGACCGCGGTCGTTGATGCGAACGATCACCGAGCGACCGTTGGTTTCGTTGGTGACTCGGGCGACCGTGCCGAGCGGCCAGGTGCGGTGCGCGGCCGTCATCGCGTACTGGTCGTAGGTCTCGCCGCTCGAGGTGGCCCGCCCGTGAAAGCCGGGGCCGTACCACGATGCGACGCCGCGCTGCGTGGTCGGCGTCCGCAGGGATTGCGTGGCGCAGCCCGCCGCGAGGGTGAGCAGCACTGCGATCGCGCAGCCCCTGGCCGTGCGTGTCGCGGGTCGCATGCGGACCCGAAGTGTCCTGTCGTCCATCCCCACCTCCACACGTCCACCTCGTGTCCGGGCGTCCGACACGCCCGCCGACGACGAGGACGGCGGGAGAATACCCGCACCGAGCGCGGGCGACAATCCCGGAGCACGATTTTCGCGCGGCGATGAACCCCGGCCCCGCGCGCTCTCTCGACCTGAGTCGTGCTGAGCTCCGCAGCGCTCCTCGCCGCACTCGGCTGCCGGGTCTTCGGCGCCATGCCACGGCTCGTCGAACGGCACGGGGCGCTCCCCGTTGGCCGCGCTGTTCGGCGGCGGGATCGGCATCGTGCTCTACCTCGTGCTCTGGGTGGTGATGCCCTGGGAGCTGTCGTTCGGCCCGGCCGCGCCGCGGCTCGGCGCCGCGCCGTACGAGCCGGATCGCGACTGGCCCTGAGAGTTCGTGAATTCATCCCCCGATCGAGCCGGGAGGGGATGGCTTCACAGACTCCGAGATCGAGCCGGGAGGGATGGCTTCACGCCCTCCGAGGGCGGCGCGGTCCGTTTCCCGCCCCCCGGGCGTGTGCTAGGAGGGCGAAGCGGCGGCGAAGCCGTCGGGGGAGCGCGCGCGAGATGTCCGGTCATTCCAAGTGGAGCACCATCAAGCACAAGAAGGCCGCCAAGGACGCGAAGCGCGGCAAGGCGTTCACCAAGCTCATCCGCGAGATCACGGTCGCGACGCGGATGGGCGGCAGCGGTGACCCGAACTTCAACCCGCGTCTCCGCACCGCGATCCTCGCCGCAAAGGCAGCGAGCATGCCCGGTGACAACATCGATCGGGCGATCAAGAAGGGCCTCGGCGAGGGCGGCAGCGCCACCTACGAAGACGTGATGTACGAGGGCTACGGCCCCGGCGGCGTCGCGATCATGGCACGGTGCCTCACCGACAACCGGAACCGCACGGTGGCCGACGTCCGCGGCATCTTCACGCGCGGCGGGGGCAGCCTCGGCGAGGCGGGCTGCGTCGGCTGGATGTTCCAGCGCCGTGGCCTGCTGGTCGTGTCGGGCGACTCGCCCGGCGAGGACAGGCTGGTGGAGATCACGCTCGAGGCCGGCGGCGACGACGTGACCGGTACGGACGACCGCTGGGAGATCACCACCGCCCCCGATACCTTCGAGGCGGTGCGCGAGGCGCTCGAGAAGAGCGGCGCGACGATCGAGAGCGCCGAGGTCACGATGGTGCCGGGCAGCACCGTGCCGGTCGCCGGTGAGGCCGCGCAAAGGCTTCTCGGGCTGCTCGACATGCTCGAGGACCACGACGACGTGCAGGCCGTGTCGGTGAACGCCGATCTCGACGAGGATGAGGTCGCGCGTCTGAGCGCGTGACGGCGGCGCGCCGCGCGGACGCGCGGCGACGGCGGCAGCTCCGAGGCATCGGCGCTGCGGCGGGGAGGACGGAAGAGGCATGCGAGTGCTGGGGATCGATCCGGGATCGCGCGTCACGGGCTGGGCGCTGATCGAGTCGAGCGGGAACGTGCTGCGCGTGCTCGCGATCGGCACCGCCTCTCCGCGCACGGGCGAGCTCGCGGCGCGCCTCGGCAGCATCGCCGAGCAGGTCGACCGGCTCATCGGCGAATGGGGCCCGGAGTCGGTCGCGGTCGAGCGCGCCTTCGTCGGGCGGAACGTCGCGAGCGCGCTGCGCCTCGGCGAGATTCGCGGTGCGGTGCTCGCGGCCGCGGGCCGGCACCAGCTGCCGGTGGTCGACTACCCGCCGGCGACCGTCAAGCTCGCGGTGGCGGGTTCGGGTGCTGCGGAGAAGGACGCGGTTGCGCGGGGTGTCAGCGCGCTCACCGGTGGTCGCTACGAGGCCGGTGACGCGACCGATGCCCTCGCGGTCGCGATCTGCCACGTGCGTCACGCGAGCTTCGCGCGGCGGCTTCGACCGGCCCAGGCGTGAGCGTGAGGCACCGTCCGTGATCGGCGCGCTCCGCGGCAAGGTCGAGTCGAAGGCGCCGGGTTGCGTCCTGGTCGACGTCGGCGGCGTGGTCTATGAGGTGGCCGTGTCGCTGCAGTCGTTCGCCCGCCTGCCGGCCGAGGGGATGTCGGTCCGGCTCGACGTCGTCACGCATATGCGCGAGGACGGCCTGACGCTCTTCGGGTTCCTCGAACGCGGCGAGAAGAGCGTGTTCAACCTGTTGCGCTCGGTCAACGGCGTCGGTCCGAAGCTCGCATTGAACATCCTCTCGGGCCTGCCCGCGGGCGAGATCCGCGGTGCGCTCGCGGGTGGCGACGTGCAGCGCCTCGTGCGCGTCCCGGGGGTGGGCAAGAAGATCGCCGAGCGCCTCGTCCTCGAGCTGCGCGAGCGTGCCCGCGACGAGGAGGTCGCGGCGGGATTCGAGCCTCAGTCGACGGACAAGGAGCGCCGCGACTCGGAGGCCGTGTCGGCGCTGGTGAACCTCGGCTACCGGCGGGCCGACGCCGAGAAGGTCCTCGCGGACGTGTCGGCCGACGTGCCGCTCGAGGCAGCGATCCGTGAGGCGCTGCGGCGCTTTGCGCGGTGACCGGGCGATGAGCGGGCGACGATCGGGCGATGGCGATGAGCGGGCGATGACGAAGATCGGGCGATGAGATGAGCAGCACCGAGCGCAAGGACCCCGCCTTCGCCGCCGAGCCAGCCGGCGAGGACGAGCGCCACTTCGAAGCCTCGCTCCGCCCGGAGCGGCTGGTCGACTACGTCGGCCAGGAGTCGATCCTCAACACGCTCGGCGTCGCCATCGAGGCGGCCCGCGCGCGCGGCGACGTCCTCGACCACGTGCTGCTCTCCGGACCGCCCGGCCTCGGCAAGACGTCGCTCGCGCAGATCATCGCACGCGAGATGGGCGTACAGTGCCGCAAGACGCAGGGGCCCGCGATCGAGCGCAGCGGCGACCTCGCGGCGATCCTGTCGGATCTCGATCACGGCGACGTGCTGTTCATCGACGAGATCCACGGCCTGCCGCGCAAGGTCGAGGAGGTGCTCTACCCGGCGATGGAGGATTTCGAGCTCGATCTGGTGATCGGGCAGGGCCCGTCGGCGCGGACGATGCGTCTCGCGCTCAAGCCGTTCACGCTGGTCGGCGCGACGACGCGTGCCGGCATGCTGAACGCGCCGCTCCGCGACCGGTTCGGCTCGGCGTTCCGGCTCGAGTACTACGGCGTCGACGAGCTGATGCGCATCGTGAACCGATCGGCGCGGATCCTCGGTCTCGCGCTGGCGCCGGAGGGCGCGCGCGAGGTCGCGCGGCGCTCGCGCGGAACGCCGCGCATCGCCAACCGGCAGCTCAAGTGGGTGCGCGACTTCGCGCAGGTGCACCACGGCGGGAAGCCGGTGGACGAGCAGATCGCTTCCGAGGCGCTGGCCCTGCACCGCGTCGACGCGGCCGGACTCGATCCGATGGACCACGCGATCCTGCTCGCCGTGCTCGACCGCTTCGCGGGCGGCCCGGTCGGCATCGAGAGCCTCGCCGCACTCCTCGGCGAGGAACGCGAGACCATCGAGGCCGTCTATGAGCCGTTCCTGGTGCAGTCCGGGTACCTCGAGCGCACCCCGCGTGGGCGCATGGCGTCGCAGCTCTGCTGGGACTACTTCGGCCGTGAGCGGCCGACGGGACCACGCCAGGGACGCCTGCTATAGACCGGACGTGCCCGAGATCGGCCGCACGCTGATCGCGCTCGGTATCCTGCTCGTCGTTGCGGGCGGGCTCGTGCTGCTGCTCGGCCGCGCGAGCGTCCCGCTCGGCTTCGGGCGGCTGCCGGGCGACTTCCTGATCAAGCGTGACGGCTTCACGTTCTACCTGCCCGTCACGTCGTCGATCCTGGTCAGCGTCGTGCTGTCCGCGATCCTCTGGCTGCTGCGACGGTGAGCACGGAAGCGGCCGGGCCGGAGCCCGAGGAGCCGCGGCGCCTGTGGCGCCGGCGCGAGGCGTTCCTTCTCGGCGCGACGCTGCTCGCGGCGCTGTTCTTCCTGCTCTTCGAGACGCGCCTGCCGCCGTTCAGCGGTGGGGACGCGGTGTCGCAGAACGTCACGTTCTTTCTCCTCATCAACCTCAACATCGTCCTGATCCTGCTGGTGGTGTTCCTGCTCGGGCGGAACATCGTCAAGCTCGTGGTCGAGCGGCGGCAGCGCGTTCTCGGCTCGCACTTGAGGACGCGACTCGTCGGCGGGTTCCTGATCGTCGCCATCGTGCCGGCGGTGCTGCTGTTCCTCGTCGCCGTCGGCTTCATCCGCAGCTCGATCGAGAGCTGGTTCTCGGTGCAGGTGCAGAGCGCGCTGGAGGGCGCGCTCGACATGTCCGACACGTACTACCGTGAGGGCATGGCGACGGCGCTGCGCGACGCACGCGAGGTCGCGCTTCGCGTCGGCGCCGACGGCAAGCCGCTGTCGGCGCAGAAGGCGCTGCTCGAGACCAAGCGGAGCGAGTACGCGGTCGCGCAGATCGCTCTGCTCGACGCGACCGGAGCGCTCGTCGCGTCGGTCGCGGCGGAACGCCTCGGCAGCGCCTTCGCGGAGCCGCCCGACCCGGAATTCCTCTCGGGTGCGCTCGGGCGTGACGAGTCGACCCAGGTCCTGACGCTCGACGGGCGCGAGGTGCTGCGCGCCGCCGCCCGGGTGCGTGGCAAGAGCGGCGAGGCGCGGGGCCTCGTGCTGGTCGACGAGATCGTCCCGAGGAGCGTCACCCGCCGCCGAGCCGAGATCCAGCAGAGCGTGCAGCAGTACAAGCAGCTGAAGCTGATGCGACGCCCGCTGATCAACAACTACGTGCTGACCTTGCTGGTCGCCTCGCTGGCGATCGTGTTCGGCGGCACGTGGCTGGGCTTCGTGCTCGCGCGCAGCATCACGGTGCCGATCCAGAAGCTCGCCGAAGGTACCCGGCGCGTCGCCGAGGGCAGTCTCGACGAGCGCATCCAGCTCGAGTCCGGCAGCGACGAGGTCGCGGCGCTGGTCGCGGCGTTCAACCGGATGACGGCCAACCTCAAGACGACGCACTCGGCGCTTGCCGAGCGCGGTCGCGCGCTGGCGACGATCCTGGCCAACATCACCGGCGGCGTGGTCTCGATCGACCGCGAGGGCCGCATCGAGACCGTGAACATCGCCGCGCGGACCATGCTCGGCATCGCCGAGGAGGCGGTGGGGCGCCCGTTCCGCGTCTACTTCGCGGCGCCCGAGTTCGACGCCGTGCGCGACCTGCTCGTCGAGCTCGAGAAGCGGGCGCGCGAGGGCAAGTGGGACAAGCTGCCGCCGCACCGGCTCGCGGTGGAGCAGGGCGATACCGCGCAGCAGCTGCTCGCGACGGGCGTGGTGCTGCGGGGCGACGACGGGACCGTGATCGGTGCGCTGCTGTTCTTCGAGGACGTGACCGAGCTGCTCAAGGTCCAGCGCATGGAGGCCTGGCGGGAGGTGGCGCGGCGCATCGCGCACGAGATCAAGAACCCGCTGACGCCGATCCAGCTCTCCGCGCAGCGTCTCCGAAAGCGCTACGCGAAGGAGCTCGGAGGATCGGTGCTCGACGAGTGCACGAAGACCATCATCGCCGAGGTCGAGGTGCTGAAGAACCTCGTCAGCGAGTTCGCGCACTTCGCGCGTCTGCCGGCCGGGCAGCACGTGGCGACCGACCTGAACGCCCTGGTGGACGAGGTGCTGGTGCTGTTTCGCGAGGCGCACCGCGGCGTGCGCTTCCGGCTCGAGAAGGACGCGAGTCTGCCTCTGCTCGACCTCGATCGCGACGGGATCCGCCGCGTGCTGACCAACATTCTCGACAACGCCGTCGGTGCACTCGCGGCGGTCCCGGGGCGGACGTCGCCCGCCGCATCCGAGGTCGACGGCGAGAAGCCCGAGATGCTGGTGCGGGGCGCGATCGACCTCGCCACGCGCTACGACGCGGTCCGCGGCGTGGTCGTCCTCGAGATCGCCGACGACGGCATCGGCATGACCCCGGAGGTGAAGGCGCGCCTCTTCGAGCCCTACTTCTCGACCAAGCCCCAGGGCACCGGCCTCGGTCTGGCGATCGCATCCGCGGTGCTGGCGGACCACCAGGCTTTCATCCGCGTGCGCGACAACCAGCCGCGCGGCAGCCGGTTCTCGATCGAGCTGCCGGTGCGCGAGAACGGGCTCGAGGCATCCCATGGCGCGCTGGCGTGACCTGGGACCCCGGGACCGCTAAGCGTGTGCCTGCGATGAAGCGAATCCTGGTGGTCGACGACGAGGAGCACATCCGTCACAGCTTGCGCGGCGTGCTGTCGGACGAGGGCTTTGGCGTGCTCGAGGCGGGCGACGGGCGTCGCGCGCGAGAGCTCATCGCCGAGTCGCCCGATCTCGTCATCCTCGACGTCTGGCTTCCCGAGATCGACGGCATCACGCTGCTCGAGGAGATCAAGTCGACGCACCCGGGACTGCCGGTGATCATCATCTGCGGGCACGCGAACATCGAGGCGGCGGTCCGCGCGACCCGCCTCGGTGCGGCCGACTTCATCGAGAAGCCGTTCTCTCTCGAGGCGCTGCTGGCCTCGATCGAGCGCGCGCTCGGCCGCAGCGGTGCGTCCACGGACGAGGGCGCGCCGTCGTCGTCCGACGTCGCGCCCAACGGCGCGCGCACCGAGCACGCCTGCCCCGGCGAGGCGGGCTACCGCCCGCAGCGCACGATCGGCAAGAGCGTGGTGGCGAGCGGGCAGGGCCTGCACTCGGGGATCCGCACCGGCGTGATCCTGCACCCGATGCCCCCCGACACGGGCATCGTCTTCCAGAGCCTCGCGACGGAGAAATCGGTCCCGGCGCTGGTCGAGTTCGCCGACTCCACCGGCTATGCGACGACCCTGTTCCGCAGCGGGTTCGGTGCCAAGACGGTGGAACACCTGCTCGCGACGCTGACCAGCTACGGGGTGACGAACGTTCTCGTCAAGATGGAGAACGAGGTGCCGGCGCTCGACGGCTCGGCGCTCGAGTTCTGTCGCCTGCTCGACGACGCGGGCGTCGTCGAGCAGCCCGGGCCCGGGGTGCGCACCTACGTCGTCGAGCGCCGGCACCGCGTCGAGGAAGGGCCGAGCTGGCTCACGGTCGAGCCGCACGACGGCTTCGTCGTCGACTACACGCTCGACTACCCGGCTCCGGTCGGGACGCAGCACTTCGTGTTCGAGTACACGGGGCCGGAGTCGTTCCGCGATCAGGTGGCACCGGCGCGCACGTTCGGCTTCGTACACGAGTTCACGCGGCTCGCGGCCGCCGGGCTCGCCGCCGGCGGACGCCTCGACAACTGCGTGCTGATCGGCGAGGACGGCGTGATCAACGGCGAGCTGCGCTTTCCCGACGAGTTCGTGCGCCACAAGATCCTCGACGTGCTGGGCGACTTCGCGCTGCTCGGACGTCCGCTGCGCGGCCGCATCACGGCGCGGGCGACCGGACATCGGCACAACGTGGCGATGGTGCGCGAGCTGATCGCGGCTGCGGGGTAGGGTGATTCGGCCGACCGCGCCCGGGTAGCCGTTCGCCCGTGAACGAGCGGCCGAATCCGCCTCGCGAAGCTCTGCCCGCGGGGCGCTCTGCAGCATCGCCGATCTTGCCGTGGCGCAGGAAGCGCAAGTCGGCCGGAGCAGCCCCGTGGAGCCGGATCGCTCTGGTGCGACCGTCCTCCGGCGCGTTCGTTGGCCGTCGAAACGAACTCGTCGAAACGAACTCGTCGAAACGAACTCGTCGAAACGAACTCGTCGAGACGAACTCGTCGAGACGAACTCGTCGAGACGAACTCGTCGAAGCGACACGAACTGTTCGTTGACCGTCGAAGCGAACTGGTGGTAGCGAGCCGTGCATGTTCTCCCCCACCCGCCACGCAGCGTTCGTCCTCCTCTTCCTTGCCGTCGTCGGTACCGCCTCCACGGCAGACGCCGGTCGGCCACGGATCGTGAACGGTCTCTACACGTCCGAGTACCCGACGACCGGTGCCCTCCTGAAGGGGGTCGATGGCGACTCGGCCGGCGCCCATTGCTCGGGAACGATGATCGGTTGCTCGACGTTCCTGACCGCCGCCCACTGCGTCTGCGACGGCATCGGCACGGACTGTCAGGCGGGCGATCCCGGTGAGCCGAACCCGGGCGAGTACTTCGTCTTCCTGCAGCATGCGGGAGTGTTCGCGGTGGACAGCATCTCCGTGCACACCGCCTACGACTTCCCGACCGCCGACGTCGCGGTCGTCAAGCTCAGCGTCCCGGTGGCGGGCATCCGGCCGACGCCGCTGCAGCTGAGCGGCTCGCCGGCATTCGGGACGGCCGGCACGATCGTCGGGTTCGGGCGCAGTGGTGACGGCAACGACGACTATCTGCTCAAGCGCGTCGGGAACGTCCAGACGGCGGATTGTGCGCCGGACTCGAACACCTCGCTCGTGTGCTGGAGCTACGACGATCCGGTCGGGCCACCGGGAACCGACTCCAACACCTGCAACGGTGATTCGGGTGGGCCACTCTTCCTCAGCGGACCATGCGGGACGGTGATCGCCGGCATCACCTCGGGCGGGACCTCCGACGAGTGTACGCCGCTCGACTCCAGCTACGAAGCGAACGTCTACACCTACCGCGCGTTCATCCAGGCGGAAGGCGGAGCGGACCTCTCGAACGTCGCGTGCGGGGCGATGCCGCAGATCGGCGAAGCGGGTACGACGATCGAAGGGCTGGACGACTCC